>Ga0157362_1001109_pt1 | contig 10841 bp, 9 predicted proteins | sample AttlaeALBM3_FD_111480 | JGI IMG/M metagenome (GOLD analysis project Ga0157362, IMG submission 111480) | Fungus gardens microbial communities from leaf cutter ant in Ribeirão Preto, State of São Paulo, Brazil - Atta laevigata ALBM3 | ecosystem: Host-associated > Fungi > Mycelium > Unclassified ... | reverse complement strand
GGGTGGAGCAGCCCGGTAGCTCGTCAGGCTCATAACCTGAAGGCCGTAGGTTCAAATCCTACCCCCGCAACCATAAATACCCTCACTAAAAACTAATCAAATACGCCAGCGCCCAGATGACGCAAAGCGGAAATGCCTCATGAGACCGTCACTGTTCGTCTCACAACCATCATAAAAAACCTCATCCCAAACCAAAGCCAGCATCCGGCCTTCGTCTCGCTCCGTATTTGGCGACAAATTGCTTTGCCGCCAGTATTTTGTGTTTATGAACGTTGAGCCTTAGCCAAGTCCTGAGAACAGGTTTGTAGAGAGATAGCGTTCCGCGAACGATGGGACGATTGCCACGATCGTTTTTTGTTTGTTGGTCGCACGTTTGCCAAGCTCGAGAGCTGCATGGAGCGCTGCGCCTGCTGAAATCCCGATGGGAATACCTTCTATCGAGGCACATCGCCGAGCCGTCGTTATAGCGTCACGCTCTGCGACTTCAATAATTCCATCCAGTGCCTTTAGATCTAGTGTTTCAGGACAGAAACCAGGTCCTATACCCTGAATGCCGTGTGGTCCTGGTTCATCCCCGTTGAGAATTGCGCTCTCTTGGGGTTCTACACCAAAAACCTTGAGCGTCTTTTTTCGTGGCTTTAGGCGGTGTGCAATGCCGGAAGCTGTACCTCCCGTTCCTACACCAGCAATAACCATATCCACTGCGCCATCTGTATCAATCCAAATTTCTTCAGCTGTTGTTTCTGCGTGTACCGCAGGGTTTGCCTCATTGGTGAACTGACTGGGCATCCATGCGTCTGGCAGGGTTTCGAGCAATTCTTCCGCTTTTTGAATAGCACCACTCATACCCAGCGTGGTGGGCGTTAGTTCAATTTCAGCTCCCATCAGGGCGAGCATTTTTCGACGCTCTATTGAGGCGCCCTCTGGCATTGTGACGATCAGCCGGTAGCCCATTGCGACTGCGGCGAATGCCAAGGAAATTCCTGTATTTCCTGAAGTAGGCTCAATAAGAACCGTGCGGCCGGGTGTTATGATCCCTCTGTGGGTAGCATCCTGGAGCATGGCAACTCCTATCCGATCCTTGACCGAGCCAAGAGGGTTAAAAAACTCCAGCTTGAGCAGGACGCGGGCTTTAAGGCCATCCTGTTCTGTCAGGCGGGGTAACGCCACAAGCGGCGTTCCGCCTACAGTTTGTAAGAAAGATTCATACACGCGACCTCGCGGGGCGGAGAATGTTTCATGGAAGGACACGGAAGATGGAGCCTTTTTGATCATATATTTCCTCTATCAGAAAGTGTGTCGTTTTGCAGCGCCGTTCTTGGAGCGTCTGTTACAAGTCGCTTTGAAAGATTGACTTTTTTTAGAAAATATAACAAATTCACGAAAAATGATCGCATGATTCGATTAAAAGCCTATTTTTGTCATTCTTTTCTGTGGATTTCCCGATGTACCTACGTCGCGATCGTGCCCTCACGGCTGTTTCCATCATGTTGGATGTTGCTTTTTATGCGGGGCGCGCAGGAGTTGTGAGTGGTGCCGACATTGCGCGCCGCGGTGATATGCTTCGACGGGGCATAGAGCCTGTCTTGCAGGCTTTGTCTCGGGCCCAGCTTCTCGATAGCATTCGTGGGCCTAAGGGTGGATATCGCCTGGCTCGGGCTCAGAGAACGATTTCTCTTAAGGAAATAGTGGAAGCGGCTACCCTGGCGGAGAGAGAAGCAGACGAAGAGTCACAGGGTAGCCGCCTGTTTCAAAAGGTTGTTGGGCCGTTCTGGCAGTCTTTGGATAAGGAAGTTTCCGAAAGAATGTCCGGAGTGACGCTGGATGACCTGATACGTGAGGCTGAGGATGCTGGTTTGCGACGCCCGAACCGCGCTCCCATCTCATTCTCAATTTAATGAAATGATTTAGTGAATAAAATAATTCACTAAATCACGATCATTTCTGTTGGATTTTCGTTTCTAATGAAGCATTCTCATTAATGTAATGACGAATCCTGGTACCTTTCTTCCGATTGCTCTTCGCCTTGATGATACCAAGGCTCTTGTTGTGGGGGGCGGCAACGTGGCCGCCAATAAGCTTCGCCTTCTTCTGGGGCGCTGTCCGGAGATCTGTGTTCTGGCTGCGGATACCTGCGATGAAATTCAGCTTTGGGAAGAACAAGGGCGCCTGTTGGTCGTTAAAGGGCAGGTGACGGACGCTCTTCTGGAAGAACGTATTCCACAGACATGCATTGTTTTTGCAGCGACTGATGACCGTGTTTTGAATCGGCGTGTGGCGCAGATTGCTCGGTCTTTAAATGTTCTTGTCTGTGTGGTTGACGAGCCGGAGCCATCCAGTTTCATCACGCCTGCTCTGGTCGACAGGCATCCGGTACAGGTGGCGATTTCTACAGGGGGCGCAGCGCCTGTTCTGGCGCGCAGACTGCGTCTTCAGATTGAAGCCATGTTGCCAAGCGGCTTGGGTGACACTGCGCGTTTCATGCACGCTCAACGCCCATGGATCCGTGAAGCTCTCCCCGATATGCTTGAACGCAAGCGCGCATGGGAGGATTTCCTGGATGGTCCGGGTTATGAAGCATCCTTAGGGGGGGATACGGATGCTGCGAGAGTTCGTCTTGAAGAAGCAGTTACCCGCACGTCCTGTACGGGCGAAGCGTGGCTTGTTGGAGCTGGGCCAGGAGATCCGGACCTTTTGACACTGGGCGCGCTGCGTCTGATGCAGAACGCTGACAGTATCTTATATGATCATCTGGTGCCTGCAGAAATACTGGATCGCGTCCGTCGGGATGCAGATCGTGTTTTTGTGGGTAAGCGTCGTAGCCACCACACTTTGCCTCAAGACGAAATCAATGCCGAGATTATTCGTCGTGCAAAGCGTGGTGAGCGTGTGTTGCGTCTGAAGGGCGGCGACCCATTTATTTTTGGACGTGGTGGTGAAGAAATGGAGGCTCTTGTGGATGCCGACATACCCGTCCGGATCATGCCGGGTATTACAGCTGCAAGCGGCTGTGGGGCTGCGGCAGGCATTCCACTGACACATCGGGACTGTGCACAAAGTTGCCTGTTTCTGACCGGCCATGCCCGCACTGATGGGACACTCGACCTGCACTGGCCGAGCCTTGCGCGGAAAGGTCAGACACTAGCGATATATATGGGGCTTGCGCCACTCGGTGAGCTTGCGCGTCAGCTGATCGCGCATGGTCTGCCCCCTGATTGGCCAGCAGCGATCATCGAAAAGGGAACACGTGCAGACCAGCGTGTGATTGTCGGAACCTTGGAAACTCTGGCCGATCTGGCCAGTTCCGCTGAACTTCGTGGACCAGCACTCACGATTGTGGGGGAGGTTGTGAAGCATCGTCGTGATCTTCGGAACGTCACCGTTGCTGTGACCGCTGCCCAGTCCCCGCTTGCCGTACACCAGGAGATATCTTGAAATGAAACGTCCAACCCGGCTGTCTGCAGGCGAAAAGCTCGTCCTGACAGCCAACCGCCTTTTGGATGGACAGATTGTTTGGCGGGATGCTTTCGGACAATGGTTGCCTCAGATCCGCCACGCCGAGACGTATGACGCTGAGTCCGCGGAACTGGCACTTGAGAACGCGAAGCACAATGCTCAGCGTGATGGCGTTGTCGGCGTCTATGAAGTGGCAGTTCAGGCCGGCTCAGCCATTGAGCCTGTGAGTGTTCGTGAGCGCATTCGGGCGCATGGACCGACTGTTCATCCACAGTTTGCAACGGAGGCGTAAGATGAACGCTCCTGTAGGTCATTATCAATATGACCAGATTGATCGTAATTTTCTTCAGTCACGCATTGAAGAATTCGAGAGTCAGGTGCAGCGTCGGATTGACGGAACACTGACAGAAGATGAGTTCAAGCCACTACGACTGATGAACGGTCTGTATTTGCAGCTTCATGCTTATATGCTCAGGATTGCCATCCCGTATGGTATTCTTGACAGCAGGCAGATGAGAAAGCTGTCGGATATTGCCCATCGCTATGATCGTGATTATGGGCATTTCACGACGCGTCAGAATATCCAGTTCAACTGGATACGTCTTGAAGACACGCCTGTGATTCTGCGTGAGCTTGCCGACGTGGATATGCATGCCATCCAGACGAGCGGTAACTGCATTCGCAATGTGACGTCTGACGAATTTGCAGGCGCGGCGGCTGACGAGCTTGTGGACCCGAGGGTCCATGCTGAAATTCTCCGGCAGTGGTCTACGCTGCATCCTGAGTTTACGTTTCTTCCGCGTAAGTTCAAGATCGCTATTTCCGGTAGCCCTAACGATCGTGTGGCTGCGCGTTTTCATGATATCGGCATTCTCGCGCGTCCCGGGGTGGATGGTACCGTTTTTCGGATTTTTGTTGGCGGAGGCATGGGGCGCACACCGATCATAGGGCAGGAAATTTTTGACGCTGTTCCTGAAGATCGTTTGTTGGCGACGCTTGAAGCTATTGTTCGTGTCTATAATGCTCATGGCAGGCGCGATAATATCTACAAGGCGCGGATCAAAATTCTGGTTCAGGCTATCGGCATCGAAGCCTATCGCGAGGCAGTGGAGGCTGAACTCGCCCTCATGAATCCTGATCACTACCGCCTTACGCCTGAAACCGTCGCGGCGATCCGTGCACGTTTTGCTGTGCCGGAACTTGTGGCGCCGGATAATGCGTCTGAAGTGCTTGCTCAGCAGCGTATCGCAGATCGTGAATTTGATCTCTGGGTGCGGAGCAATACCCACGAGCATCGCGCATCTGGGCACATAATTGCTGTTGTTTCCATGAAGCCGGCTGGCGGTATTCCTGGGGACGCAACGAGTGTGCAAATGAAGCGCCTTGCCGATTTGGCTGACGTGCATTCCTTTGGCGAATTGCGGATTACGCATCTACAGAACGTAGTGCTTGGACATGTTCGTCAGGACAGGCTGCACGATCTGTGGTTGAGCCTGAGAGAGGTTGGTCTGGCTTCCGCGAATGTTGGCCTTATTGGTGATATCGTAGCTTGCCCAGGTCTGGATTATTGCGCTCTGGCCAATTCACGGTCCATTCCGATTGCGCAAAAGCTTGGCGCGCGCTTTGGAAACGCGGATTTGCAGGCAGAAATCGGTGCTTTGAGCATCAATATATCTGGCTGCATCAATGCTTGCGGGCATCATCACGCAGGTAATATCGGCTTGCTTGGTGTGGATAAGCGCGGAGAGGAATTTTTCCAGATTACTCTGGGTGGTCGGGCTGATCAGGGTGCGGCTATTGGCTCCATCCTCGGTCCGGCTTTGCCAGAGGACGACACGGTAGACGCCATTGCGCGCATTGTGGACTGTTATCTTGGCAAGCGTACGGCTGGTGAAACATTCCTGGATACACTCTCTCGGCTAGGGGATGTCCCCTTCAAGGACGCTGCATATGAAGCTGTTTGATCTTGGGACACGCGCCTCAAACTTCCATGAACAGCTTGTTCCACTCGATGAATTACAGAATTTTCCGGATGCCCGTGCTGTGCTGCTTGAAGCAGAGCATGACCCTGAACGGTTGAAGCCGTTTTTAGCGCATCTGGAATTGGTTGTTCTAAGGTTTCCGATCTTCCGTGATGGACGCCCGTTCACACAGGCACGGGCTTTGAGAGAATATTTAGGCTTCAAGGGTGAAATCCGGGCAGAGGGCCATATTCTTCCGGATCAGGCTGCTTTTCTGAAACGCTGTGGCGTGGATAGTGTTGTTCTGTCGGAGGGGAGTGATCCGGCGCTATGGGAAAAGCAACTCCATCGATTTCATGAGGCGTATCAGCGAGCGGTCCTTCCGGAAGCGCCGCTTGGTGTTGGGCTTCGTGTGAAACTGAATTGATTTTGGGTGTCCTGCAGGAATGTGGGACGCCCATTTTTATATTCCTGATCGAATTCTTTATAGATCAGGCATCTGTCATACGTGTTTTATGCGCTTTTTCAGCCGTGCGAATTCGTCGAGCCTGATGAATGAAATACAGTTTGGCACCGGACATTTTGGAAGAACGAAATACCAGATAAAGTGGTGCTGTGAGTGGTGTATTGGGTGCCAGTAGTACGTAGCTGACCCTGTTGATATGATGCTGATGCACAGACTGCGGCACCAGCGATACGCCTAGCCCCCCTGCAACAAGATTCAGAGCTGACATCAACTGCGGCGCTTTTTGTTTGATATTTGGTGTGAAACCAGCGCCAAGGCAGGCATCGATCACTGTTTTGTACAGGCCGTTATTGTATTGGCTCTGGTAAAGAATGAAGTCTTCATCCGCAAGATCTTTCAGCATCAGGCCCCCAGGGGGCTGAGAGAGTGCAAAGCGATGAGTTGATGGGAGGGCAACAACCATTGGTTCATCAAGTATCAATTCGACGACAATGTCAGACAAATCTGCGATTGATGTTCGGATGAACGCTGCGTCGATTGTGCCATCCCTGATTCCACCCAGTAGCAGGGTTGAATTTCCTTCTGTAAGCGAAAGAAGAACGTCGGGCCAAGCTTCACGAAATTCACCCAAAGCAGCCGGGAGGCTTGGATGGCACATCGCGGAATTTGTAAATCCGATGGATAGCTCTCCGCTTTCGCCTCTCGCGACACGTCGGACATCTTCCAGAGTGTCCTCAACGCGTTCAAGGACTTCATATGCGCCTTTGATCATGCTTCGGCCTGCCGATGTCGGATGGACGCCGCGGGCGTGTCGTTCAAAAAGCTGAGTGCCGAGATCTGTTTCAAGGGCGCGGAGCAGGCGTGTCAGTGGTGGTTGTTGTATTCCCAACCTCTCGGCAGCACGGGTCAGATTGCCTTCCTCGGAAATTGCAATCAGGGAACGCAGGTGTCGAAGTTCGAGCATGTCATACCTTCTGGGTATGGATAAAGTACGTGTTCTATATTGGTATCATTCCGCTTTCCCTTCTAGGGTCCGTTTGCCGTCGGCTCCCGGCTGGATTGTTACAATGAGCTCTGATGTCTGGAAAACCGGCAAAAGAGCCTGCAAAGAGGACCCGTTCCGATGACTCAAACCATTCCCGCTACCCTTATTTCCGGTGACGGAATCGGACCGGAAATCATGTCTTCCGTGACGACTGTGATGAAGGCTCTGGATGCACCGTTTGTCTGGGAGCATCATGCTGCGGGTATGGGGGCATTGGAAGCCGAGGGGAAGCCCCTACCGGAATCGACACTCGACAGTCTGTGCCGTACAGGGCTTGCGCTGAAGGGGCCTTTGACGACACCAGTCGGAACTGGGTTCAGATCAATTAATGTCACGCTGCGTCAGCAGTTTGGCCTGTATGCAAATCTTCGCCCCACGAAAACGATCGTTCCAGGAGGGCGCTTCGAAAACGTGGACCTTGTTGTCGTTCGCGAGAACATTGAGGGATTATATGCTGCGATGGAGCATTATCTTCCTGTCGGCGATGACCCGGAAGCTGTTGCCTATGGTGCAGGCTTCAATACGCGCGCAGAGTGCAATCGCATTGTTCGTTTTGCATTTGAATATGCGGTGGCGAATAATCGCAAGAAGGTCACCCTTGTTCACAAAGCCAATATTCTCAAAATTCTGAGCGGCATTTTCCTACACGAAGGTCGCCGTGTTGCGGCGGAATATGAAGGACGCATTGCGGTTGAGGAGCGTATTGTTGATGCTTGCGCAATGGAACTGGTTATCAAACCAGAGAATTATGACGTTATCGTAACAACAAATCTGTTTGGCGATATTCTCTCTGACCTGGCAGCAGGACTTGTGGGAGGTCTTGGAATGGCACCGGGCGCCAATATTGGTGAGAAAGTGGCCGTCTTTGAGGCTGTTCACGGCTCTGCCCCTGATATTGCGGGGAAGGGGGTTGCGAACCCGCTGGCACTCATGATGGCAGGCAGTATGATGCTCGCTCATGTGGGGCGTCAGGATCTTTCCGGGCGGCTGGATATGGCGATTGAACAGGTGGTCACCAGCGGTGGCATTCGCACACGAGATCTAGGTGGCACGGCGACCACGCAGGACGTCACGCAGGCTCTGCTTCAGGCGATACAGTAACTGGCGCTTCTCGCCTTCGACAGTAAATTTCTGCATACAGGGAATGTGAACACATGAAACAGATCGGATCTGATCTTCTCGAAAGCACGCGCGAGCTTTCTGTCGAGGGCCGCACATACCGGTATTTTTCTCTTCCGGCCGTGGTTGAGCGTGTGGGAGACTTCGCCCGTCTCCCGGTCAGCTTGAAGATCCTGCTGGAAAACCAGCTCCGTTTTGTGGACGGCACAACCTATACGGTTGAAGATGCGCATGCGGTTGCTGACTGGCTGAAAGCGGCGTCGTCCACGCGTGAAGTTCCGTTCAAACCTGCCCGTATTCTAATGCAGGATTTTACCGGTGTTCCGGCTGTTGTCGATCTGGCTGCCATGCGGGACGGTGTTGTGTCGCTTGGCGGGGATCCGCGGAAAGTTAATCCACTGGTGCCGGTTGATTTGGTGATCGACCACTCCGTTATGGTGGATGTGTCCGGTACGGCCGATGCTCTTGAGCGCAATGTTGCCATTGAATTTGAGCGCAATGCCGAGCGTTACGCCTTCCTGCGGTGGGGGCAGGAAGCATTTGAGCATCTGCGTGTCGTTCCGCCTGGTGCCGGTATCTGTCATCAGGTCAATCTGGAATATCTCGCGCAGGTTGTATGGACTGCCAATGTTGATGGCGTCGACTATGCCTACCCTGACACGTTGTATGGAACTGACTCACACACCACGATGGTGAATGGTCTTGGGGTACTGGGTTGGGGGGTTGGTGGCATTGAAGCGGAAGCCGCGATGCTTGGACAGCCTATTTCCATGCTGATTCCCGACGTGATTGGTTTCCGCCTCGAAGGAAAGTTACCAGAAGGTACCACCGCAACAGACCTCGTCCTGACAGTCACGCAAATGCTGCGCGCGAAAGGTGTTGTTGGGAAATTTGTGGAATTTTTTGGTTCCGCGCTGGATTATCTGCCAGTTGCAGATCGCGCGACCATTGCAAATATGGCGCCTGAATATGGCGCAACCTGCGGATTTTTCCCGGTTGATGCCCTGACTCTGGATTATCTCCGCCAGACTGGCCGTGACGAACACCGTATCGCCTTGACCGAAGCATATCTGCGGGCGCAGGGCATGTTCCGCGATGCCTCCACGCCGGATCCAGTCTTCTCGGCTGTTCTGTCACTGGATCTTGGAACCATTCGCCCCTCTATTTCGGGACCAAAGCGTCCTCAGGACCGCATTGATCTTGCGCTTGCAAAAACCGCATTTGACTCTGCACTAACGGAGAGTCTGGGTGTGCAGGTGGCTGACACAAAAAAGCGTGTCGCCGTGGCTGGAGCTGATTATTCGCTTGGGCACGGCTCCATTGTAATAGCGGCCATCACATCATGCACAAATACGTCTAATCCGGCTGTTCTGATTGCTGCTGGCCTTATAGCGCGAAAGGCACGCGCTTTCGGGCTCAAGCCAAAGCCATGGGTGAAAACCTCTCTGGCACCAGGCTCTCAGGTTGTTACGGATTATCTGGATCGCGCAGGTTTGTCGGCTGATCTCGATGCGCTGGGCTTTGAAACTGTAGGGTATGGCTGCACAACCTGCATCGGAAATTCAGGTCCGCTAGCGCCTGCTATTGTTGATGCTATTGAAAATAATGGGCTGGTTGCGGCGTCGGTTTTGTCGGGTAACCGGAATTTTGAAGGCCGTATTTCTCCCAATGTCAGAGCTAATTACCTTGCGAGCCCTCCGCTGGTGGTTGCGTATGCTCTGCTGGGCACCATGTGCGAGGATATCACCACTGCTATTATCGGTCAGGCGTCTGATGGGCGGGATATTCGCCTTGCGGATCTGTGGCCAAGCAATGCTGAAATCGCCAGCCTTGTTGGCTCCGCAGTAACGCGTGAGGCATTTGTCGATCGTTATAGCCAGATTTCAAAGGGCACGAAGGAATGGCAGAATCTTGCAGTCGCCACGGCATCTGCGACGTACGATTGGCAGGAAAATTCGACTTATGTGCAGGAGCCGCCATATTTTGATGGCCTGACTCGGGAAGCCGTTTTGCCGTTGGATATCAAGGGTGCACGCATTCTCGCGCTTCTGGGCGATAATACCACGACGGATCATATTTCTCCTGCGGGCGCAATTGCGAAGGCATCGCCGGCTGGCGAATATCTGAGGCAGCATAACGTCGAATATCGCGATTTTAATTCATATGGCTCCCGACGAGGGAATGATCGCGTGATGGTGCGCGGTACGTTTGCAAATATTCGTATTCGCAACGAAATGGCGCCTGGGACCGAAGGTGGGATGAGTGTGCATCATCCCGATGGCGCAACCGGAACGATCTACGATATCGCAACGCGCTATGCTGCTGAGGGGACGCCGCTGGTGATTTTTGGCGGTAAGGAATACGGCATGGGTTCGTCGAGAGACTGGGCAGCAAAAGGAACAAGACTGCTGGGTGTTAAGGCAGTGATCGTCGAAAGCTTCGAACGCATCCATCGTTCTAATCTCATCGGTATGGGCGTTTTGCCATTGACGTTTGAGCCGGGAACAACGCGCAAGACACTGAGGCTTGACGGAAGTGAAACCATCGAAATTCATGGTATCGAGAAGCTCGAGCCTCGTGGGACATTACGCATGACAATTATTCGTGCAGATGGGAGCACGGACAATGTACCTCTGATGTGTCGCGTCGATACGATAGATGAAGTGCTATATTTCCGTAATGGTGGAATTCTACCTTTCGTTCTACGCGGCATGACAGCCTGATTTTTTAAAGAATATCGGAAATATCCTACTTTCCTGTTCGGGGCAGTGGGATATTTCCGAAAAATACTCAT
>Ga0157362_1001108_pt1 | contig 10841 bp, 9 predicted proteins | sample AttlaeALBM3_FD_111480 | JGI IMG/M metagenome (GOLD analysis project Ga0157362, IMG submission 111480) | Fungus gardens microbial communities from leaf cutter ant in Ribeirão Preto, State of São Paulo, Brazil - Atta laevigata ALBM3 | ecosystem: Host-associated > Fungi > Mycelium > Unclassified ... | reverse complement strand
CACACACACACACACACACACACACACACACACACGTGCGCGCGCGCGCGCGCATGTACGGCAACCAGAATTGCTTTGCATACCATTTCGCGCAATCGCGAGATCTTAATATTGGCTGTAATTTAGAACGCGCCATTTGGCCCTCACGTCCCACCCTTTATATTGCTTCGTGTCCCTCAGCGCATCTCTAAATGTGATCACCCCTGCTTCAAATTCCATTTCAAAACTTCGTGTGCGATATTTTTATTTTAAAAAAGCAATTAATATTTTTTCCTGATTTATCCGTAAAAATAAATTAATTTTTTTTTAACGATCCATTCATGTACCATTCTACCTTCAAGATATAAATTGACCGTTTTAATACCGAGACGCAAAAATTTCTTTTTTTTTTTTTATATTATATTATGAAAGAAGCTTAATAACGCTAAACGCTTTTCTAATGAAAAAGATAATTAGTTTTTTCTAATTTATAACATGTAAAAAGATTGATTCATGTTTCCTGGGCTTAATTATATATTTGAATCGGTAAAAGTACAAAATCACATACATTCTAATTCCAACAGACGGAATCTGTCAACATCGAAGAGCACGTTGCGTAACAATAGTTTCGACAAATCGTGCGGCTACTCTTAAAGAATCACCCCTCCGTCGCTCTTGATAGTCTGCGGTGAACAAAGCGAGTCGTTCAGGAACGGTACAATTAGCATCCGGTGGCATCCTCTTTAGCGTGCCTTTTAGCACGACACGGCTCTTGACTACTGGCCCTCTTAACCCGCTTCGGTGTAAAAGGGTCGAGGGAAAGAGCGACGGCGGAACGAAGGACGACAAATCCCCGTCGGGTGACGGGAGTCGAGAGGGTGGCCGCTCGAAGCAACGAGCCGAGAGTTGTCTCCCAAGACGGACGTCTGCGCGTTTTTGCACAAAACGTGCAAGTCATCGTCCTTTCTTTCTACCCGCTCTCCCTCTCACCCTTCCGCACTGTCTCTCTCGTCTCGTCCGGAGTCGTTTCAGGGGGTTCAGGTGCGTTCAGGCATTCGCATCAAGAGACTGCGCCCCACGATGATGATAATTAGTATATAAGAGCGGCTGGTTGAAAAACCGACCCTAGACCACGCTGCGCTGACTTCTCTAGACCACTCAGGGGTTTGCGTCGGCTCGCACCCTGTCCTGCCGCTGCTCCTCCCAGATAAAAATACTATACTATCTATACTATCTATAATATAGATAAAAAAAAATACGTAAGCTGATACATTCCCTGCAATATAAGTTTCTCGAATTCTCATACTGTCGAGTTTTCGAGACAAAAATTTAACGGCAATAATCGGATTTCTGTTATATCTTTAACGTTTGCAAAAAACATTTCCCTCTTCATTTTAACAGAACTGTTGGATTAGAAATAACGTTTTTAAGATGAGACGACGATGTAGATGTTAGACATAGCAGTAAAATTTTATTTGAGTTAAGTTTTTGAGTTGTTTTTTTTTTTATAGTTTCTTTTTATTTGAATTGAATTTTTTTATTTAAATTGAATTTTATTTTATTTCAATTTTTATTTTACTTTATTTTATTTGAGTTAAATTTTATTTAATTTTCTTTAGTTAATTTTTTATAACATGACAGCCAAATCCTCTAACATGAAATTGAAGTACTTATAAAAGTTTTCAATCTTTGCTTTTTCTCGACAATAAATTACATCCTATTATTGATTAATTATTTCTAGAGCAATTTTATTATTTATGTTATTGCAGGTAATCATTTATTTGTATGGTCAATCTTTTTAAATAATTAATCTTTTCAATTAACTGATAATTGCAAGTGTCAGACAAAAAATTTGACGAGAGAAAAAAATATTGTAATATTAAGAAATTAATAATCCTGATATAAAAAAGAGGAAAGTAGTTTTAGTTGAAACGATGGATAGAAAGTTGACGAAAAATCGAAGAAAGATATAGGTTTGATCGCGGTCGTTCCACTCGTCCCGACGTCACCTCCACCTTGATTCGTTCTTTCGCCGCCGAGGAGCTTCTTGCTGCTGCAATCTCAGACTAAATTGCCAATCAACAGGGTATTATTTTCCTGTTAGTCTGGCGTCCTGGGCGGGAGCGTGAGGGGAGGAAAGAGGAAAGACGTTGGAAGGAAAAGTGATCTACGAGACGTGGCCGGCGATCGTTGTCATTGTAAATTTGCGCGATTCTTAGCGATTGTAAATCAACTGTCGAAGGTTTCTCGAACGGACGGAGGCGCAAAGTGTTGCCGGACTTGCCGGAATTGGGACGAGACATTTTTCACACATTTGACGGTAATTCACGTGTCTCTATAAGTCTGAACGACTCCACAGATAATACTTATTAGGACTGCCGTACAAATTTTTTTTAAGTAGCTAAAGCTTAGTGCTTACATTTTTCTATATACCCTTAAAAGCTGCATACAAAGAGCAAGTTGCTGACGTACAAGAAACTTAAGCAGTAAGCAAATCAACATTTTGAATTCGCTACTGCTTTATGTTCTCTACCGCCATAGATTGATCGACTGCTTCAGCTTATTATTTCTTATGTATTTTGTGTGTCATATAACCTTTAGTCTTCTGAATCTTTTCTCTAATTGATGATGCATCGATCAATTAAATTCCGAACGAATTTCGCTTTAGCGATACTTTGAGAATTAGTTTAATCGCGAAGATTTGTGATGTCGAGAAATGCAAATCCCGCCACCGGACATGACCTGCCGTGAAATTTATAGTAATAAAAAATTGGATTGGAAAAACGAAACAAATGGGAAAAAATGAGGCGGCAGCTGTGTGAAACTCTATTACATATTGTGTAACCGATTCTATAGAATCAGTCATCAAAAAGTAAAGGAGTAAAAATCGAACTCGAATTTGCACTGTTGTAATATTTATCCCGCCGTCTAAATTGACATGTTTTTTTCCTTGTCGTCCGTCCAGCACTCTGTGTATAACATGTTACGATTATTTGCATTATACTGTACACGACCGCTAGAATTTATATAAATCGTGCGAAGCGCGGGAGGCATCCACCGGCAAATTCGCGAGCATCGCATCGACGCGTGGCGCGGAGCGGCGCGGGCATAACAAATTAATTTGTTATTCTTTATACACTGTTTAGTGCGCGTGAATTATCGGGCGTTTCGCCGGCGCGACGCGTAATAGCGGATTTAGTTGTTTAATGTTCTGAATATTGTTTATACGTCGCACGCGTCGCACCCGCTCTTCTTGCACATCTCTCACGGCTGACATTCGCAAAATTGCGCATTTCTAACGCGTGGGAATTCGGAAGCCTTTGCTTTTCGTTCATTTATCGTGAGCACGTCTTAATGCGCCATGTTGTGTCAATCAAGCCGCTGATAATACCAATGGAAAATTATCCTCCATGGATACGAGGATAATTTTAACAATAATAGTGGAATCTATCAGCCCTTAACGAATACCGCGTTACGAATACGAGCGTTAATTTGAACCTCTCATGCGTGATTGTCATGTAACTGATATTATGTATCTAAATTCCATATATAATATTGAATAAATATTATTAATTTCATTACGAATGAACCACGGATATAACTTTGATCTTTTCTTTATTGATTGTGAGAATTAATAATTAGAGAAATTTAATCCTTTGACTGCCGCATTTTTTTTATTTATTACAGAGATTTTTATAATTAATTTTTTGGCATTATTATTTTTTATATAATGTAATTTAAGAAAATTTTTTTACATTAAAATACCTTTTTTTAAAAAAATATGTTTTTTAATAAATTTTTGGCAAAATATGTAGCCCTCTCTATAATTCATAATATTCTATATAAGATCAATGCAAAGTGTTCTTAATTTATATACAAAAGATAGGAAATATGTTTTTATGTAATACACATTAAAATTGATACAATGCTGATTGATTGGTACGATTCTGAACTCACGTTCGCAAGTATATCCAATAATGTATATCCTAGTAGATACACGTAGCAGTCAAAGTATTAAAAATGTGTACGTAAATAAATATTTGTATTAAACGAAACATTTCATATATACAGAGAAAAGTATATTAGATTGATAATGTTAGTAAAAATAATTACAATCGTATAACTATCGCTATAGTAATGATAAAAATAATTCTAATTATTATTATCTTAATTATCTTGTCATTTTTGGGACAATTATATTTCTATCTATAGAACTGTCATATAATAATTATTATTAACGTTATAGCAGGAAGGACCATAATTATAATAACATGTAATTATAGTGACAAATATAAAAAAACTGTTCCGTCAGTGTATTATGCATTGAGTAAGGGCGAATTAAGAAAGAGCCAGAAATGAGGGCTCGCCACTCGGTGGTGGCAGCCGTCACAAAGTACGCATGTTGCGCACACGTGCGTGCACACGTTTATTTCGCGACGCAGCAACAACAGCGACCGAAAATTTCGAGGCTAATTCGCGCGCTTTAATCGCTCGGCTCATTTGACGCGGCGCATGAAAAACGGCTGCCGATAAATTTTGACAGTATTCTGTCCATTGCATTGCAATAATACCGGACCATATATTAGGGTGGTTCGCGGGACGACGCCCGTACGGGGAGAGAGGGTAGACGGGGTGCGTGAGGAGGGGTGGTTGGCGCGGTGGGTACGTGTGGGGGCTTTCGTATAGTTTGCCGGTAACATATTACGAATTAATACCAACTGCTCCGGTGAAATATTACTGCAAAATACTGACCGTTATTTGCGCTCGCGTGCTGCCAACTCGCTCGCTCGCTCACTGGCAAAAGCGCGAGTAGGAGCAAACGAACGAACGAACGAACGAACGAATTGCGCCCGGTCTCGAATTTTTGTCACGCTGTCCATATCCTTTCGAAATTTATTTCGTCCCGGCTCGAGACAGTATTGTGTATTCATCATCGACTGCGAGGGGGACGAAGCGAGTTCCCGAAATTAAGGTATTAATCCGCGGGTTCCCGCGTTGCGAGGAGAAACGCGATTGCAGTTTACGTGGCGAACGCCGGATTAGCATAATTTCAGCGTAATTTTACGACTCAGCCAGTCTCGCCGTAAAGCGTTATTATTATAATATTGTAAGCGGTGATTTACTTGTCGCTATCGCAATTAAGGGACTAAATTTATAAAGGTGATTTTCCAATATTTATTGCTCAATACTATCGAATAATGATCGCACTAGCGTGTTTAATATTGCACAATATTATCAAATGATCTTAACGCATCGAGCACATATAGTTATTTAGAATTGTATTTATATGTATTTACAATATATGTATGATTTAATTTTGAAATTCATATCTGATTTAATTTTGATCATTCTCTGGACTTGTGTTATGAATCACAAATACACTTCATAAGAATCAAGTCAAAGAAAAACGCACGATGATTGATCGTTTTTTATGTGAAAATATCGCTCTGCGATATATTTATTTAAATAAGAAACTCGTTCAATATTCGCGCATGGACGTTTGGACGCATGTCTGCAAACGCGACCAGATTTTAGAGAAATGATAAAGAAAATCCAACATCCCGAACAAGGTACAAGGTACAAAGTAGTATTCTCCACCCACTATTTACAAGCGAGACAATTTCGTCGAGTTAAAAAACAAGAGATCAAAAATTAATGTTGAAGTCTCTGATCTTATCCGTGACATTGCTCAACTCCCTCTCATGCATTTCGTGTCAAAGAAAATAGTCCTTAGCATTTTAACCTTCTATATAGAAGCAGCATCATTGTAAATCGTCTTTTTATCTAAAAAATAATTTTTTTACGAACTTTATTTAAAAATATCTTGTGAGTGAAAAATCTATCGAGAAATATATATATATATATATATATAGCTTTTTGACGGTCAAAAATACTGTACTTTTGTGCTACATACATTTCAATCTTCAGTACTTAAATGTAATTACATAGATCGCGAATTTACTCTAAATTTATTCTGAATTAAATTTTAAAATGAATGTTACAAATTCTGCAACACTCGCTTCTGCATGATTAAAAGATAATTTAGCTTTATTCAGGTGGATACATTAAACGAACTCCAGTAAAGTATTTACAAGAAACGTCGAACGTTTTATTATAGTATAGCATAATAATGGTTGGTAGAATCGTTCATGCGAATAGCTTCCAATTTTTCTTATATCCAATCAAAGTGCGAGTTTTATACACCCTCGGCGAGAGCGATCACGTCAACTCGCACCGTCAGGGTTACCCTCTAATAGCTTTCGATGTGTGGTTTAATTGCCGCGAGAAACGAAAAAAAGCGACCGAGGGAAAATAAGAAATAATTCCCCTCAGACGGAGGATAGGAGTCTCGCGCTTAGGCTTAATCAATCCGCTCGTTATCGTTCGCTGCCTATCCGAATGATTGAATAACTAACGATTTTCGCGAGCAAGCCTCGTTAAAGACTCGCTTTTTTCGCGTTCAACCCCTCCGTTCTTAATCCTTTTTTAAATTATCAAACACCAGACGAATTCTTGTCGTATAAGATATGAAAGGAATTAACTAGGTATATCTACTAGTAGTCGCGCTTTATATTTGCAGCTCTGTTAATTCTTGTATTAGAGATGGATTTTAATGATGTACGTGATATATTAGGATCGCTTGAGATAGTTGAGAGAATTCATCAGTTGACTGCGATATTTGTCAATGATGAAATTAATAACCATGTTATAGTCGTTAAAAATTATGACTGTTCATTTTAACGCTCGGTATAAAATCATTGGAAAGTAATGACTATTAATTACGTCATTGGAAAAATATTGCGGTGTCATATTTACTCCATTATCGCAATTACCTCGATTGGCTCGAATAAAAACTCCCCAAAGGTCGCGTTAAATATATTAATAGATACATTAAATCCATTAATTTAAAATATTAATATTGGCCGGGGAATGAAGAGCGACGTGGCCGGTAACACGATTTGGGGATATTAATCCTTTTTATTTCCGTAATCTAACTAGAGACTTTATCTACTATTTGCACCTATTCAGCTAGTAATCTATGTTGCGGCGCGCAGCCGATATCGATAATAATTTATCCGACAGTAAATACTTTACTCCTGAAAAAATGCAGACGATAAAAGCTTCAGTTATGAATTTAAAAAAGACATGTAAAATGACTTTTATTCGATCGCGGATTATATTAGGAGGGTGGCGTGTCAGCCGTAACACAATCACGGTATGACTAACGCGATTTTTTATTCATCCCCGTGTCTGCACATATAACAAATATTGATCCCATACTTATTGTGATATCTTTTTCGACGGGGCGGAGGGAAAAGGGTGGAAAAGGGCTGGGATTAAAATTCGTCCAATCAATACCCTTCTAATGAAATATAAATTTACATAATATACAATTACACAGATGCACGGACATTTTTGGCGGCTTTAATTGATACAATTAAATTAATTTGACGTCGATTTGGAATATTTTCATATGGATTCTCGCATCTTATAAAAATATCGCATGATAATCTTATGAGATAATCTGCTGCACTGTTCATATATATGTATACTTAGTGGCTAAACCACGAGTTTCTAAGCAATACGATGAAAATAAAAGAACGTAATAAATTTTCTGCGAGGCACACTACATATTCGATATTACAATATACCTTATAGCGTTGATTAAACATTTGGTTTGCGGAACGATAATCTCGTGGTAGTGGGTGCGTTAATTACAGAAAAAAAGGGTGGGAAAGAATTGGCTCGCAACATTTTTACCGCTTTTATTCCGTTTTTCGAGAATGCCGCGGAACACACGCGCGTTGTTTTCGCCGTTTTATGGAGCCGCGGGATTTCTGATTTTCATTAATAAAAGTTAATTTATTTACCGCATTCATATTGCAAATCCTTCGATCGCGTATAAAACTCACGCGGTATTTGAATAATTAAAACGGCCGAATAAAAAAAAAGCCGTCGAACTTAAATCGCGCAAATGAATCGCCGATGCATAAATATAAATTACATATTCGGCGAAATATCGCCGCCGAACGAGCGAGCGAGCGCGAGCACGCACGCGCGCACTTGCGCCCGCGATTTAATTTTCAATTTAATTAAAAATAATGAAGGGAGAGAAAGAGAGAGAGAGAGAGAGAGAGGACTCCCCTCATTGTATTCGTAAAACCTGCGTGAAATGATATACCGCCAGTAAGTATATAATACCCGGCGAGCCATAAATCTCCGAAGAAAATTCGGCGCGGCTTCTTTTCGGCCATGCATGTATTATCGATTTCGCTTAATCGCATGCCGCGCGCGATTCGCCGATTTCTTTTTTCGCGTTGGATAATTAACGATACGAAGGGACGCGGAAATTGTGGCTGAGCTGAGAAACTCGTTAACTAATTCCGATTAGCTATTCCTTGTGACTTACTAAATCATATTTCAGCACGAGCCTGGATTATAGTCCTAGATACGCGCAGGATATTTCATCAACGTTGCGGGTAACGTACTTTGGATATGTACTTAATTCGATCATGCCGAAAAATCGGATATCCGAATTGGGTCGGTCGTATACAGGCGAGACGTTCGTCAAGACCATGGTATAACAATAATACAAATATTTCAAATTCTATAAAATTATGGGTCTTTTCATGAAGACTTTCCGCAATAAACACAAGAAGATAGTGCAGAATATACTAAAGTCGCTAGACAAAGTATCGCAATTCAGAAAATTCTGTGCGCAATGGAGAAAATATGAATAGGAATAAATGTAAGGATTTTAACCTTTATTAGAAACTACTGTATTCCTCTATATGCAATTTCTGTTCCAAGGTCTTAAAATTTATTCCTATTCTTCGTATATAATTCTATTCCTTATACATATATTCCTATTCCTATTCCTAATATATAATCTCCAAAAGAAAAGTACCGCAAGTTTATCTTATATACATGTTCATTGTCTCTTTTTGTATTTCTCATCTCGTGATAATGCTCTGAAAAAAGAAACATTTGATACATAGAACAAATATCTCTTATCCATATGTAACTCGAAATGTCATTCTCACTTGAAAACTTTTTTTTACCTCGAATTCGGAGGTACTACGCGGTACAGGATTAAGAGTGTATTCTTACATTGCGATCAAGAGAGACACGCTGTTTCATGGGGTAAATTTCCTCCTTGAGACGATTAATTCACCGTGAAAATGGCCAGTATCTCTTTGGCGGATCACGGATGCGTGGATCGGTAATTATCGGCAAACAAACTCATTAAACTGGGCCGATCTGCTTGGGCGGAGCGGCGATCGCGCGTGAAACTTTGATCATGCCGCGAATCGAGTGATCAGCGGAATCAGCAGAGATCGCAGGGCGCAGCACGCCGCGCCGCGTCGACGGCCCGACCAGGGAGTCGCGAGGGGGGCCGGGGCATTAAATTACCGCATCGGTAAGCGTGTCATCCGCCAATTAAACGGCCGCTATTTTCCGCGCCGAAATTGATAATCGTGATTAAAAGCGGAAGCGGTGCAGAGCGATGACACGTGTGAACGAGCTCGCGAGCGGCGGCGGCAAGAACGCAATTACACCTTTTTTATTCCCTCCTTTTTCTCCCCGACGTGACAGTTCGACGGGCCAAAAATATCCCCATTTTTTTTCCGACGCCCGGCTAAATTATCCCGGCGTGTGACAGTCCCTATATAGGGTGTCTCGCCGTTATGACGCAATCGCGCTGTCGTAGATTGCTCGACAAATCTGGAGTCGAATTTCTCTCTTAACGGAAAATGCCTAGATGTGTGTGATCGTTGTCAGTATCAATGTTAAGAGCATTAATATATTAATGTTAAAGGCATCAAAAAGTAGTTTAACGGCAAAATATTATTGATCTAATACACACAGTAGGTTTACTGCAGCAGTGAAACGAAAAATCTGTAATTAGTACAGAACTCAATCTCGGAAATTATACAATCGTAATCGTTGATTAGCATTTATACAGCTTTTCTTTTAATTTTTTCGCCGCCGGCATCTGCAGACTCATGAAAAAATCCGCAGCCAGCAGGAAACGACCAGCGCGACACCTTGTATATAATTTTGACGGACAGACTTTTCTTAATAGATATGCCCGACGAATACGCGAGAGAATATCGGGAGTTTTCGAATGCATTATCGGCGGATACATCCTGGCTGCTTAAACCACTTTTTGAACGGCGAAGTGAGGGACGGCGGAGTGAAAGAGCCGGATAAAAAAATATTCATCCCTTGACGCGAGGGAAGGGCGAGGGGGGGGGGCAGATGGACGCGTCGCGGATTCGCGGGGCGATTTATTCTGGTACACCTGATCCGACGCGTTGCAGGCGCCGCGAATACCATCCGCGCGCCCCGACGCCGGCGTCGGTCGCTTCGATTAAACGAAATTATTAACGCGACGCTCGATAAACTAATTTTCATTTCTGATATTTTAGCCAATTATGAAATGCAATTATTTTCGCGCCCAGCCACCGCTTTTAATGTCGCGCCGCGTCGGTGTCACTGACGACGACGACGACGACGACGACGACGACAATGACGATGAAGACGACGATGACGACGAAGGCGACAATGATGACGACATGATTGATGACAATATTGACGATGATGAGATCATGGATAATGAGGATGTTAACGATGAAATTAAATAGGTTGCTATTATATTAAATCCTGAGTAAATTGTAGTCAAATCATGCACCGAGAGAAAAAAAATGGTTGCAATTACTATAATTTAACTATAAATTATTTATAATCATTTTCAGTGCTAACTGTATATATTTTTTGTAGAATTATAAATAGGGGAGACTTGTTGGCACAGTTTTCACAATTTTGGCATTAGATTTTTTAAACAATTAATTATGATT
>Ga0157362_1001107_pt1 | contig 10842 bp, 8 predicted proteins | sample AttlaeALBM3_FD_111480 | JGI IMG/M metagenome (GOLD analysis project Ga0157362, IMG submission 111480) | Fungus gardens microbial communities from leaf cutter ant in Ribeirão Preto, State of São Paulo, Brazil - Atta laevigata ALBM3 | ecosystem: Host-associated > Fungi > Mycelium > Unclassified ... | reverse complement strand
TGTCATCTGGCCTGGCTATGGTGTTTTCGAAGTTAGGGCTCATGGGTTTCTTAGAAGTGTGTGTATTCGCTATGTTACTCTCGGGCGCTACCATATAAGATGGTGGTATTGGAGTAAGAAGCGTTGATTCCACTCCGTAGTTTCCGTTGCAATCTGATACTTGTATTTCAGAAGCAGTCTCTGTTACAAAAAACTTACATACTTGTATTTCTCTGTAGTTTCCCTTGCAGTAGTCAAATACTTGTATTCTTGCTTCCTCCATTATCGTCACTCATATCTATTTTCTACCCATAGAAAGAAAATAATATTCAAGAAAAAAGAGATTACAAAATTCCAGTGCCAATAGAATACGCGACCAGAGAAAAACTAGTAGTGCTCTCTTCCACACCTTCCATTCCATTCTTCTCTTCTTGTTCTCCGATATCTTTTTCCTCCTCTGCTTTGTCTGAACTCTGCTCCCTTTGCTTTTCCTTGCTCCTCTGTATCTCTGTCTCCTTTCCCTCAGACTCTGGCCACAAAAAATTTTTCTTATCAGAGTCCTGACTCTCTATTCCAGCCATCTTCTCCAATGCTACTGTGATCCTCCAGACATCCTTTCTCAACTCTCAGAGCTCACTCAATTCCTCCAGCTTCCTCGAAACCTCTGCTTTCCATTCCATGTCCATTTGTTGCTTCGTCTTTCTCACCTCCAAACTGTTTCTGCCTTTGCCTTTGTATATACCTTATCTGCATCGAAAGGCTTACAAGCAGCCTTGGCCTTGGTGCAGGGAGCGCATGATGTTGCATAACTATAGCAGTTAACAAAGTAAGAAAAAAAATTAACAAAGACCTCATGGCAAATTTTGTGGAATGCATAATATCCCAAAATCTGTACACCTCTCATAAGGACTTCCTCCACCAACAGCTACCATTCCCATTTCCTTCACCAACTTCTCACGTCGTTGACAGGCCTCTGAAGTCTCTTTGGGCAGGTATCAAACACATTACCTCTTGGTCAGAGGTGAAAGGTCGATAAGGTTCATTTTCTCGTCAGAAGGAGGAGTTGAAGGTGGCAAGAAAGTCTTTGCCCAATTTTTCCAATGTTGTTTTTCCATGGTGGTGATACAATCTACCTCGAAGTGATGAGCCAGATCTCTCTGACATTCCTTTTTTCTCCATTGTGATTCTTCCTCCTCCTCTTTTCTCTGTGCCTCTTCTTTCAATCTTTTCCACTCTGCTAACTTTGCCTCTCTTCAGGCTTGATAGTCAAAGTGTTCTTTTTCTTCCTGCTCTCAAAGCAGGGCCTCCGTCTTGGTACATCTTCTAGCTGATTTAGCCTTGGAGCACTTATCATCAGAGTTAGAGAGGTTAGTAATCAAGGACATGGTAGTAGAGCTTCAGGTTGAAAGTCCACAGAAAAAAATTTTAAAACTGGAATCAGGTGATATTTAAATTGCTTATGCATAGAAGCTTCAAGGGCTCAGCCTTAAAGAGAGGGTACTGTCATATTCCAGAAATTTGACAATTATGTAATTTATTTCTCCTAATAATTCTTCTAAAATTAATAATAGTAGAATAGCATAGTAAACTACTCTCCTCTTATTCCAGATTTCCTATAAGTACCGAGTAGTTATAGTGTAATTCCTCAGTCTGTAAATTAACGTCAACTGGTCCTAATCTTATCCCTGTCCACTCCATCCCTATTTTACCTCCCAAGGACCTCTTTCTGATGACTTCCCTCAACTCTGAAATACACGACCACTTCATGACTGGAGACCAGGGCACAACACATAAGTTGAAGCCAAGGTCATTCAATAAAGTCATACTCCACTCCGATGTTATTTTTCTCTACTGGAGTTTTCTCTTAGGGTTTCTCTCTCATCGTTAAGTACTATCTATTCTCCGAAGTAATACAGTACACTGTTCTGGAGTATAATTCTATTTATAACTCTGCTCCTCTGTTCTCTGTCATTCTGTCCTTGACAAGTTGCACCCCTCTATTTCCCCTGTTTTTAAGCTCTCTTTTATATTTAATTATCTCCTCAGTACCTATTTGTTTAGTGCACAATTGTGAGACATCTCAGAGATCTTTTATATTCTCATTTGTTATCACTTTTGTTTTGTGATCAATTTCCTTTGATCTCCATCAATGGCATCAAACAACAGTCTACTATTGACACAGGCCTCTATCTAGGACATATTATTCAGATGTGTTGGCTCAAGTAGTGTTACACAAGTGTTATTGTATTTGATGTAGCCTAATTTTTCCTCTCTCTCAATTATGCTTTTCTATCTATGTGTCTAAAAAAAAACAAGCCTTGATCCTAACATCATAAACTTCTTTAACAGCTATCATGCTAACTGGACAACTACTTATACTTGGAATAGCTTTTCATTCCCTCTCTTCTATTATCTCTGCAATTTATATGGCCCCAATTATAAAAATAAAAATCTAAAAGAAAAAATTCCTACTAATATCCTTTTATTTGTTGATGATAGTCTTTTAATTTCTCAGAAAAAGAGCTATGAACTGTCTTTAAATTTTCTTCTTTGTAGTTACAATATCATGTTCAAAATTCTTCTTGATACAGGTCTTGTCATGAAACACAACAAGTCTAAAGTCTTTCATTTCACAAGGTTTTGTCATCCCCTTAACCCGTCTCTTGATCTTACCTCAGTAAAAGGCTTTCTTCTTACTTCAAACCTATTTGGCACTACCTAGGTTTCTATTTTAACTAAAAACTCAACTTTCATTATCACACCCACTTCTATACCACCAAGTGTCTCTTAATCCTCAATACCATGAAACTTCTGGGCAATTCATCACAAGGCCTCTTGCCCCTCTAGAAATGACTACTATACAGAACATGTATACTATCAATTATACTATACAGTTTCCAGCTTTGGTTCTTTAAAGGTGCTTCTACTGTCAATAACCTCTCTGAACTTAAGAAAATATAGCACAAGGTTATCTTATGGATCACAGACACTGTGAGGCCTGAAATATATTTAGGCCTAAAAATAAACAAATTTTGCAACTTCACACCCCAAATTAGGACTAAGATAAAATCACCTGATAGATAGCAGAAAAGACACAGAGGACTTCATCACCAAAGTTAGTTACTTAGCTATATAGTAGTATACCTAGAGACATAAGGTTGCTACCACTGATAGGCTAGTTACTCAAGAACCAGCAGAGTTGAGCCTGTGGCCCCATGGCATTATTGCTAAGAATAGCAACTTAGTTAGAAAAAAGAAATCTTATGTGGAAAAGTCTAAAAAGATGCTTATTACAAAGAAACAGGACTAGCAGTCCAGCAAGAAGTAAGAATAGGATATGGCATCACTCAATCAGTGATGGCTAAGAATAGGACTACATCAGAACTGATCCACTGCAATCAGAAACAAAAAAGTAACAAAGAGCCTCAGGGAGCTATAGCAACAATAACCAAAACTTCCTAGGCAAAAAAGGAAAAAAGGACAGGTCCCAAGTTGCCAAGATAAGCCAAAGAAAGAGGATATCACTGCAGGGTTAGTGGTAGGTAACCCAGTAACTCAGCAAGGACAGAATAGACCTGGCAAAACCAATAGGAAATAATTGAGAAAAAACAAGAAGATATGGGATTCCCTATCACAACTGGAACAATTGTTATATTAATAGATTTATGACTGGGTTTATTATTTTCTCTATTTTTTCATATATTTCTTTTGTATTTCTCCAAATATATAAAAACCCCTACTCAGTAGAAAAAAAGCCAGCAATCTTAGTTGTTTCTTTTCTCTATTTGGGTTTTCAAAGTGGAAATCTATTTTTAGAGTGATCATATCAGTGATTAAGTTGCTCCAACTCAAGACTGAGTCAAAAACAAAGAGACTACAGGACAAGTAACTTAGCTACAGAGGTGACATCATAGGAGCTCTAAAACAGAGTTAGATATTGCTAGGGAGTTGAGTTATACAGGGAGGATTCAAAGTCTTATATCTGATCACATAGTCAAGAGTACTACTGTGAGGATAGTCTGATCACATAGCCAGAGAGTGCTACTATAAGGACAACTTTGAAACAGAATATTAGGACAACACTAGGCAAGCAGGACTCAGGAACAGAGTGAGAACAGTAGTCTAGAATTGAGACTTAGATTTTGAACATCACTGCTACTATGGTACATCAGCAGAACTTAATTTAAACAACTTCCTTTCACTTTCAACTTCTGAATTTATTTCCCCATGAATTTGCATGAGGGACACTGTACTAAAACATAGTGTCAGCTAGAGTGCTTTCTTAGGAAATCACACACTTCATTTATTAAAACTTTATATTCATCTCTACCTATACAGTAGTCAGGGAACTCTACAATAAAAGAAACAAAATAAGAAAAAGTCCTAGTCTAATTAGGCTATTTAACAGAGATAGGATGCTAGAGGGGTATTATCAGATAAGTGGACCCTTTTTATTACCTCTTCAATCTGATTGTGAGTAATGGGCATCCCATCATTAGTAATGTAAGAAATACCTATGATTTTTAGGTATAATTTGGATTAAAGGAGACGAGAAGATAATATATCATTAAAGTTGATGTTGTCTGTTTCTTTGATAAACCTATTGATGATGTTCATATCCAATGCCAAGGCAATTTGATTAGTTGTGACAATAATGCCCTTATTATCTGGACAAAGGAAGTCAGCTATGACATTTGACTTAATGGACTTGAAAAGTCTATTAATATTAAAGATGTATTTGTCCATATGCTTGGAGATTATGTTGATGTTTTCAGAGCTCATGGATATGATAACTTGTTTTCTAAATGGTCTCTTAGTGGTCATGTTAATCTTGGACTGTGCTTTCTAATGGTTGTCTTGTACAATATTGTACATTTTCGATAATTTTTTCTTTAACAATTTCAGAAAAGTCTCCTTAATCCTAAAGATATCTGTAGTATTGCCTTTGGTAGCTTGTGCAAAGAACTTGGTGTTCTTGTGGTATTTAGACTTAGCTAGGGTACTAGTACTAGATCTAGAGAGTATAGGTGGGGAGGTTCTCGAGATGTTGGCTGGTTTGTTTTTGGTGTGGTTGGCCATTGTAATAGAGGCATCTCTTTTGTTAAAATTAGATGCAACAGACTATCAGAGTGTTCTTGAATTTTTGTCTGCTAAGAGTTTATTCCAGCTGGAGTTGTAGATAGACGCAATAAGATTCTAAGCAGCAAACCCAATATCTAAGATTTGAGAGGTGTCTTAACTATTCTTGTTGCTTAGAGGCCTTTGTAAGGGGACAGCCTGAGATTGCTTAGATGACCTGGTAGGGTGCGTATCATCTAGTGTACCTACGAATCCTCAAAGTCTGTGGTCTATAGTTCCTTTCTCTCTAGTTCGGATCTGCCATTAGTACTATGTAGCCTTATTAGGTATGGTAGTTATTAATGTCCTAATATGTGTTGTCATAGCGACTGGCACACAGACCAGGCTAGTCTAGTATATATAGCTAGTGATGTATGGTAGAATACCTTATCTCAATATTGATTAGAGCTCCTGGGCTATTCATTGCTCTTACTTAAGATGTCTTCTCTACTAATGTCGAGCATGTTCTGGGATGCCTCCAAGTGCCCCCTTACAGCACCCTACCAGGTTATCTAAGTGATCTCAGGCTGTCCCCTTATAGCCTTTGCTTAATGAATATGGCTATTTGTTGAAGAAAGCATACAATATTCTTTGCATTGCCTACTAAGAACTCACTTGTGCCAAAAAGAAAGACATAGTGTAAGACTTTAGCCAAGGCAACTTAAATTTACTCCAAGTCTAAGTTGACAAGAAAAACTTAATAGAGTTCTCATTTAATTCTGTACACTACTTATACAACTACTACATGGTCTGTGCACTATTTTCCCATGGTCCTCATGTGACTTAGTCATATGACATCACCTGACTATGACCTGTGATCCTTAGTCACATAATACTTTCTTATGTTCTATCCTTGTATAGTAAGTTTAGAAAAAAAAGAAAAAGAAAAAAGAAAAGAAATATTAATAGTAACTTAGCCATTTTGCCAAGTCATGACATATAGCTGAAGTTACTATTCCAGAGTTGAGAGTCTATAGGATAATTAGCCTAATAAGGGATAACTAAGGGTTCAAGGTTGGGGGGAGACTATGTAATTGCTACTGTAGGCCTGGGAGAGACTAAACTTGTTGGTCACATTGCTAGTATAAGGTATATGTGTGGCTTGGGAAACAGGGCAAAAGAAGTTGAAAACAGTGTTGGGCTTATTATGAGTAGGATTGAGTGAAAGAGCGTTGACTTTAATATCCATGTTGTTCAGTGCAGAAATGCACTCAGTGTAGTCTATCTCAGAGGGGGTGTCACAAAAAGTGACTACTAAATAGTATCATGGAGGTATAACAAAATACCTGTTCAAATAAACTACATAAATAGCTGGACACTCGTTAGCAAGTAGCCTTGCTAATGTTGCCCTTTTGGTGTAGTGGTAAACCATACAGTATGTGACTACTGGTCCATAGCATAACTGTAACAGTTTACTATCACAAATGGTCACTTACTATTTGTGATGGGTGCATTGATACTTTAAAGAGTTCAAAAATACAAAGTTAGACAAGTGACAAAAGATGTTGTTAAGTCTGAGGTCTAATCCTCAGACAGAAAGTCCTTATATACAGAAAAGTGATGGTCTGTGCACTAGGACAGAGCATTACATGCTACTACCTATTGTTCTACATATGGTAGTGCCTTTGTGCTAGAAATAGTGATAACCTAACCATATGGAGGTTGTCCTTTGTTCTAAGAAAAGGACAGATAACTATCTATGGATAATTAATAAAGTCCATGTACAAATATTGAGGTCTTTATATCTCCACTAATATTAATTGCCTTGGCGCCATTTTAGGCTCATTTTGAGCAGTATGAAGAGGGCTTCTCTGATGCCTAAAAGTGAAGCTTAGATCATTGCAGTTTCCAAGATATTGGTGATTTAATAAATAGTACCATAGTGGTTACCTGTTAATCTGCCTAATATCTTGGCCATTATTGATTGCTTTGAGACATGACTGGTATTAATCAAAAGGTCTTTTCAAGGGCTTTTGGGAGCCATTGAGACCATGTGAATTGTCAAAGAATTGATGGAGATATGGCCAAATGAAGTTTGTGACAGGAGAAAGGAATCTATAGGTAAAGGGAAGACTGTTGAAATACAAACAAAGAGGGTAACAAATAGATGACAAGTATCAAGTAACTACATTACCTATATACTTGTGTCTCCATCATGTAACATACCTACCAACAGTATACAATGAGATTGATCTCATCAGTTGTATTATGCAGACTTGTATGAGATTCTAATTCCAACAGAGACTCTATATGGGTCCCCTATGCTAGCTAGAGAAGTAGGGCGTCCTTGCTGTATGTTGACAGTGGTATCTGCAGGTTATTCACTAGTAGATACACTATTGAAGGGATTCATAACTATGTCAAGGTTTTCAGAATTGAATTTTGCTATACTACACTCAAGTACTACCATCAATGATGGAGGTAAGAGTGAAAGAAGCAGTAACTTAATGTCATGGTCTTAACCATGACCCCAAACTTAGCAGAATATTATCTAAGATTAGTCAGCATACCTGAAGTGTGCATTAATTTAGTCAGTATACTTTAGCTTTGTTCTTCTATAGGCAAAACTTCAATCAACTCTCTCTTTCTCATCCTGACCTCCTGTGACCCTAGTCTGGACCTCAACCCCTCCAACTTGAAGCTAAGGATTGGTACAGAGGCTGGTTCAACCCTTAAGGTTGTAACTAAATCCTCAATTACTCTTCTTTTCTTGTGAAGTTTTCTGGTCCTAACACTTAACTAGTTACCTTTAGTTACAAGTAATATTACCACATTGTAACATTGTCATAATACCTATTTAGGATAAATACAGACCAGAAAGAGAAAAGAATAGCAAGTTCTCTCTTTCTGTATTCCTTCTATAAAATCTTACTCTGAGGAATTTGTTAGGGCACAGTCACTCAATGGCGGCTAACCCTAGAGCTAGGTAATAGTCCTGGAAGCTGAGGTGATATTTGAGTGAAGCTAGATCTAACTACACAAGCAGTCTTATATACTAAAACTGATGGTCTGTGTGCCATAGTCACATGAGCACTAACTAATAATACCACTGTCCTATTTATAGATGCACAGGCACATCAAGGCAGAGATAGACAAGAGGGTAAAGAGGGTGGGAAGGCAACTTACCAAGTTAGGTTAGTCCCTTAGATAGGAGCTGACTCAGAGTCTAGGCCTTTTCCTAGGGTGTCCCCTTACAGAATTGGTACTCTTTCTTGTCTTAAAACAGCCTTGAAAGGTGCTACTCAAAGTCTCATTGACATCTCTCCTCTAATATAACTTCACTGAAAACCTTAACTAGATCCTCTAATGAGGAGCATGAAGATATCAAGTGTTAAATATAGGCTTCAAGTTAAAATGCATATTCAACTGTGAGGTCTAAAGTCTTAACATATAGTGCAATGGAGAGGACATAAGTGTAGTAAAGGGGTCTTTTCTGAAGGAGAGAAAGGCCTCTTGATGAGTTTCTGAGCATGTATAACACTTTGATGGTAGATAGAGCTTTGTTAGTGTAGAATTGGGTGTGATACCTAAAGGTTAGCTTCTTGTCAAAGTAAAAGCCTAGGTTTCCTTTGGGTAGAGGGTGGAGCTGTCAATGCTTGTGAGGTTTAAAGGGGGGTTCCAATCATTTCTTGCCCTTGAAAAATGGAAGATTTATGGAAGATTTCTGATTTCTCATGTTCTAAGACTAGACCAACTGCTGTGAACAGATGAGAGAGGATGCCATAGCTATGTTAGAGTGTGCTGAGGGACTTGTTGTATTCCTTTTCTTGTGAGATAAGGAGGCCGTTATCAATGAATGAGAGGGTTGATACCTTAAGTGGAGCACTTGGAATAGGTGGAGAATGGGGGCCAGGTATAGGGCTGAAAGGACTAGGGGAAGGGCCCTACTCCTACACTCGCTGGAAAGGAGGGAGAGGAGAAGTGGTTCCAGCTGTATGTGGTATACCTGTTAGTGAGGTAGTTCCTGAAGAAAAGTGGCACAGATGTGATGACCTAAGTAAGATGGGAAAGTAGAGCACAGCCATGGCTGCTGGTGGTAAATATGGGCTCAACTGATTGAGTAACTGGTTGAGTGCATAACAATGCTTGTGTCACAGACAGACTATGACTTTTTCTCGTCCCCGTCGTCGCTCTCGTCATCGTCGTCTGCTGTTAGAGTCACCACTCGCCCCCGCGTGCCCTCCCATTGCAATAACCCTGCAAACAGTCCGCCTAATAGTTCCCCACTCATTTGTTCTGTCTCATCTCCTTTTTCCCTGCCAGTTTCCAAGAAACGCAAGATAGTCAATGATGACGAGCAACTCGTTTCTTCTTGTCGTTCCACGTCCAACCAGCCACCACATCACAGGCGAAAACGCAAGTCAGCCGTTACACGCGTCCATTCACGCGCTTCTAGTCGTCATAATCCCTCTTCTGAACCCATCTACCACAGTAACCGATCCATATCTACCTCTCAATTTCCCAATGTCGATTCTGGGACTCAAAGTTCACTGTTCAAGCGCCGATGGCGCACCGAACAACATGGCAATCCAGGCGATGGGTTTCTCGGCTCCGAGGATATTGTCCGCCGGCTTCTTAAGTCGTACAAAGCTTGTGTGTGGTACTTATATGCCCCTTGAGCATATTTTTGACTGATTACAGATTTTAAAAACCCGAGTGACCCCAACGATATCTCCTTCGAAGTTCACCCCGAGAACTACCCCGTGGCAGAGCTAGAGTATCCCAACACGGGTGCTAAAGAGAGGTTTGTCTCCTCACAAGACGCGTTGTTAGCCCTCTCAAGCCATGTCTCAGGTTCATTCTTCTCGCACCTAAAGACAAGGACCACTATAATCCGATCATGGATCTTGAAAAGTCCTTGCTGACAATTGTGAAGTGTCAGTCTTCCTTCATCGTGCTGCTTTATCACTTGAGAATCGTTCCTTTTCAGATTATTGTACCCCAGAACAGCAAGTCCTGTTTGGACCGCTGCCGCGTGGATCGTTAGTAGACACAAATGAATCTCTTCCATCTTCACCATCGCAATCTTCTTTTACGTCTTCTTCGTGTTGTACACGTCCCACCGACATCTACTCAGACCTGGACGCGGAAGCAGCACCAGTAACAATAACCCATGTTCCTCTACTCCGCGCCTTCAAACGAGCAATTAATCTTCAAGACGGACCTCTCTTCCTCCGCTCTCTGGATGCTATCAACTCGATCCTCAGGAGCATCAAAAGCCCTGGCTCTCCACATTCCCTTCTTTCTCTCCCAAACCCTTTGATGGAAATGGTTGATACATGGATAGAACCAGGTTTACCTAAGGAAGTCCTCATGCGTATTGTTGACGAGAACTATCAACGCGCAGTTGGTCCCAACGTCAAAACGCTCAAGAAATATGAGGCATTTTCAAGTACTGTCTACGGCGAGCTTATGCCAAATTTGTCGCATGATATCATCAAACTGACAAAACTACATCAAGAGTCTTTGTTTTTGGATTTAGGGAGTGGCGTGGCGAATGTTGTCGTTCAGGCTGCGTTGCAGACGGGATGTAAGGCTTATGGGATTGAATTGATGCCTCAGCCGGCTCGTGTTGCGAGAGATATGGTCGAGCAGATACAGATCAGAGCGAGAATGTGGGGTGTGAACATCGGAGAGATAGAACTTGAGGAGGGAGATATGCTGAAGAGTGCACGTGTGGATGAGCTTATGGCTAAAGCAGACGTGGTGCTTATAGATAATAAAGTTTTTGAAGAGAGTTGTAAG
>Ga0157362_1001106_pt1 | contig 10843 bp, 14 predicted proteins | sample AttlaeALBM3_FD_111480 | JGI IMG/M metagenome (GOLD analysis project Ga0157362, IMG submission 111480) | Fungus gardens microbial communities from leaf cutter ant in Ribeirão Preto, State of São Paulo, Brazil - Atta laevigata ALBM3 | ecosystem: Host-associated > Fungi > Mycelium > Unclassified ... | reverse complement strand
ATTATATATCTCAAACTTGTTATCGCTTTTCGTATTTTATGCGATGTAATAAAATTATACAGTATAGATCATCCGACGTATGAAAAGAAGGCAATATTGTAACTATGAATATGTAAATTTGTGCAGTCAGTTCCGCCGTTTCCAACGATTTAACAATAACGTACCGCTGATCGAAGGAAATCGAGCTTTTGTCAATGATTTTGCTATCTAGTATTAGAAATATAATCTAAAAGAGAAAATTGCTGGTTTTAATGATACAGTTTATGTCATTTTTTACAAAGTTGGAAAAATATGTTCAATTTAATTCCCCCGATGCGGTATCAGACACGAATTTCTCTATAATCCTCATTACACGCAGTACGCAATTAATGCATTACATTCACACGTCAGAAAGTCTATTAGTTAGCCGGAATAAATTATCAAGTGGAAAACGGAGGTATAGTTTACAAGATAAACATTCTTTCTTTGTTGTTATGAGGTAAGATGTAGAACTTTCGAAATTTGATTTTAAATGAGTGCTAATCACGCACTCTCGATGAGCAAAAATTTATGCTAAATTATCGAAGACACTGTTCGATGAGGAGAGTCCTCTTCATCAAGTAAGATCGATCGATTTCTACTAAGATCTTGGTCACCTTAATTAGAGTCAGGATTAATTTTATTTTTTCTTGGCCTCTTCTTCTACTGTCTCGTTCTGCTTGCGGAAGCAGTCGCCCACCGGGAAGAAGTCCCAACACCTTTGTTGATACATATTCCACACGTAAGTCTCCTGACCAGTGTATTCGGTGTCTGGTTTGTTAATCAAGTGCATAAGGAAGAACCTATTATGGTTTAAAATTATATAGAAATTGATAATAAAAAGTTTTTTCTGATATCTCATTGTAAAATTAAAAGCATAAAATATTTATAAATATTTACATGTAATTTGCTAAATTATGCTCTTGTTGCACATGAGTATCAAACCCATGCGGTACTGCGTCGAAATATTCCTTTCCTAAACCGCAAATGAAGCAGTTACTCTCCATATTTGTCTTTACATTATCGAGTTGGTCTCGAAGTTCGCCGAACGCATCGATGATCAAACCTAAGGATCAATCGCGATGTAATATTGTTTTTTTTTTCTATTGCAATCGAAGATCAATCGATTATACTCACCCTGAATGATAGCCAACAGAATGACGATCACGAAGAAGAAGAACGTGATGTCGAACATTATACGATAAACCTCGTAATCGTCACCGTCAGGTTCACCAATTTCATCGCCTATACCACCGCCGGCTCTTACGCCTTTGTACAAATGGAAAATGAAACACTGAAAGTAAATAAAGAAGTGTATCAACAGTTTCAAATTAAAATAACGCAAAGTTTATAGATGAAATACATTATAATTAAAAAAAGATTTTTTTTATGTATTTCTGTATAACATACTGTTAGCATATGATGACATTTTTTGTCTGTTTCATCGTCTTCCTCCTGTATATAGAACTTTCTGAAGAAATTGAAGGCTATCACAGTGTAAATGTATACTACGATCGTCAGTAGCATCACTGTTAAGACCAACTGCTTGCCGTTATGTGTTACCGATTGTAAGATTGTTCGTAAAGTTTTGAAACCGACCGCGACGTCTAATAGATGAGCGGCGAAGAAGAAATTGTTGTAGTTGCCGAGGATTGAAAATGTAAAGTACCACAAACTGTACAAAAAAGCCTAGAAATCAAATATGCACATATAAGTATTTAATTTAAATAATTTACATATAAAATACATGAATTAATCTCGTTGAAAATTTACTTGAAAGAACTTACGTTATCGGTGATCGTGACTCCGGCCTTCCATATTTGATATCTCCAGTCGATATTTACAATGCTATAAAAAATTACAATTACAATTACTTTTTACATTAAAGAAATCTCACGGAAAGACTTGAGACATAATATCTACTTACAAATGTATTAAGCCAGATCCTTCTTCTTCCTGCTGGCTGAAAGAAGTCTTTTCCATTCCGAGCAAATTGCTGATGTAATCGAAATCGTACGTCTCGCTGTATTTTTGTCGGACTTTCTTCTTTACAAATTTGTCCCAATAATTAACGGGGAAAGTCTTCGCTGATATTACCATTTTATCCCAGTGCGCTTTAATGTCATCTTCTTCTGGTGTTTCGGCTATGTATAATCCATCGAATTCTACTCGTCGTGCAATTTCCTTCTCTCGTTTAAATATAGCCAATGGTACCTGAAAAAATATAAATATTTTGTAATTTCATTTTTTAAATTACGATAATTATATGAATACATATCATTGAATTTATTAAAATATTTTGTCAATAGAAAACATTATAGAAAAAAAATGTTCAAGATTTATTGTGTAGTTATTGTTATTATAGTTATTGTTATTATTATTATTGTTATTATAGTTTCAAATACCTTTAAATGATAATATGCGACGAGCATAGCGAGTGAAACGATTGAATGAAGAGCAGCCAGTAATCTCATGACGTGAGCCATATAATAATAATCCTCAGACACTTCTACAAATTCCTGAACCTCTTCGTCTTCCTCTTCTGAACCGTTTTCACCACTACCGCTGCCTATTTCCATGCCACTACCTGCCAAACCCGATGTCCCCTCGCCTGATATTTCCGTTAACAAATCCGCTATTTGTCCACTACCTTCTTCGTCCGAATCATCAGCCAAAGATGAAACCTAGATTTAAAATTAACGTACATGAAAAACCGATATACATGCAAAACTTGAATTTATAGAGAATCTTAGATTTTTATACTTAATTTATTGTGTCTGCACAGAAAAAAAATCATAATAGAAAATGTTGATAAACCTTATAGAATAGTAGCATAAAGTTGATACAAAAGGCGAGAACTAGCGCGACGTATTTCAGATTGTAGAAATTCCTGGCCAAAAAGGATACTATACGATGACTGTATTCGGACAGATCGATACTCGATCCTGTGGAAGGTTCGACTGAAATTTCTTGCTTTGCTTCGGCTTCAACTGCTGCCATGGCTGCTTGTTGTGCCGCCGCTGCTTCTGCCGCTGCGGCAGCTTGCGCTCTGGCTTGTTCTCCGCTAAACAAATATTGTAACAAAGCATTTAATTCACAAAAAAAATTTACAAACAATTTATTAATTAATTATTATTTAAATTATTATTTAAATTATTATTATTGAATTAATACAGTACAGTAAAATGAAAATATTCTATTTTAAAAAAGGAAGGTAAAATAATAGTAATATATAATTTATGCTAAAATAGAACTATTACACATATATAATAATAATGATAATACTAATATAAACGATTGTTATAAATAAGGAAAGTATGCATTTTTCAATTTGTTTTAAGCAGTTATGATTTTTTCAGGTTGAGATATCGTAATTTAAAGATATATTGATATCTGCTGCAAGGATGCTAATCGTTTCGGAGTGAAATTAATTATATTTTTGTAATTAACTGATGATATCTCACGATCTGATTATCTTAGGTACATGATTCTGCGGTCATTAGAAGCGCTAAAGTTTCAGCTTTCCAACGCGACCAAGGTCATCTCGCTACGATTTTTCTATGCAAAAATATTGTCGATTATATCGACCTGTGATCTTAATAGGCCGCTGACATGAGCTTCACTCATGCGTTCGCATTGCGAAACACGTGTCAAACGATTACTATTGGTCAGCTGATCAGCTGACCGTAGTATAGTAACGTAGTAGCATAAGCGTCACATGCACGTGACACACAAGCGCACGCCGCACTTATTCAACAATTCGTACGCGCCCGCTGAATTTTCGGAGCGCTATAACTCAATAGAAAATTGTCGTAGCGACATGCGGCAAACGCGTATTTTCTTCGTTTCACGAGAATCTGCAGATACGTAAAACTTTGGCCCAATGTCGAAACATCATGATTGTCAAAATCTGGACATCAGACGTCTTAAAAATGTCTTAAAAATATTTTGAGACATCTTATATTCTGATTTTAGATGTGCGTACTATCTAGGCATTCCTTTTTAATTTGTATTAAAGTTTTCCATTTTGCAGCACATTTTGTACCATGACACATAAACTTAAATTTAATAACGTTAAAAATAAAATCGTTAAAAATAAAATTATAAAATAACTTAACTATAATTTTATAGATTATTTAATAATTTTTTATTTTTTAATAGACTAATATATTTATACTAACCCAAGTAAATCAGCTAAAGTAACAGGCGGCTCGCTTTCTCCTCCTTCAGCTCTCGCTCCATCCTCGCCAGTACCCTCTTCGGGTGTACTCTCACCTGTTTCTTCGATACTGGATTGCGGTGTAGAAGTAGTCGATTCGTGCGGCGCTAATTTTATTTGCCCTCCTTCTTCTTTCGTTATATCCATTCCAAAGGCTTGCACCTATATATGCGAATTTGTTAAATAATATTTCTTAGTGTTGTATTAACATAATTTATTGAGAAAGTTTTACTTGTAAATTCGATTCATCCGGCGTCGGTGGTAAAGCAGGTAAATGTCTCGATGGTTTCTCTTCCTCCTCCTTGACTACAACAGGCTCCTCCACATGCGGTCCTCTCATTAATGTCAATAGAAGTCTCATGAAATACTTGATCACACAGCCAACACCGAAGCCAGAATAATAAAAGGCGTAGAAAATCATCTTGAAGAAACCAATGAAGAGCTCGGGTATCGTCATCTGTTGCATTTCAGCAATCTTATTCTTAATATTGGTAGGCGAGAACATATAAAAGAAGAAGTAAACACCATCTTTGATGGCTTGTATACCACGCCTGATTGGATCTTTATTTCTTTCTTCATCATCCTCGGTCATATACGTATACGACGATTCCCTCGCTTTGCCGATTCCACCGCTTTCCTCTACGGTCATCAACGCACTCGCGTGTTGCATTTCAAAAATAGCATCTTCGCAAAAGTTGATGAAGGTTTCGAGTTTCTCTTTCTCACCAGCCTCAACTACCGTGTTATAGAAGTAGGTCTTTTTCGATTCCTTAATTTGCGGCTTCTCCCACTGTTCGATGTTCGACTCTTTGATCTCGAAGTACACACGCTCAATTTTCTTGTTACCTCCGAGGATCTCGATTCTGCCTAAGAATGGCTCGAAGTAATTTAGAACAGAGCCAGCTGTCTCAAGGAACCTGGCTAGTCTCGGTTCGTTAGGCATATGTTCGGACAAATTGGTGAGTAATACAGCCAGATTGAAACCGATTTCCTTCGACGGCTCATGGAAACGATCCATGAAAGCAACATAATCGATCTTGCCGTCGTGATTCGTCTCGCAACAGGCCAGGAGAAATTCAATTTCCTCGCTGAAAACATTTGAAAAATAAATAAATTTAGATTTCTTTAAATCTTAAATTTTAGATGTAAAGTAATTTAATTCGAAAAATATTAGATGATAGGTAATTTTGCAAGCGTAATACCTGGTATAACTCTTCTGTTGCTCCATCTTCTCTTTGAAATCCTTAGGGTACACCCAACCGTCATTGTTAAGATCGACTTCTAAGAAACTCGGCGATGATACAAGATCCTTTAGTTTCAAGAACATGTCAAAGTACTTTAAAATCAGTTCTACATTACTAGCCGATTCGACCAAAGTGTCTACCATCTGTTTTCCAATTGTCCCGTTCACGACATTACCTTTAAATTACATGAATATTGATTACTTTATTCATTTTCTTAATAAAATTGAAAAGAAATATATACCTTCAAGCATGGAAAGCATCATGGTAATCATGTCTTTCTGCAAGTTAAGCAATTCTTTCAGAAGATCCACCTGACTGGAGTGCTTCGATAGTTTGTCTTGCATATGCGAGAATAAAAAAAGAAAACCTCCGACTGCGTCCCACAATCTTGAATGCGCTAAAGCTTGTTGATTCTGTGCGCATGGACCTTGAATAACCTCAGTGAGAGTATTAAAAACTTGACTAGCAACTCCAATAGCTTTGAAAAAATTTGCTTTGCCAGCAGGATCGATGAGTTCCTTGCTCGAGTAATGCCAGTAAAAGTCCATGATCGATTCCTGCAATCGCAGTAGGTAATCGACGGTGCAAATGACCACATTCACCGTCGTTGTATTACCAGCCTGTGTCCTAAGATAGTTCTGCCAATCTATTGAACATAGAATAAACGTCATTTGATCGAATTACTTTCAATAGTGATAATGTTCCGTTGAACACAATTAGTTACATTACATCAATATTATAATTTCCTGAACAATATAATTGTTATATGTACAATATGTATTAATTACATTTATGTTGTTGAATGAGAAATTATATTATTGATGTAATGTTATTGTTAATTGATGTTCAGCGGAGTAATACTTGCCGAGATTGTGACCCTCGCAGGTGAGTTGGATAAAGCGGAATAAGGCGCAAGTGAATTCGGCGTCGTGCATATTCTTCTCACCAGCTGCACCCTCGGAACCAACACCGAGACCCTCAGCTTTCGTATTCCTTTCGAAAGCGTCCAGATCCAGCACGCTGCAAGAGTTCATTAAACCTGCAATGGACGTGAAGAAACCGACGTCCTTTTTCTCCTTCAGATGATTCAGCATTCCTCGCTGAATTTCGATATTACCGCCACGCAGGATCGAAATTCCAAGCTCTAAAGTCTTCATCACCATCTCGCTGGGAATGCCCTTACACGCTGATATATGCAGAAGGACCATTTCGGCGACGCCGCGATTTGCTAGACGAGCTTGGTGGAACAAGAGTTTTTGTTTCTCCATTTCTTGCTCCTATAATTACAGAACATATAATAAAATGTTATATAAAAATAAAATCACTTTCATGTACATAAATTTGATAAATATACATACATATTATACATTACTTTTAACCAAGCATAATAATTTATAATAAAAAATATAATTAATATTAAACTTCTCTAATTAAAAATTTTATATAAAATTTTATATTTTATATTTGTTAGTAAGATCTAACATTATTTTATATTAAAAAATGTTCATTAAGTAATGGAATATCTTACCATTAATTTATGCATTGGCCTCTTGAGAATTACGTTAAAAGAAAAATGTGCACAATTTAATTATATTGTTAGTAATAGATTGATGAGAGGAAGACAAATCTTGATAGCTTACTATGTTTTGCTTACTCATGAATGATATTATACATATCGCTTTGAATGAATAAAACAATATATAATTCAACAAATTCGGGTGTTATAATATGGAAAACTCATATGGTTAATATTTTGGACTGCATATATTAAGCGGATGAATTCTCGCACTAACTATTTATTCTTACCGTAAATAGTTTATGTCTCCGCTTTTAGTAAGTTAGAAAAAAATAGGGAATTTATTAATGCGATAGACTGATTTAGTGGGAATTTAAAGAATTCTATTTTCTTACTTGAGAGAGAATTGTATCTATTATATCAAACGAGAACTTATCAATCAAAGATGCTTACATGGATCGAAGCTCCTCCTTCTTCTTCACCTCCACCTTCTTCTTCACCCTCTTCCTCTTCCTCTCCGCATGATTTTGAGATAATTTGAGCATAACTCATGTAAAGCGGATCTTCTTGAAGAGCGCCTGATCGTTCAGTCATAGCACCACGACAGAATGTTGTCACCAATTGTGTCAACGGATCGGGCTTGCCTTCGTCCTCAGCCTTATCCATTTTCTTCAATTCAGCATCCTCGAACGATTGCTGAAAGAAAAAATATAATATTAATATTATTGTTAATTTTATGTTAAATTATCTACATTTCAATCAGCTTAATCCATAAACTTAGAGAAGTCTGTGGTTTAATCCTTAATACATTCGATACTTTTCTGGGTCTTTCGTATTCCGGGTTAATTTCTGTAATTTTTAAAAGTACGTAAAAAATATTAAGTATAATCTTACATATACTTTAACATCTTTAGAAAATATTTGTAAAATTGTATTTTTAAAAAAGGAGAGAATACTTTTATTTAAGGTACTCCCAGTATTTCAAAGAAAAGAAATGCGCAGGATACGAATGACTGAATCATGTGTACTAAGGGTTCAATAACATAGATCGCCATTACCGTAAGATCCTCGATCATAACTTCTTGACCCACATTTTCATCTTGTAACCACAGCTCGTAATACGTTCGTGCAAAAATATTTATCGCTCGATGTCTAAAAGAATAAATTTATATAATTAAAATATTATTCAAAGAAACAGTAGAAATTAATTTGCGTTAATCATACCTTCTCAATTTATATAGAGGTTCACTACGCAAACATGCAATCGCCGCTCTTTTTCTAGCAGCGCACAACACGCGTTTCCATCCATCTCGCGATGGCGGCGGCTTTGTCGCCTGTTAGCGTGCAGGTAAACAGCAAGCGCTCATTAAATTATTAACAATCACTTTCATTAATTATTGCAGTTAATTATTGCAGTTACATAATATTATAACACTCAAAACTGATCAATTCTTATTGCCTAATTATTTCTCTCTCCGATTAACAAACAGCAAAATAGCTAATAAATTCTATATAAATCAGTAACACAAAACACACCGCTGACATTCAGTTTAACTTAAAATAAAAATGTGGTGACTAAAAAAATTAATAATGTTGTGAAATCACAAATGAAGAGAAAACATAACTAAATAACAAGAAGGATACCTTGGCAAGGAATGTAGGGAAGTTTGGCGGAAGCAAGCGATTACCGCTCGTTTACGCTGGATTGACACCACTGAACGATATTGACTCTTGCTCTGCTGTTGTGGATGATCTATCTACTCGAGAACAAAAGTACGGAATGAATACGATGAATATTTCGGCGCGACTTAAAGAAACAGAAAAATGATGATATGATAAACTGATTTCCAAAAGTAGCGTTTGCATTTCCAGTGTTCACGAAAACATTGATATCAATAACAAATTAAAAAAAAAGTTACAAAGCTTCGAAGATTTTTCCTTAAGTACTGAATATCCACAAAAGTTTGAAAATTACAGCTATATAATAATGTTAAACAGCTTCATAACTAACCATATGTAAACCATACAAAACTTTGGCCATGTCGGTAATTCTAGCAACGACATCTTCCAGCTGCTGAGCTTTTACAGGCTCCATTGCGTCTTTCTTCTGACCTAATTGAGAGTATAGATAATGTTGCCAAGACATTTCGTCGGCAGGATCGATCTTATCCGGCAGTGTCAGTTGAGTCTTGGCAAATTCCGAGATATCAGATTCCGGCATCTTTTTCAGAAATCTATCTTTGCAATGCTGCACTAATTCTTGTTCGCGACCAGCGAAGAGATTTAAGCCGACAGGTAGCAATCTTTTCAAGCAAGCAACCATCAAGGATGCTTGTACTTCTTTGTCCTTGTCTCTCTTCTTGTCGCGATGCTTTTTCTTTTTCTAAATACGAAAGAGATACTTAATTATTTGATCTTTTGATTCTTGAATTAAATGTAGATTAGCAAAATCAAATACCCCAGGAAACAAGTTGCCGTTATTTGTCGTCTTTAACGTCATTTTAGTGTAGAAAACGGTAAATAACGTTAGCTTGTTTTTGCTGAAAAGTAATAAAATAACTACGAACTTTGCCTCCTCCGGAAGGTGCGGTGCCATCAGACACTGTAGCAGGTCTTCTTGTTGCAGTGGGCATGATGAGCACCATGTTATCAATTTCATTCGCTGATATAAAATTCTGTTCTTCGCGTAAGAAGTACTGTGACTTGGACCAGATATTAAATATAGCTGCTACGTGATTGTATAGATCTTCGGCTTCGGAAATATTGTTCCTCAACCATTGATTCCTTTGAAGATCGACATACTTTATTAATAGGGGATAGAATGAGTAGATATCGCGCACAAGTAATTGCCAATCTTCTTGAATCTGCGCCTCAACTTGCGAGGTATCGTCAGTCGAAGATTTAATAAAACCCCGAAGAGATTCCTCCTTGTGGAACATAGTGTCTGTTCGTTTTCTGACGCGTTCGGCGAGAGGCAAAAATGGATCCTTTAATAACTCCTCAGACGAATTGATAATGATTTGCTGCGTATAGGCCGCAATGCGCGTCATCCACGGTGCGTTTTCATTACCAATATTCTTCTTGATCAACTTCAACACGTTTTTCAGCAACTGATTCATGTGATCGCTCGTTACCATGCTGACGTAGGTACTTTCAGTCGGACTCACATTGTCAGGCCCTTGCGCCCACCAGAATGGTAAATAAGAGCAGAGCAAAGGTAGAATTACATCAACGACGTGAGGAGCATCGTTATAGGTCTTCTCGGATTCGACGAACTGATCGACCTCATTAAGGATGGTCTCCAACGTTGGCATACTCGATTCCATCTTTGTCATAATATCTTGAGCTTCTAGAGAATGATCTGCGATTCGATTTAGAAGGGAATACTGATTGTGCTTGTTCAAATGAGGCTCTAAGAAGGCCACTGGGAAGCAACTTGAAAAGGCACCCAAGCAGGAGCCTAGATTAGGTTTATGTCGCTCGATCTCAGTCTTGAGGTATTTTCTGTCGTGCGTTAAACTAGCGTCTATTCCAAGAGTGTACAGAGACGCCAACATTTTGTATGATGCTACTTGAATTTCGTCAACTACGTAAAACGAAGAATATGAGTAAATTAATGCTCAAATTGTATTGATTTAATTAATTAAATTAATAATATTAATAGTAATTAAATTAAAATAATTAATTATTTTTAGAGTTAGAAAAAGTAATGAAGTGTTATTTTCTAACAGTAACACATTACTTTTTAAAACTAGTAACAATAACAAATTTTTACAAAAAAATGATAATAATATAAATAGATAAAGTATTATTTTCATGAAATAACATTCCCAACGCTGAACTTAT
>Ga0157362_1001105_pt1 | contig 10845 bp, 7 predicted proteins | sample AttlaeALBM3_FD_111480 | JGI IMG/M metagenome (GOLD analysis project Ga0157362, IMG submission 111480) | Fungus gardens microbial communities from leaf cutter ant in Ribeirão Preto, State of São Paulo, Brazil - Atta laevigata ALBM3 | ecosystem: Host-associated > Fungi > Mycelium > Unclassified ... | reverse complement strand
TTCCTGGCTCCATCAATGTGATATGGTTTGATTTTGTCATCCTCTATTGCATCCCTAACATTAGTGATACCAGATGTCAATATATTTGGACCTTTTTTCTTGCACTAGGTTGGTGCTCCAGAAGAGTGATCCAAGGTTATCACCATAGAGGTAAGAGACAGGAATATTAAAACCAATCTCACTCAGGAGATTTGATGTCTAGATGAGTTAGTGGCTATAGTCAGAGAATGCCATATACTTGGCCTCAGTAGAGGAGAGGGCTACTGATTTCTGTTTGCAACTTAGCCAGGAAGTGATTCCTTGAGCCAGCATAGTAAGATAGCCAGTAGTTGACTTGCAATACTCATGGTCTTGGCCCCAATCAGAATCAGAGTATGCTACAAGCAATTCATTGCTTAATCTATTATAGACAAGCTGATATCTGTGAGTGGCAAGCAAGTATCTACAGAGGTGTAACCCAACTTGATAATGATCATTGGAAGGGTTTGCCATCTGTTGAGCTAACTTGACAACTATAAAACCAATATCTGGTCTCAAGCCAATCATCAAGTACATTAGAGAACCAACCAGTTGTTGGTACTTTTGGTGGAATTTGGGATCACACTGCTTTTCATTTAGTTTAAAGCTAAACTCAGATGGCAGTGGAGTATAAGTAGGATTAGTCACAACATTAAAGTGCACCAGCACCTTCTCCAAATACTCACATTGATCAATAAATATCTTTTGATTTTTACGATCACAGCTTATGTGCATGCCTAGGAACTTTGTGGTTTCACCAAGGTCATGACATTCTCATCTAGCCATAAATTTCTGCTTCAACTCATTGAGGAGCAGGGAACCTTTAGTACCCATAAAGCAGACATCATCAACATAGACAATTGCTATAACAAGTGCTTTGGTCTTTTTGTCATGATAGTAGTATATACCAGCATCAGATTTGTATCTCTTAAATCCTAGAGCAAGCATTGACTTAGTCATTGTGCACCACCAGAATAATCCAGCTTGCTTAAGGCTGTACAATGCTTTGCAAAGTCACCAGACTTTGTTTTCTTTCCCAGGTAGTTTGAAACCTTCTGGCTACTCCATATAGATTTCCTTATCTAGATCACCATATAAGTAGGCTGTTTTGACATCAATGCTTTGAATATCTAAATCCTCAAGTGCAGCAACAGCAAGAAGCAGTCACACAGTCTCATAGTGGACAACTGGAGAGAATAATTCATCAAAGTCAATGCCTTCAACTTGAGAAAATCCTTTAGCAACAAGACGAGATTGATAATGACCATCAGGCTTGATATTAAACACCCAGTGGTTCTTGACCACTTTTCTTCCCTTAGGAAGGTCCACAATCTCATAAACATCTCTGTCTTTGAGTGATTTCAGCTCCTCAAGGCAAAATTCAAGCCACCTTTTCTTACAGTCAGCTGGTAGTTTAGTGACATCTTTAAAGGTTTTTGGTAGAACATGAGTCTCAGTTGCTCTGAGTGCCAAGAGAAAGTGAATATGCTCTGCTTCCCCTTCTCTTGCAAGGCATACCATGTGGTTGGTAATAGCTGTGGTAGCTGACTTGCCTACTGGAGGTAGAGCATCCATCTTATTTCCTTCTATGTCAATTATAATAGGTTGTTGTCCTACCCAATCAACTTCATAGTGGATTCCATTTATTTCAACAGTATTATCCAATTGACTGTATGGATAGTATACTCCTCCAATTGGAATAGTCTCAGGCTATGCTTGAATATATCTGCAAGCATTCTCAAGCATTCTGCATGCCATATCTGGATCAGCCTCACCAGAATGTTGTCGTCACTCAGGGCACCTCAAGACATCTGTGAAATGGCAATCCTCTCCATATACATTGCCTTCTTTGTGAGGAACTCTAGTCTCATGAGTTGATCTCCTCAAGCCATATCTCAGAGGAGGAATATCTTCTCCTGGCTGTGGGTCACTACCTTGTTTTTGAGGTAGTACAGTTGGAACCTGAGAAGGAGTATACTATGGGGGACCAGCTTCAGGAAGAGGAGGGCTTGGGGAATTCATCTCAACATCTTCATCTTCATCATCTTCAACCTCTTCAATTTTTACTGAGGACCGTTTAGGTGGTGTTAGTGAAGAAGAGGAAGATGGAGATTCTGAGTGAGTTGGCAAATTATGAGGGATTGGAGCAGTAGAGGGTCTAGGATGTACAGGTATTAGTGAAAAGAGTGTTGGAGCAGGTTCATCTACACCAAAAGGTCCAGGTGCTGACGACTCTATCTTTGGGGTTAGTCTACCAGGAGGTGTTTGCTCTCTAGGATGAGACAATGGACATCTAGGGAAGTGTCCTTCATTAAAGATAGCTTGGGTGGAGCAGAATATAACATTTTCTTGTGTGTGGTGAATAAATCTATAGCCATTATTCTCATACCCAATAAATATCATGAGTTCAGAGTATGGTGTAAGTTTGTTTGTGCAAACTTCATTGGGGAGATACACATATGCTTCACAACCAAAGACATAGAGATGTGATATTTTAGGTTTTTCACCTGTGAAGATCTCCTGAGGTGTTTTCCATTTGAGACATTTAATGGGAGTACAGTTATAGACATGGGTAGCAGTTGCAAAAGCAAACTCCTACCAAGAATCAGATAAACATGCTTCAAGTCACATAGATTGCACCTTTTCTAGCAGTGTCTGATTCAACTATTCTGCTCGACCATTTTGCTGATGTACATATGGTATACTTGTCTTATGAACAATTCTCTGTTCATGTAGAAAGGATTGCAATTCTGATGTCATATACTCTCCCCCATTATCAGTATACAGGCATTTAACAGAGTGGGAAGTAGTATTTGACCACAACCAGAAAATAGCTTTAATTGCTTCTGCAGCATCTGATTTTTTGCGCAAGAAAGCAACTCTGCAATAGGAGGAATAGTCATCAAGGAATATAATCACTTACTTATACTTAGAGTATGATAAAGTGGGGAGCTCAAGGAGATCTGAATGGATCATTCCAAGAGTCTCATTAGAATGCTTAGAGTTCTTAGGGAAACTGTGCTGGTATAGCTTTCCCAAAGTGCAACCACAGCATACATGCTTCTTGTTAGGAAAGCAGATCTTCTCAGCACCTTCAACATTGTCTGAGATATATCTCATGGCTTTATCAGAGATGTGCCCAAGTCAACAATGAATTGTCTCATAATCTGGATGTTTTGTAACTAGGCTCATGTAAGGGGACCTCTCACACACAACTCTGGAGCACGTACTAGCCCTCCGGAGTGACCCTGCAACAGATCAAATATTACTATGTAATATTTGGACTTATCTCTATTGTTCTAAGCATACTCCGTTGCCGCCTAACGTACTTTCATTGTTCAGACCCTGGTTACCAGATATAGGGACATGAGAACACTGTAACATATATAATGTAGATTATTCCCCCCAGGAGCCTCATCTAATTCTCTGAGGAATTTCCTGGAGGTAGGTTGTAACATATTTCATAGATTGTAATTTATCTGAGGAATCTCCTGGAGCTCTACTCTGGTCGCCCTTATAGCTCACAAGGTTAGGAACATTGTTCTTAATGATACATGTTCTCATAACCTAGATGCTCCCCCAAAGATTAGGTAAGGCAGAGAGGACAGCATCACCAGATGAGTCACAAAAGGTTGAACTATCTATTGTGCCTTCTATGCTCAATCCAGATTGGAGTAACTGTCCAGTGGAGAGGAGGTACATGGTGTTATATTCTGGAAATATGATAATTATGTAATTTATTCCTCCTAATAATTCTCCTAAAATTAATAATAGTAGGATAATGTAATAGACTACTCTTCTCCTATTCTGGACTTCCTATAAGTACTGAGTAGTTACAGTATATTTCCTCAGTTTGTAGATTAATGTCATCTGGTCCTAACACTCTTCCTGTCCATTCTGGATTCCTAGTTCACTTCCTTGAGGACCTTTTCTCTGACAACTTCCCTTTACTCTGAAATACGTGACCACCTCATGACCGGAGACTGGGGCACAACACATAAGTTGAAGCCAAGGTCGTTTAATAAGTCATTCTCCGCTCCAACATCCTTGCCTGTCTGCCAGAGCCTTCTTTTGGGGTTTATACTATTGCTAAGTAATATTCCTCTCTGATATAGTATATTACTCCATTCCAGAGTATACTTTCTATCTATTACCCTACACCTTTATCCTCCAAAATTCCATCCTTGACACATGGTCATATCAGAAACACAGTACACTGGCTATAGTTTAGAGATAGCAGTTCTGGTTGTTTTGTCTTTAGGGTCAATGACTTCATGTTCTATAAGGACAGTTCCTACAGCAACCATAAAAAGAAGTACTTTAGAATTGGCTGTCTCAATGCAACCATAATTTTCTTGAGTCATAGAGACAAAGTCAGACTCAAAAGGAGTGAAATAGGCAGAGGCACCAGAGTCCAAGAACCATTCATTATTATAAGAGCAGCCATATAGCACTTCTTTACCCTTGCATATAGTACATAGTGCTCCATCACATCTTTGTAGATTCTCAGCTATAGGCAATGCAGGCAACACAAATTTATTGTCACATCAAGCCATACAGACTACACTACTCAATGCTACAAAGTCCCTAGTTGCAGCCATTACATTAGTGCAGGTTATAGAGGACTGAGCTGAGATAGTTAGAGAGTAGGAGAAAATAGTAGAGGAATGCACACTGATTGCCCAAGATAGGTAAACTGTAAGGGGATCACTCAGCGGCACCCAGAACATGCTCAACTATAGTAGAAGAAGCATCTTAAGTTAGACCATGAATAGCCCAGGAGGTCAAACTATTGTTGAGGTAAGGTATTCTACCATATATCACTAGCTATTTATACTAGACTAGCCTGGTCTGTGCACCAGTTGCTATGGACACTTATATCAGGACAATAATAACTACACTACCAGATATAGCTATGTAGTACTATAATGGAGACCCAAACTAGAGGGAAGGGAACTATTAACTGCAGACTCCAAGGATCTGCGGGAATGCTAGCTCATGCAAACCCTACCAGGTTATCTAAGTGATTGTAGAATGTCCCCTTACATAAACAGCAGGGCTGGAGAAACAAGGAATAGTGGATATTAGACTTGTCATAGCTATCATCAAGAAATCAGCTTAGTTCAGAGAGCAGATGCAACAATGAATGCGCAGCGCTTCATCCTAAACAGCCATGGGCCATAGCATCTGCAAAGGAGCAGAGGATCCTGTGGGCATAAGAGGATTCAACAGGAAGATCATCCCAATCCCCAACAGGTTGGTAAGCCAGTCAAGTCCTTTCCATCAACTGAGGCAGTTTGAGAGCACCAAAGGAGGTCAGGGCAAACTGGGGCCCATAATCTGTTAGAGATTAGGATAATCTCCCTGTTGAATCCCCTCATGCCCACAGGATTCTCTGCTCCTTTGCAGATACTATGGCCCATGGCTATTTAGGATGAAGCACTGCAATTACAGTGGGGACAAATGATGGCCCACTCACCAGGTTATTCAACAGATATTGATAGACAGCCTGATGGGAAAGGGAGATCTCAAGAGAAGCAGAGAGTTTTTGTGACGTGGCAGGTGAGATGAAGAAGTGAGCACACTTATGTAAGCATGGCTCATATATTAAACTACAGTAATACATGGTATACTAATTATTTAATTTAACAAAAAGAACTGCTCTCCCTTTGATGGTGACACAATATACATCCTTCCAATTACCCTAGCATGTCATCTTGAATGCTATGACTTGTCTTTGGCATTCTAGGTATAGTGTTGAGGAAACTGCCAGTAGGTAAAGCCCAAACCATCATCATATGCAGAGTTGTAGTCAAACCAAGTAGTAAGTTAAGTCTTTTTCACATTTTGCCTGGCTAATACTTCATTGACAGTCTGGTGTGCATGAAAGTTGATATAGTGTTCATTAGGAAGATGGATAGGAAGATGTTGGACTGCTGGTGACTCTCCATGCATGTTAAATTCAAAGATCTTCCAGCAAGCTTCTGTTAGACTAATAAACTAATCATTCAAATAAGTCTTGATTTCATCCTGTACCCCACCACTAATCTCCATAGTTGCTCTATCAGGACCCTTGTAGATGTACTTGCTCAGATACTTGACAGTTCCTAATCCAGCAGAGATCTCAACATTTTTATGGCAATCAAAGGGAAGGAAAAGTTGAGGACAGTGGAGGACTATATATTGATTGGTGAATCTGGCCCCATTATGTTCAAAAACCAAGCCATTGTCAGGCCTAGCATAAAGTAGATAACTGTCCTCAGCTCAATCTGTTCTCTCTTTATACTCCTTGGGAAAGTGTTTACTATATTTTCCATTAACTGTCACAAACTTCATTTGGCCATATCTCCATCAATTCTTCAATGATTCTCATAGTCTTAATGGCTATGGTAAGCCCTCAGGGAGACCTTCTGATCAATGCCAGTCATGTCTCAAGGCAATCAATATTGGCTAAGATATTAGGCAGATCAACAGGTAACTACTATGGTACCAGTTATTAAATTGCCAATATCTTGGAAAACGCCATGATCAATGCTTTGGTTCTAGGCTCATCAAAAGCCCTCTTCATACTTCTCAGAATGAGCTTAGAATGACCTCAAGGCAATTAATATTAGTAGAGATATGAAGGCCTCAATGTTTGCACATAGATTTCATTAATTACCCATAGATAGTCATCTGTCCTTTCTTAGAACAAAGGAAAGCCTCCATAAGGTTAAGTTATCACTATTTACAGTACAAAGGCACTACCATATGTAGAACGATAGGTAGTAGCATGTGATGATCTATCTTAGTGCACAGACTATCACAATCATGTATATAAGGACTCATAGTCTGAGGATTAGACCTCAGACTTAACAACATCTTTTATCACTTATCTAACTTCACATTTTTGAACTCTTTAAAGTATCAAAGCACCCATCACAAATAGTAAGTGACCATTTGTGATAATTAACCATATACTTGGCTTGGGGATTATCAGCTCCACATGGACCATGTAGCATATATTTGGTAACTTTTGCATAGAGAAGTGGCTGTAATTGAGGATCAGGTAGTTGTGCTAAGATCATAGAATTTATATGATAAGGGTCTCAAATGCAATCTTGAGAGTGTAGAAAGATGAGCAAGTGAATATATGGAAGACCTCTTTTCTAGAACTCAATAGTATGAATATGAGCAATAGTAGTGCCAAAGAAGCCATTATCAATGAGTTTGAGGAGTGCTTTCCTTCTTCTGCTCAAAAACCTATGATACAATATCAGAACAATCAGTAGCTGTTTGACTAGGGAAGAGACTATAAAGGATTTCTGGTCACTTGGGATTAGCAGTCATGGTAAGAAAGAGGTCTGGTTTGTGAAAGTGTCTGCAAATGGCCATAGCATCCTGGAACAGCTGGGTCATAAACCTAGGACTCCCCATATGAGAAGAGGGAAGAATAAGTTTGCACCCCAAAACCCTAACATCTTCTCCATCATGCCTATCATACACAGCAGCATCCTGTAGTCCCTGGTAAAGCTCAGATCTAAGAGTACGTTAATGTGTCCTAGCCCAGTTAAGTCTTCTCTGCTCACAATTTGTCTATGCATCAACTGTTAAGACTCTAAACCTCACAGTTGAATATGTGTTTAACTTGAAGCTTATATCTAACACTTGATATCTCTATGCTCCTTGTTAAAGGATCCAGTTAAGGTTTTCAGTGAAGTTATATCAGAAGAGAGATATCAATGAGACTTTGAGTAGCACCCTTGAAGTTGTCCTAAGACAAATAAGAGTACCAATTCCTCGGAGTAAGATTTTACAGAGGGAATATAAAAAGAAAGAACTTGCCATTCCCTTCTCTTTCTGGTCTGTATTTATCCTAACTAGATATTATAACTTTGTTACAATGTGGTAATACTACTTGTAACTAAAAGTGACTAGTTAAGTGATAGTCCAGTGACAGAAGTCCTGAGGGTAACAAGTTGAGTCAGTGTCTAATAATGGGTTAGTCCAATGTTGTCCCATTAGCATGAGTCCAAAGATAGAGAAAAAGAATTAGTCCAAGATTTCTTTGAAGAGTCCTCTCTATTCCATGAATTAATTGTCTGTGGGAGTCCTCAGACATTTAATATATTATTGCATTGTAATGTCCTCATCTAGCATTGTCAGCATCTCATCTACTAACTACTTGTTATCAGACCATGGCTGATAATAGTTTAGTCCCACTCGATGTTCATAACATCAACAACAAACTGCTGAAACAGCTTTCTACTATAGAAGAGAGGTGGCTGAGGACCATGTCTGATATGAAGACAATAGGCATAGTAGCACATGTCAGAAACCACCTGTGAGTAAGCTTATTCCTCTCCATCTCTTTGTCTTGCATTCTCCTCTTGTTCTCTAAGTTGAGCTCTATAGATTGGAATTCTTGGATGCTATCCATTCTCCCCCTTTGGAAACAACAGAACATAATAAAGAGCAGCATATGAAGGACTATTCTGGCTAATCCATTCAAGTTGTCCTCCTTTTGCCCATAATACTACATCTCTATTATCTATTGTATGATGCACCCCTTTTTCTGGAATAATGACTGCAATTTCTTCAGCAGTAGGCAAATTATGAGTTCTTTGATCCTGCTGTAAATTGACATGTGATCTAATTTTAACCTTCTATTGTTCATTTGCTGGTTTTTTCCTAATAAGCTCATAGACATGATGATATCAACTAATATAAGGATGACTGTCTAGAAGCATTGTCTGAAGATTGTCTATTACCACAGGATCCAGATTATTGTTATTGGCTCTCCTAACATTGAGCTGCTCTGCTGTATCAAGAATATAGATTTGTGTATATATTGGAGTCTGATCACCATAAGGAAGAAGAGTACCAGTGAGATGATGAAGCTCTCCCTAAATTTTGAAACAGTAAGGGCCAGACTGCCTAGTAACCAAGTTGTCAATTTTGACTCCTACTGAAGTCATAGCAAATGCTGCATTATACTGCTAGATATTATTGCAAAATTCTCTTGAGGGATAATTGTCTCCAGTCAAGTAGTTGTGAAGAATTTCAGTGAGTGGTTGAAGAAGAGGTAGTTGAATCTGTTCTTGCAAACAACACATGCCAAACTTGGAGAGATTAACCAATAAGGATCTCAGCTTCTCACAGTCAAAGTGAAGAGCATAACAGTGAGGACAGATCACAGTCAACATGCCCAAGTTGAGATAGTGAATATTGTTCTCTAAGAATGGCTGTCCAGCTGGTGGATAAGGTGTAGGGTGAAGAATAGATAATAGGATATTATCTGGAACAATAGCATCTTGAATCTAGTTCAATTGTTAACAATGTAAAGTTTTGGTATTCAAAAATTATCATACCTGAATTACATTATCTTGCACATCTAACTCTTAAACATTGCCTTCCTCAGCATCCTGTTAAACTTGATCAATATTCATTTACTAATAATGAGTGAAATATGTTACTCACAACTCTCAGAATATTTTCCTGCATATTCCTATCCACATTTAGATCACTATTATCTCCCCTATTCTGCTGTTCTTCATAATCAAGAGCATCTGCATCCTCATTCCTCTATCCCTTCATTATTTGATTGATTTCTACCTTATAAGGGGACATCTCCATTTTTACCCCTGAACGGCATGACAACACTTTGGAGCTACCTTAGCCTGTTTAACTAGTAATACTTAAACACACTAGTTTAGCTCTGATCCTACTAACTCTGACACTAAGGGATATAAGCCTAGTATATAATGTAAAAGATCCCTCCAGAAGCCTCATCCTAATCTCTGAGGATTCTCCTGGAGTCTTGTACCCAGTTGCCCTTACATACCTGTCTCTGTCTTTCTACTTCTACTTCTTTATGTCCCTGAGTTGTCCTCTGTTGTTGCTGAGCAAGTTGACATCTATGCAAATCAAGTATAGTATCCTCAAGATTTTGTGAAATATTTGCAGAAGTTAAGTAGAATTTTGATTGTTATCTTTCTCTTCTTCTTTCTCTTCCTCTATTCAAAACAGGAGCTAGAGTAATATTTAGTAGATCTCGCTATGCTCACTCCTCAGCTCTCCTAGTCTGATATTCTTCTTCAACAGAATTTATTTCTTACAATTGTCTTACTGTTCACTTACAGCTACTTTAAGAAAAAAGATATGCTATTGTCCCTAAGAAGGAGATCCCTACTCTAGACCCCTTTCTTAATGAGCAGTTGTCAATCTTGTGCATATACAGATTACAATGGATCTCTAGTACCAGGTTTATAATAGAAGAGTTTACAGGTATACTACTATAGCATCACTCAAAGAAAGAGTCCTTCTGAGAGAGGAGACCTGAGCTTAGTCACACACTTCAAGCTCTACACCACAGTTGTAGAATACTATCCTCTTTACACCTAGGGCCTGGCTTCTAGTCAAGGTATAGAGAGAATAGAGAGGTATAAGAGAGCAAAGAGGAGGGGAAGAGAGGATAGAGAATGATTTGAGAGAGTGAACTCAATGATGAGCTGGCATTGTTTGTATATGTTATATCCCTCCCACACATCCATTCATGAAAAAAGGAGAGTTGTCATGATTGAATATGCCATTAAAATTTATTTTAATAATGAGAGAAAAGGAAAAGTCTATCTTTATTTTTCTTTAGATTTTACTGAATTTTATAGAATTATTTGAGTGAATTTGAGTGAATTTGAGTGAAAAGGGAGGGCATGTGAAAAGTTGAAGTATGTGTCAGTGCCATCACTCCCACATTCCTTTTTTTTTTTTTTTAAATACTCAATTTAAAACCCACCCCCTTGTACCACTCTGCAGGTCGAAAGACTTGTGAAACAAGCAAAAACACCT
>Ga0157362_1001104_pt1 | contig 10846 bp, 4 predicted proteins | sample AttlaeALBM3_FD_111480 | JGI IMG/M metagenome (GOLD analysis project Ga0157362, IMG submission 111480) | Fungus gardens microbial communities from leaf cutter ant in Ribeirão Preto, State of São Paulo, Brazil - Atta laevigata ALBM3 | ecosystem: Host-associated > Fungi > Mycelium > Unclassified ... | reverse complement strand
GATTGATAAATGATCTCGAAAAGACATTTGTTTGTAAATTTGGAAAGAAGCAAAGTTGAAAATTTGATTCGGGCTAAAATTATATAAACTGTTAATAACAGATCTGAAAATAATTTTGTTTGAACCATCAAAATAACTAGGACGCTCAAGCTGATTTCTAGATTATTAAAATTTTTTGCAGCGTTGTCATCAAGCTTAATCGGTCTACAAAATTATATTATCTATTTTGATGGTCCAACAAAATTATTTTCAAATCTAGTTAAACTTCAGCAAAATTGTCCTTTCCGTGTAACAAAACTGTTCTTTCCGTATATAATAAACCTATAATAAACTCTGAGAGATCATCATGATTATTTCATCGTTTGTATTAAAATAAGATACGTTAATCTAAAATGATTTGTTCCGACCCGAACGAACATGTCTTTAAATATATTCTTTGTCAAGTTTACATACGTACTTATAATCTTTTCCTGAATACTTGTATTCATTGGCAAACATCCAGTTTTCATCCGGCGAGACATAACCCTTCATCAATCCAATCTCGATTTGCGGGGCTTTGAACTTCGGATGTACTGTCCTCCATTTGTCCGGAATATGTTTCAGGCTCCTCGCTGATTCCGGCGAAAATCGTACAATGTACAATCTTTGCGACTGGATAATCGATGTTGAGAAATGAACAATCGAGATTAGCAGAACGCAAATGGCGAGCTCGCGAAGAGACATAATGACTGATAACTTATGAAATAAAAGTTATTGAATTTTCGCGTCGATTTAATATATCTCATGACGTGCTGGAGCGACTATGGTAACATGATTAGCGAGTTCGAAATTCGACGAATTATACCGATTCAAGAGATAACACCGCTATTATCTTTTTATCGCGCGTCAAAGTAATCACCGATTCTCGCGATGACGTCTGACTTTTTTACCTTGATTATCAATTACGCCGATAAAGTCAATTAACAATTCAAGCGCTTTATGAATTCATGCACTTTCGATGATGATGCATAGACGACTGTTTGAAACACGCAAATGATCGACCCCGTGATTCTAACTAACTCAGCGAGCCGCACATCCGTCATTCAACCGCAACGCAGCCGCAATGTAAGATGAAATTCGTGAGCGATTTACCGGTTATTATGATAAACAATTTAATCATGGCTTACGAATATGTCATACGTGATAACGATACAGCTGGCTGATAAGAGCGCGACCGCGCCAGTCTTATTCGTAAAAACGTAAAAAGTATGCTTGGATTGAATTAATCCATTGATTAATATTATAATTTTTTTTTAATTTGGTTTTATATTTTTTAAATCTTTTTTATACAGACTGGCTTTTTAATTAAAAAGGGCTATAATTATATAAAGAGTAAAAAAAGTTAATAAATATGATAAAAGTGAAAAATGCAGAAGCATGGAGCTTTTACATAAGATTTCATTTTCGAAATGCTCGGACAACTTCAATTTTACTTAGAATTAATCATCTTAATAGGAAAAAAAATTCAATATACTATATTAAAAGATATATTAATATATTAATAAATTATAATCGAAATTGAAAGAAAGTGGAAAATAATTGTAACAAATATTTATAAAATCATATTGTTTTGACATTGTTTTTATTTTTTTTACAATACAACTGCATTACGAGCTCCAAAATGTTACGAATACATTTATACCATTTCAAGTAGTCGTTTCATATTTGATAAGGTAACCTTATTCTGGTAAAATTATTTACAATGGGCATGCTTTTGATAATCTTTACCTTGACATACATATGTTGTAGAGATGTAAATGATGATTGAAACCTTTTGGTTCAAAGAATATACTTACGTAAATCCTTAAGAAAATCCAATTTAATACTAAAAATTATTTATTTTGAATTATTTATTTTATATTAAAAACTAAACTAAACAACATTTTTAATATTGAAAATAATTAATCATTACTTTCCAGTATTAAATTTTTATAAAGAAATGCTAAAAATTTTATTTCTTTTTATAATTTTCTTCATACCCGCTTCCTCTCTCCGTCACTACGATATGTTTTGCCAACCAACCGTATCGGTAATTTATCTCTATTTATTTTAAGATGCCGATTATCAGCGCAAATTTGTAAATTACTGAGTTGTCGTCTTTAGTACTTGCTTTGACTATATAATCGCTATTTCATCGTAAATTTTGATCGATAAAAAAATTAATCGGTTATTTTATTAATTATTTAAAGAAACGATTATTTTATTAATTATTTAATTTCAAGTAATTTGATTATAATGCAATTTCTGTGTAACAGAAACGTCACATGACGTTAACACGTCATTCCGATCGTTTAGATTTTCATATAACACGATGTAGAAATTATTTATCATTTGAACTTTTTGCTTTCCTGATGCAATTGCATAGTTAATTTGAAGACCTCAGAGAAGGAGAGATGTCACGCGATGATTATTATCGTGTTGTGTAAGTGCATAACTTTTCAAACAATAAATAACGTAGGAAATTTATGTGAAGAAGTTGATTTTATCTTCGTAATAATTATCTATGGAACTATTTTATTATTTAGATGAATCCGCTCGAAAAATTCACAAGTGGGCCACAGATTGTGCATCACTGATTTAGATATTTTATTCTGTTACGTAATTGCGAGAAATAATGTCTGGCTACGAAAAAGTTTACAATTTCTTGACGACAGATAATATAGTTTGATTTTTTTCAAAACAAATTATAATTTTATATGAATGATAATATTAACTGACAAGACTGACAAAGAAACATTTATAATGCAGATATTTTTGCATTTCTAATTCATAGATAGGATAGATCTATATATGTCTGGGCTAATGATCCGAAATTCAGTTACGATATCAGTGTAGCGTGCTATGAATTACCATTAATTAGATCCATATCATACCGTTCTCGTTGCTTAATTCATTAATAAATCTATCGATTACCGTCGGGCTGGCATAAATTGGCAAATCAGTCATCAATTATTCTTCAATAGTGATTGCCAAATCGCAATCACATGTCACGAGATCAGTTCAATGCAAAAATTACGGCCAAAATTTCACTCTGATTGAATTTAATTATCAAGATTATATTCAAGATATCTCTAGTAGCTTTCACATAATGCGATAGTCAGTTAAAAATTTAATTCTAAATATAATCACAATAATGAATTTTTTCAATTGAAATTTGTCTCATTGCATGTCAAATTGACATGTTTTTATTCAAACGTCCATTACTTCTTGCTCATCTTTGGTTCTTTATCTTATTATATTATTTAATTAAAAGTTCATTATTTAGATTTATTGTTTAAAATTTATTATATTTTTACAATAGAGAGAAAAAGTTTGCTGTGGTACTGCATTTCGTTTTATTCGTAAAATCCCTCTTTAATACATATATTTTGAATGAGATACTTTCACACTGCATACAAGCTGATTGGCCAGGCAATTGCGTTTCGAAGTTACTGCCCACACGGTCATACGGAGTATAATGTGTGACCGTCGAAATAATTTTCGACTGGTGGCGATCCCGCAGGATTTATGGCGGCGGGATCGACCGGATGTGCGGTCGTCTCGGTTCGTCGAACACTCGCGATATCCGCCGATTGCCGAGAGGTCTGCGGATATCGCAAGGCTGCGAGAGTTTGCGAGAGAGATGATTTTGATTTAACTATCGAATTTCAGTTTCGATATTTTATGTCATGCGCGACATCCCGTTTGCATTTTGGCAATTTCATCTTGCGACAAGCTTTATGTTGCGACTCACGATTCAAACGAATGTGTAAACATTTTAAATATCCATTTTATTGTGATTTTTAATGATTAAAAGATAATATTATTTTTTAAAAATGTCAAATCAAAATAAACGTCACAAGAACATATACACTGATATATTTAACCCTACTGATCTATTTAGGTTAATTTGACTCACAAAAGTAATTAATTTTCTTATTAATATTTTATTATTTAAAAAATTTGTTCCTCTGATATTTGATCACGTCGTCTGTTAATACAAGACTTTTTCTCGTAAATTTTTTAAATATTTTTTAAGGTTTTTTAATCATATAAAAATTGAAACGATATGAGATCATTTAATAAATTTGAACAGAGCAGCTGAATTAATAAAAGGAAAAAAAAAGAGAGAGAGAAGATTTGTTTTTTAAAAAGTCAAACAAGTTTCGTAAAAGAGATTTGACGTCTTATTTATTTCAGGTGGAGTGGAGAAGGCGCAATATAGCCAATTACCAAAACAGATTCTCAGCCGTCACGGATTTGAGGGGTGTCTGGCGTCGTTGGATCTCAGCGGGGAAAGTACCGATCTCATTACCGATGCCGTCGTGCCGAGTTCTTTGGTCACATCCGGATGCGACATTTACACCAACATACATCCGGGCAAGAAGTGCACTCATGATCTCTGTGCCAATCATGGAACATGCGTGCAACAATGGAATAGCTACACATGTGACTGTGACATGACGAGTTTTACCGGGCCGACTTGTAACGATGGTAAAGGAATATAGAAAAGAGAAACATAGATACGCTGATATTCGCATTTATTTCGAGAAAGGGAAAAAGAGAAAGGAAAAAGAGATTATTCCATGCTGTTCTCTTTACATACAAAATTGCTAATTAATTAATAATTAATATTTTTTATTAAATGCTATCTATCAATATCACTCTATGCGTGTACTACATTATTATAATAACACATTATCTATAAAATTAACAAAACTAAAGTTTGATTATTGGCTTATTCTACAATATAATAAATATTAAAGGGATGTAAAATTAGTTTGACTAGAATTGATTTCTTTCGAGAGGAAATATTTTCCATAATTAATAGCAGTTATTGACGAAACTTGATAAATAGGACATTTCTAAAAATAAATTTTAGAACGAAGATTAAATTATTATATGGTAGGATAATAATTTAATAATAAAATAACGAAGCAAAAATAATCTTAGCACTTAATATATAACAGATGAAAACATCACTTTAACATCAATATGTTTCACTTCGCAGAGGCTATCGCTTACGAATTCGGAGCAGGAAGAGGAATTATCACGTATACCTTTCCGCCTGATCGTCGACCGGAAATGAAAAGAGATACTGTGGCCTTGGGTTTCGTTACCAGCGTTAATGACGCTGTATTGCTTAGAATAGAATCTGCGTCGAGTAACGATTATCTCGAAATCGAAATTGTTAGTATACAATAAATTTGAATTTATACATTATACAGCATTATTAAGCACTATTCATATATATAATGTATTGTATAATATATAGATTATATAATTTAGTACAGGCCTTCCCAAACTTATATATTGCGACTCACTTTTTAAAATAATAAATATAGTTTGCAATTATCTGGCAAATGAAAAAAACAGAAAACGAATAAGTTAATTAATTTATGTCATTTTATTTATGTATTTTATTTTATGTATATTTCTACTTTTTTTATTTTTTATTGGATATAATATTATAAATCTATTTCTCAGAAAACAAGACAAATTATGATATTTATTATGATGGATGTAATAAGAATGTGTTTTTTATTTTTGTTCTGATAACAGAATGTTTAACGTTGACGATAACAATTAATTGATATGAGTTATTTTTAGACATAAGAAATTTGATAATTAAAGTTTGAGAATTAAAGTTTATTTTGAAAGTTTATTTTTTAAATTTTATTATCGTTGAAAATTTAATCTTATATAGTACGAAATTGTGAAAAGACATACACATAGGCAAATTTGTATTATGCAAAGTGATGAAGTGTAATTTAACATTGTAAAATTTTTTGCGATTCCTCGAATCACCTATCCTTTGGGAATCTCTGATTTAGTATGTACATATATAAATAATAGTATTAGTTAAATCGATTTTTCGAAATGCATAATTATTAAACTTATAAATATGAATTATGAATTAGCATATATTATATATCCAACGTCCTTTTAAATTAATTTATTTAATTTTGTAAATTTCTTTTCCAATGATTTAATGTAATTGGCACGAATAAAAAATCAAATTTCAATGAAACAAGAAATTAATAATTTATTTGTTTCATAGGTGGAAGGTAACGTTTTTGCGGTTTATAATATGGGCACCAACGATCATCCAATAGGCGAAGTTGGCGTGAAAGTTAACGACAACCAATATCACGTGGTTAGATTTACCAGAACTGGGCCGAACAGCACATTACAAGTCGATGACTACAATTTGCAATCTAATCATCCATCAGGTAAGTAATTTTTGCATAATATATATTGTAGGAACAACTCGTGATAAGCTATCGCTGATTGATCGTCTTGTCAAGCTTATGTCAGGTGTGTGATAAAAAATTATAATATAAAATATTGTCAGATATCAAATATAGTTTGAAATGTTAATAAGTTAGCATCACACACATATGTCGAAGAGAAAACTTCACAAACTTTCTCGATTTATAAATTAAAGAGCAAAGTGGAAAAAGCGCGACGATCATCTCCGCGATTGTCATACATTTATTAATTATGATAACAGAAATTATAATAAATCACATGAAGCATAAGCGTTTAGTGTGCAGAAATTGTGTTTAAGTTTAAATAAATATCACGCATACGTGCTTTAAATACGAGACGATCCAAACAGCACGAGAACTGCCGGGAAACTGAAGACGAAGGGGTCCCATGTGTTCTTTTAAGAGCATCATGGTACCGGGACATTGACCCGTTCTAACCATGGGAAACGGCTTTGATCAGCCGTTCACGAGACCCGGCCATTGTTTCGTCCTTTTCATGAATACGAAGGCCGTCTGCCGCTCTCACGAAAAGGCGTCTTGCTCGTGTTGGGAATGATTTATCGATTAACTAAGAATTATCAGGCGATTATCCGGAAACATTTCTCTCTCCTCAGTTGCATTGTTGGTTCTAAAATTTATGAAAATCTACACTTAACTCTCCTTGGTGCTCGCAATATTTTTCATTGATACGAGTAAATGTACAAGTTTGTTTTAGATATTTAAATCCGCTATCTTTTGTTTAGCATCACTAAAATTAAAAAATAAATAATTTATTGAAATAAATTATATTTGCTTATATTTATGTTTATATCTGTAAATATACCTCACTTCATAATTAAGATATTGATTGAGAGATTATTCTTGTGGGACATTCATCTATTTTAGTAATTTTATTGTAAATATAATAAATATGAGCCTTCTATAATTAATGGATCGATTGATTGAATATAAGCATACAACAACAAAATCATGAGAAGCAAATTTTAAAAAATATTTCAACATGAAAGTCACACAGAAAATAAAATTGAGATCAAATATTTTATAATATTCTTCTCTCTCAATATAATATTTTTTCTAATATTTTTTCTTTTAACGATTTATTATTGTATAGAAGATACCCTCAATTATATGACAATTTTTTTCATATGTATTAAATTGTTAAATCAAATCAAAGATAGATTTTCTATCTTCTGTTCTAACATCTGATTTGCTTGACTCGAATAATTAATTTTACATTCTTTTTATTCGCGTTTATAAAAATCCTGTTTTCATTATCATCTTTTTATAATTATCTTACAATTTTATAATTATTAATTATAAGCCTGATATTTTTAAAATTATTAAGAATGTATCCTGACACATACAATGATTCTGACGGAGCTTATCGTTTCGTTGACAAGATGAAATCCTGATGCTCGACCAAGTAATCGAAGTTTTATCGAACACAAACTAAGTTTATTTATTCTCTTACAGGCTTTGAATTTTCCATCCATAATATGTTGTCCTGATAACTTGACCTTTAAAAAACGCTTTCGTTTATCTAACAAGAGATCCGAGCTCATATTAATCCTGTTAATACCTGTGCGATCTCATTATCCTTCGAGAGAAATAGATGAATTGGAATGAATTAAGCGAATAGATCAAGATCAAGAATCTTTATAATAAACTGTCTACATTAAGATTAATTAATCTACATTATTTTGATTGAAATTTTACGTAATTATATTGAATAAAAGATGATTATATCAATACAAGGCAGTTACGAGTATATATATATATATATATAAAACGAGTATATTTCTTTGAAATGTATTTAAACATACACATACATTGCAGCAAGAATCTATGGACATATTTTGTTTTCAACCTGCGTATGAAACGTTGGAATATTAATTGCATGTTTCTCTCTTCTGTCAAAAATTGAAATAAACGCCGACGAGCAAATTAATTAATTAATTTAAAGAGATAGTATGTACAAACAGAAAAGAATTTCTACAGTAAACGCCACGTATTTAATTAGCAAACGGCAAAGCGGGATTTCTACTTTCTGTATGCAATTAATTTTGTAATGTCGTCCATATATCATGTTTACTAGGAATTGCATTCATTCATACTGTAGCGCGCGTTAATATAATTAAGTGCCTCACTTAGTTATATTACTCAAATTGTTTACACACATATGAATAAACTGTTGGTTTACTTAATATAATTTAATAACCGCATAAACTGCAGATTAATACAATATTCTGTTTATAATATTCCGAATTTTTTCTACTAAGCATTTTTTTTTAAGGTTTTAATATCAATAATTCAGTGATTCTATGATTTGTTTAATGAAATTACGTTTTCTTATTTATCATATAAAGCAATTATATTTAAAGTGATATTTTGTCATATCTGTATATCAAATTAAGATTTTACGCAGCTCATTGTGCACCATATTTTTCCATTCAGCTCATTCATTCACATCGGATAATTAGATTTACTTCGCCATATAATCAGATAGTTCATATATCTGTTTGTATATTTCTGCACAGATATTAATTACGAGGCAGCATTATGCGTAATAGACTGCGTTGCACTCATTTTGCTGACCCAGGCAAATTTATCGACGACTAATGCACGATGCATTTTCATAAGTGTACGAGCTTTTCCCGCGAGCACATTGCAGAACTCGCAAATATGCACATGTGTTTAATATTTAACGAATACTCATCAAATCTTCTACTTTTAACTCGATAAGTAGTGCAATCGACTAACGCCGAGACCGTTCGAATGAATAGTTTTCACATGACTAAAACATTTACGAAAATATATGCCAGATAAAATTTAAATTTCTATTCTTATTATTTTATATTTTTATATTTCAATTATTCAAATCATGTTATCTGAACATAATCGAATTGTTCTACCTGTTTGTTTATTTGTTTTGCTATTAAAGAAATCTACGTAATGATATGACGTAGATAAAGAACAGATTAGGATATTAAATTAGGAAGATAAAAATATAGGATTTTCCTTAATTCTTAGGCGCGTACAAATATCTTATAATTACAAATATTTTTTGTAATGGGGTTTAGATTAAAGAATTAATCAGTTATAATTCCTTCGACAAAGTGCACATTACAGCTTTAAATGTAATGTCATCAAGTTATCAAGAATTGTTAAGAAAATTATGTATCAGATGTGTGGAATTTTGTGGGCATCACGGAACTTTGACCTCATGGAATATAAGCCTTTGTTACATTAACCCTTTGAGTCTATCGCTGCACTCCAATTACCTGTTTAGCGGTCGCATGTGTGTGAGCGGAACTCCTAACCAACATTGCTGCCCTGATAGCTTCCTAAATTATTTGAAACCCTTTAGAATCTGTGGTGATCCTGTCCTGCTAATAAAAGTTAATGACGCGAATAGATTCGATTGAACCGCTTTTGCGGAATGTCCTAAATATTAGTCAATTCCAACTAATAATTGTTACTAACTAATTACTCTCGACATACAGCGATGTTATTTAATTATAATTAATTCGGACGGCCGACATGAAATATCAATACTTTGTTTAATTACTAGAAATATTTTCTGCTAAAATAAATAATATTTTATATAATTATGATGCAAGAACGGAATGCTACTTCGAGTAAGAAATATATTTTAATAATGTCCTCGTTTTAATATTTTTTAATTTATAGCAATGTATATTTATATTATTTATATATATGAAGTGACAGTTTCGCGTTCACTTATGTATAAACAGATACAATTACTAATAGAGTAATGATATCGAGAAAGAAAATGATGGATTAATAGAGAGATTATTTCATGCATGATTTTAGATATTCTCGCATAATTTGATATTAATTTAATAAATAATGATTTAACATAATATTAAATAACGCATTTATAAAATGCATTTATGTAAAAAATATATTTTGTCACGAAGTTTTCCATATGTATGCATTAGATTCTAGTCTGATGATATTCATCCTGCCACCTTTATCATTAGAAATTCGCACAAGCTTAGGAAATTCGATCTTTTCTGGAACACGTACGATGCCGCGACCCTCTACCCACTCTCCACCCCATGTGACTCGCATATCATGCGGCTTGCAATGAAAGCGAGAAGAGAATCCTCTTCGCGCTTTCTACTGCTCTGCTTCATGTGTGGAAGATTGCTTATCCTCAAGCCACGTATTCTCTCTCACTATCTTCTCGATCGTCATACAGACAAAGATATAGATACATAAAAAAAAAAGTAATATTTTAAGTATCTTTAGCAAAACATGATTATAACCATCAGACGGCGGACTTGTTTCTTAAGATACAATAAAAAATAATTTTATAAGATTAATGGAAAATCAAAAGCACCTGAAGCATAAATTGTATTACAAAACACTCGAGAAATGAATAATATACTTAGTGTCAGCGACACTATACGACGGATAAGTTTTCACACTTCAAACAATATTCTTTTTTTATTTCTGAAAACGAGATTTGTGCTAGAAGTTATTTATTTCTCCACTTTTAACAAATTGTTATTATTAAAAAAAAAAGATAT
>Ga0157362_1001103_pt1 | contig 10850 bp, 4 predicted proteins | sample AttlaeALBM3_FD_111480 | JGI IMG/M metagenome (GOLD analysis project Ga0157362, IMG submission 111480) | Fungus gardens microbial communities from leaf cutter ant in Ribeirão Preto, State of São Paulo, Brazil - Atta laevigata ALBM3 | ecosystem: Host-associated > Fungi > Mycelium > Unclassified ... | reverse complement strand
CCAGTATGAGCGTCTCACATAATTATGATGGTTCAATCAAATTTTTTTCAGATCGATATCTAGCTAAATTTTTAAATATTTTAGCAAAACCTTTCCGTTGGCAATATAAGTATATGTGTTGATATCTGTATACCTTGTTTCGCGACAATTACGCTCGATACGGCTTCGGGTACGCTAGTTCCTGCCGCGAGAAAAGTGATACCCATTACGGAATCTGGTATCTTTAGAGTGTCTCCTAAAAGAATGAAATGTGTTTACATCAAACCTTAAACTAATTCTACATAATAAAATAAAGATTCTTTCATTACAATTTTCTTTTTTGTCGTTTTTTAAATAGCGAGAGAGCGACATGCCAAAGATAACTTATTTTTTCAAGTAGAATAAACTTCGATTTGGAATCAATGTTTATGTAAAATTTTATCAAATATTTTTCACAAATTATTTTGTTACTCGACGACATGTTTGTTCGCATTTAAGCTTCAAATTAAAATGATCACTCACCGATTATAGTGATCATCCACGCTACTACATAACTGAGTGATCCAATCCATATAATACACATCAGGAATGTGACAGGGAACCAATTCTTGAATCGTGGCTTCTCACAATCAGGAATTGTGCACATAAATACTAGATGAATGGGCCATGTTGTGACCCAAGTCGTCTTCCTTAACCATCCAGCATGCGCTGGCCACACCAAGAGCTCGTATTCGTAATCTGTTATACATGTTATGAGAATTTCAAATTCGACAGATATATTGTCTATTGTTTATGTTTATAGTGTTTTTATAAGTATCTTAACATAAAATTGTGAACTGATGAAATTATAAAATTACATAATATTTACGTAAAACATATATCGATAGCTTATTAGTTAAACTTGTCAAATTTAAATATTCAATCTCTGATTTTGATAGTAATTAACTGTCTGGAAATTTCCACTCGCAAGTGCTTAATTGTACTTGACCGATCAAGTGGTTGTCACGAAATATATTACGCATCGTTTTATATTATTCACAAATACCGTCATTACGTCACAGCTGCATGGAAGATATCGTCACCACTGACAATCGTAGAAATAGATTTGATTAGATTAGACTAGGAAAGTAAATATTTGTATATGTGACTAATGTAGTAAATTCTACGCGACAAATTATATTTTACGTAACAAACCGTTCATGACTATCGTATTATAAATATCGTGTATTAAAAAATTTAGAAGGAAATAAACTTACCAGGATCTGGATTCTCTTCCTGCGTTTTCGTCCCACCATTTTGTAGCGGAACGTCGATAGTGGCTATCTGCTCCACACGATCGCCAGGAGATTGTAATTTATCCGTTCTTGGTAAGTGAATGTCGCTAGAATCTGTGAGAAACACATTATTTATATATTTTATGTAGAAATCCGAAATTATCATGATTCAAAATTTTCTTTTTATTCTTTTAAAAAATTATTATTACTATTAAAATAATTAAAGATTCTTCAAACTCGGTCGTCAAAAACGTGATTGAAAGTAGTGGAGATTTTATTGTAAAAATGCTATACAGTTATGTTTTCGACATGAAATCAATTTAATTTAAACATCATTCAGACAAGTAAAAGTAAAATCGAAAAATAACCTATTAAAACTAAAAAATCCAAAAAACGTGAAATCGAAATAACGGCCTTACCTGTTGTAACTCGTGGGCCGTCTGAAGATATTTGATTGTCGTTCGTACGGAATCTAGTACACCGTTGGAACGATTTATCCCAATACATCACGGCAATATAAACAATATACAACAGCACCAATGTTAATGCTTCGTACCATTCCACCCGTTCGTCGTGTATAATGCATATCAAAATTGCGACTGTGACACCGTAAGCGAGACAATCTCTACTGACAGGCCACCAATCTAAAGGCACCAACTGTATATGAAAAGAAAAATAGTTATTATGTGCGAAATTACAAATATTCAATGTTAATGTTTTATATACATATAATGTATAATATTGTTATCATAAAATTTACAATAAATCTAAGATTATTACAAAAAAAATACAGAATGTGCTAAACTTAGAAATAAATAATTTTGCTTTTTGTTTAATTTTTGATTGACATTTACGTTATAATATAATTTACGTACATGATATTTATATAAATATATTTCCTTCGATAACATTGATTACGTATCATGATGCATTTTTTACGCACATCGCTATCAATTATTAATCAATCTGTTATCAATTTGATACGTATCTATTCGATAAAGTTCGTCTGCTGTCATTTACTCATAATTATTTAAAGTAAAAAATATGCTAAAATACATACACTATTAAAAAATATAAGAAAATGTAATCATCAAATTTAATTACGTAATTGTAGATAGATGGCTTGTCATTTGTATCTGAAGTTGGAAATATCGCAATATAAATGAATATCAAAATATATTTATTCATATAATAATCTGTTTTAAAAATATATATACATATGTCTAAATTAAACTTGCATTTATTTCCGCAAAAAGTATCCTAATCGTATATTCTAATTTTGAGCTACGTGTATTTGGCGCGAAACACTACTGTGTCTTTTGAATGTGTAGTATTGTAAATTTTTTGAAATATAGCTAAATTTCTTTTCTCGTGCTTTTCGTATCTATTAAATTTCTCAAAACTATAAGACACACTTGGCAACTTACCATTCCTGCACCGATGCCGCAGCAAGCTGGGACAGCCAGGATGTTGAATACTGCGGAACCTACTATCGTCCCGACGCCAATGTCACCTTCCGTGATGAATGTTCCGATGGCATTCACGAATAATTCTGGGGCCGACGTCGCCGCCGCCATAAACGTCGCACCGGCTACGTCTTTTGACATCGAGAGTGCTGAAATGCAACGTCAGCCTTGATTTACCTTTATAATTTTCTACACATATATTTTGCGTGCAAAGTGTGAATCACCGAATATTCTCGAGGTAAAATATATTTATTTTTACCACGAATCTTTGCAAATACTAATCTAAAAACTAATCTAAAAAAGAATAAAGAAAAAATTCATATTACATAAAGTCTATGAATCTATAAAAATTCTAGTCAAGAAATTTTCTTTTTCGCTAAAAAAAAGATTCCAGTTAATAGCAAATAAATTATTTTAAAATTCAAATGTAAGAAATGCGTCGGACATATTTTTTTAACGTGTACTCGTCGTACATTTAGCGAGCAATATGACTATCATCTGATCCTCTTTTGACACTTAACAAACATTCCTATTTGCGTAAATTGAACTCAGACCTCGAATGGTTACGTTTAGCGTTGTGATAACGAGAATAGAACAGACTCGTATTTCAAGAAATGTCGTGAGAATAGAATGAGGAACTGTTACAATAATTGAAGATGTTCCTGGCGCCCGCAGTGACGCAGATATGCTGCAGCATGGGCATCGATTCGACAGCCGCATCTCGCGTATCTAAACGGTTGCATGAATTTAGCTCGATATTGTTAAACGTGCCAAAATCTACTTTGCAAAATCCGATCTACATCTTTAGCTATGTTTTGCGAAGATCGATTGGCATCACTTGTGCTTTGAATAAATAAATGTCTTTATGCGCGTGTCTGTCTACGTATAGTGTGTTTATAATCAAGAGCCTATAATCTCAAGAAGAAACAAAGATTACTAACAGAAAACTGTTGTAATAATCGATCTTTATATGTAAGATGTATAAGATATATAAGTGCGAGCGTAGCGTAGCGGCAGCGCACGAGACTGCTATGTCAGAGAAGATCACGGGTTCGATCCCAGGCAGAACCGAAAAATTTTTCGAACGCTCGGAGCTCCTCTTGGAAGGTAATGATAAATCATCGAGAATATTCTTTGCCAAGAGAACTCTTCTAACAAAAATCGTCATTTGGAATCGAAGTTTAAACAATGATATATGACTGTGTCATATCAGCGTGCGCATCACAGGCATATAAGAGAAGTCACATTACGTCTTTATTGTCAGTAACAATAAAGTGTATCATGGCAGCAGATCATAGACCAGGTTCGCATTTTTCTAGCACTTCTTTTTCCCATTGTGCTAGAAAAATGCGAACCTGATCTATTATGTGCTGCCATGATACACTTTACTGGATAATAATCTATATAAAATATTATGACAACAGACAATAGACTAGGTTCGCATTTTTGTAATTAATTTCACTATTACTTTTTTTCTATACTACGCCACGCTCAAACTTATACGTCATACTTTCGCCCTCTCAATTTTTCATAGATAAGACAGATATTCAAGTTGTTCCTAAGCAAAGTTAGCAAAATTAACAAAATTAAACTCTTAAAACTTAATCAAGATAATATAAAAAAATATAGCGCGCGAAGTTTTATTCAGTATTAATTATCTTGATAATTAAATGATAAAATAAAACTTTATTAAGTTTGATTCGAGATTAATCTAAGAAGAGAGTTTCGTTACTTATTTGTTAAAGTTTAGTTATTAATGTATTTGTTAAAGTTTAGTTATTAATGTACAGGCATTTTAATTTCATTTTCGATCTTAATGTTTGATAATATTCATATGCAAATTTACAACATTTTTTAGTCATATGAACTGCGCGCTGCGATTTGATTTGTCTTTTTAATTACAGATTTGTTTGATAAGAACCAAATATAAACGAAATTTATACCGATAAGAATAAATTAAATAAAAGACAGATTCTTATTTAATTTATTTTCATTGGTCTAAATTTCATTATATTTGATTCTTATCAAACGGATCTATAATTGAAAAGATATATCGCCTTTAATATATGTTTTGTATGACTCAAATACAATCAATCAATTTTTTAATTTTCAAATTATATTATGTATTTTTTTATGTCATTTTGGAAATTTCATAAATTCGCAGAAGGAAAGCTAAACGGTATTTAAACTTTTTAGTCCTTAATATACGCGCAAAGGTAGAAAGTTAGAGAAAGAGATATAAATGCAACCCTTACCGTGACATATTTTTTCTACAGCAGGTACGAAGAATTTATCGCATACTACTGCTAAAGCGATAAATAAATAAAGCGACACGATGACGTGTACAACAACGGCACCGCCTTGTCTTTGCTCTTCATCAAACAAGTCGTGTGGAAAATCTTCTATAGCCGGTGGCGTACAATTTATACCTAAAAACGTAAGTTATCTTTTGAATAAAATTCACAATACGACACAATTGTAGCAATCACCAGCATACTCGCAGCATTCATCTTCTCTAAAATTTTTGCCGAAAGCTTGAAGGAATAATTTCATTTGAGTCATTCCTTGTTTTCATTGCGAAGAAATTTTATTAGCAAATTTGAATAACAAACACTTTCGTTTCATACGGGAGCATTGACCTTACAACAGAATCTTTGAGTTACTTCATCGCAGGGTTGGGCAGTAATGTATTACTTGTAATGTCGTTACCGTTGTTACTTATTAAATAACAAATTGGTAACAATTGGTTATATTTTTTATTAGTAACAATAATAATAAAGCAGTTACATTTTTTGGGTAACGGTAATGAATATAATCGTTACTTTTATCGTTACTTTATAAAAGTACATATGTATAGAACGTGCATACACGAGTTTGAAAAGGGAGTGTTATGTTTGATCATGTTGCAATTAATCATAACCATTACGGATCTCGTGTAATCGACCAGTTCAAAAGAATTGGTCAATTAGCGACAAATTGGATGTCAGTCTAAAAAAAGATCATCAGAATTCGATAGAAAAGCAATGGAATAACGGAAATTGTAATGAATCGGTACTCTTTAAGTGATACTGCTAACGAGTTACTTTTTCCAGAATAACGAATTACGGTAACGAGTTATTTTTTAAAAGTAATTTTCCCAACCCTGCTTCGTTGACATCATAAGCATTATCATGAATGTAATTAGATTAGACTTGTTTTCTTTCATTCTTTTTTTCAAAAGATATTTAAATTTTTAAGCTTAGCGCATAAATCAAACGCTACCACTGTTGAACCAAATCTGGACAATTTATTGTATCACGATACTGTATAATCACAAAATATCTGTTTTAATGAAGTTTGACATATGAGATGAATTTGCTTGAAGATGAAGCTTCCATCGAGAAACATTTTATTCCGCGATCTCTCTGTTTACTTTTTCGTGATCGATCCTCCCACTTCGAGGTATGATTTTCGCCGCACCTTGTGCTCATTCGTTGCAATCGCATAATACCCGAATGTACCGGATGTACCGCACCTAGACACACTCGTATTCGATGAAATGGATTTTTTTTGCCATTGCATAATGCGAGATACAGTGCGTATTAACTAAATCGGACACACAGCGTGGTTTCCATTTATAGATCGCGACGCAGAAGAGCATTTTCCAAGCGTTTTCGGTAATCTCCACGAGCGCGCGTTCTTCCGTCCTGCGTTTACGTCACGCGCGTTCGCGAGATATTAACGGTATAAAACGTCGTCAATTACGTGTTTGCTGCTTTAATGTAAAGCAGAGGCTTTTTCCTCGGCATCATACGACTCTGCTCATGGGTTAATACGATAAGAGCCGAGGGAAGAGCTTAAAGTTAACCATTATCTTTTTAGAGTCTGCCGGCAGCTCGTTCTGGCGCTAAGAGGGAACGGAGAGGCGCGTGGTGTAACGAGGAGGTAGATCGAGGAGGTGGTTACGAAATCGGTATATTAGCACGTACGTTGACTCGCCGAATAGGAACGTTCTCGCTGAAACGCTGAACGCTGACACGAAATGTCACGCATGCACCGGGCGGCCGACGCGATGTCGACAGCGCGACGGTATGACGGTCCAAATCGGATCGTGTGGTGGTAAGATAACGATACGCCAAGTAGGAAACGTCTCGTTACCGTCCGCCATTACTTCAATTTTATGGAACCGTCGTGTCGTGCCGAATTATTTGGCGAACGGGGCCCGTGGTACAAAAGTGCCCTAAAAGCCTGCGAAAAAGCCTGTATATACGATTGATCACGTACACGCACCGAATGTACTGACCGACCAGCTCGTTAGCGTCAATTTTAACGAACGAATTCTCAAAGGCGACACTTCACAGACCGTTTACCGAACTGTCGACTTGTATCGCGAGATACACGTTCCCTCCATTTTTGGAAAGTACGATCGATTCCACTATCTGATTGTCAGGTTTTCATCCGGATGTCATGTCGCCGATTTAAAAAAGAACTGAAAAATTTTTCTATTTTGAAACGTATCTTCAAGTGTTGTCAGGATAGATTTTTCTTCGCGTATAAACGGTATTTGGAGATATATCGACACGTGAATTTTTGTACGACGGAAAATCATGCACGAAGAGAATTTTTTCTTAGAATTTACCTTAAAAATATATGATAGTAATGAGACAACATTGTATTTCTAAGAATTTTTTAATGGAAATTTCCCTCATTCATTAATAAAACTACAATAAAATATAAAATAAGTTTGATTAATTTTACTGAAGTGCATAGTAAAAATCTTTAAAATAATGTATTATACAACAACTACCATATTTTCGGGGTAAATTTTAAAATTCTCTCCGTGTGGATTGCGAAAAAAATTTAGAAATTTAGAAATAAATTCCGAATTTTCCACAAGAATTAAAGATTCCAATGAAATCTCTCCTTATTTTGAAAAATTGCCAATTTTATTGATGCGAATGTTACGCAGCCGCTGTCTTATTGTGATTACGAATTTCTGCTTCAACTAGAATCAACATTAAAGGAGACAACGATAAATCATTCTGTAAATGTGATAGATGAAACAAATAATTAAGACATATCGTGAAAAATACTTTCTAGTAATAGAGAATAGGCATTATTTATTCAGATGGCACTTACAATGATCACTCTTTTTCTGAATTATCAATCTTGCTCACTTCAAGCATTTTATCGGATCACCGCAATATGCGTCCAATCTAAATTATCTTTTTAATAGATTAAATATCGTCAAAATAATGGCGGTAAGTTCGTGCCGGATTACTTAATTACACCGTCGCCTTATGCGATTGTCGCGTTGCACGATAAAAGTTATCAACAATATTTTTATTTATATATAAAGATTATATGTAAAGATATATATATTTTTAAATATTTTAATTTTTTTCTGCCCCTTCCCTGTCTTTTTTCTCTTCTTGTCTCGAGGAGACGATCATGCGAACGTGTGCGTATTGGTGCCTCTTACCGGTATATATCGCTATGTGACTGGATGTGACTTCCTACCGATTAAGCAGCCTAAAGAAGTTAAATTGCTCTCATTCAACTTGGCAGAACAGATGCCATTCATGTCTAATGTACGTCGTATAAACGTAGATATATCACGACGACTCAACGACTCTCCCGGGCTCTACGGCGATTCGTTTGGTCGGAAGGGCGCGGCGCAAGTTGCCGGCGGACGGTGGCCGATGGACGGATGGACGAATAATCGGTTAACTGTCGAATCGTCGATAATCAGCGCGATGTTCCCGCAATTAACAGAGTTCCCTTCGCGCCTTTGGTGTAGCTTTAAAATCCTTTTAATCTTACGATTTTTCCCTCAATCGCTTTCCTTTCCGCGAAGGCACTAAGGGTATATCCACATAAATTTGCATAAGCGTATAAAAAAAAATTATCCAATCACATTTTTTCTATAAAAACTCATATAAAATCTGATTGGATAATTTTCTTTATGCATACATTTATGTGGTTATGCAAGTTTGTGTGTGGATATATCCTAATCGTAGCCTCGACATCTTTATGAGATATATTATGGTCACAGAGAACACTATAAATACAATATCGTAACGCAGGAGATGTAAACGAACGATTCACATTAATTATTCATCGCGCATTTCGCGTAATCGTCGCACTTTGCGAAAGACAGAAGAGAAGCGATTTAAATCGATATCGTTAAACAAGAATAATGATAATAAACGAATTATAATGGAATGATAAGGGAATAATGTTCTTTACTTCCTTTTAAAATTATTAGTATTTTTAGACAAAAAAATATCGTCGACTTTTATTTAATACTTTTATACCTTCAATTGAATCGACTTTATTATATTTGTTTAAATTTTATTCGTATATCATTTAAATTGATTGAAAGAATGCACACACTTTTATTAACTTATAAATGTTGTCATTGTAATCAAATTAAGCAGCGTTAAATGATCTCTGATCGACATCAAGTATAGTGTTACTAATTCCCGTGTAATTATGATGATTGATAATTAATCTATAATTAATCTATAATTTTTTATCCCAAATATACTTTCGTAAAAAATATCTATTATAAATTATTCCAATATGCTTTTATGAAAAAAATATCCGTTAGAAATAACAAATCTCATTTGTATATAATCAATCATTCAAAATATTGATTAGTTTTCTTAATTGCCCATTTACAATAAATATTAGAACACATGAAAGAGTTGATTCTTGAATAAATATCCTTTTTTTGACTAAAAAAATAAAAAGGTATTTTTTTTTTTCAAAGAATGTGGCTATGAGCTGTTCGATTTATGTGTTAATTGAATGTTGCGAGAATGTGATGAATTGTACTAGATAAGTAAATGACAAAGAACATGTTAGGATGATGAGCGTTTTTATTAATTCATTAATTCTATTTAATGATGCTTAATGAGTTGCTTTAAGCTGTCTAAAGCTTTCCAGCGTTCTCGGCTCAAAACTTCGCTGGACTGTAGCGTTAATTATGTACACAATTAATACATTAATTATATACTTTTGCGAATATTGTTTTTATTAAAGATTAATGTAATATTTTATCTAAAAAATACAGTGCAGAGATAAATTTTTACATTGTCAATGTTAATATGTCATTAATAGACTTACAACTTTTGTGAATAATTTAAAAAATATTTTGGGAAATATTTTCAGAAAATTCATAAGTTTTTTAAACTACTTTTGGACGTTTAAATAATTTAATTAATTCTGATCGATTTGCTCGAATATAACAGATACATTTATAATAAAAATGATATTTTTGACAATTCGCTGAAAACTTATTTTTGCATTTTACATAACCAGAATATGTTTATTGACATCTTACTGGAAAAGAGAATAATCTAATTATATTGTATGTTTGATAGTGGATCGTATTATATAGTGGTCGTCGAGTTAATTCGAAGCGTTTATTGGTGATAAAAATTATTTTAATTTTGCTGAATTGTGTATGTATGTGTATGTTAATATGAATAAAATATACACTACTTGCGCAGTTCACACGTGTTGAATAATTTATCTTCCACAAAATAATTTATCTTCCTATGACATGTCTCCCGTCATTTTTGAAAAGATTTGTAAAAGAACTCAATGAAAGTTGATTAATTATTCCACAGTTTTTAAGTAGTCAATATTTATTTACAATTTTTAAATTAGGTAATAAATCAATTTTTGTATGAATACATGCATAGTTGGTGATTTATTTTCGTGCATAAACAATATAAACAAAAGAGTGCCATATAATATAATCAAATATACAAGAAGCAATATATACACACAAGCAATATTTCATCCGTAAATAAAATAAAAATATATCTGCATCTACATATAGCGAAATGTACTTAGAAATTATTTGCATCTACTCACATGGAACACTTCATAAATACATTTGAGACTACACTTTAATGAATTTTTGAGTTTGCAAATCTAAATGATATTTGAATGAATAATTCTCTTTAATATATGAACTATAAACAAACGTGTATTTATGAAACATAAGCATTCAATGATCTGTTATTCATGAAAGTGCAATGTCATCTAGTTATTTAGTAATTCTAGAAATAAAGGGAAAAGGAAAGAAAGCAAAGAATAAATTTTTTTTTGAGAATATTGCTGAAATTAAAGTTAAAAT
>Ga0157362_1001102_pt1 | contig 10855 bp, 12 predicted proteins | sample AttlaeALBM3_FD_111480 | JGI IMG/M metagenome (GOLD analysis project Ga0157362, IMG submission 111480) | Fungus gardens microbial communities from leaf cutter ant in Ribeirão Preto, State of São Paulo, Brazil - Atta laevigata ALBM3 | ecosystem: Host-associated > Fungi > Mycelium > Unclassified ... | reverse complement strand
TTACTTGTACTCCTCCTATTCCGGACTTAGTATAAGTACTCCAGTAGTTACATCCTAGTTCCTTAGTTCGTAGATTAAAGTCATTTACGGCTTCTCCTTGTTCTATCCTCACTCCTATCAATTCATACCACTCCTCTCCGAAGTCCCTGACAACAATTCAGTCCTCCTGAAATATGCAACCACACATGCGACAGTAGATCGAGGCACAGTGCACGAGCTGAGGCCAAGGTTGTTCTTACTTTGTTGTCAAACCTCATCCATTCCAGAGTAATTCCACTCCACTCCAGCCCACTCCGCTCCTGTTCTGCCCTGTACTTGACACAGCTCACTCAACTTATGACCGGTCCTGCCTCCACTCCAACAGTCTCTCCACTTCCAATACCCATGTCTTTCCCTCCTGTTATCCCCCTTTTTCCAGTTCCAGCTGCCCCGTCCAAACAGTGGACGAGGCCAAAACTCCCTTCTCCCTCCAACTTCTCTGGTGAACAAAGCTCCGGTCAAGCCTTTCTCAACTCCTGTACATTATATTTGCATCTGGCCCTAGAGCCATTCAGCTATGATGAGGAGAAAATCTTCTGGACCCTTGTCTTCTTCAAGGATGGATGAGCTGCGAAGTAGTCCGAGAACCTCTTTCGCCAGGAGGCAGATACCGGCATTTTTCCCATTCAATCCTGGACTGTCTTCAAACAACAGTTCTGGAGTCAGTTCTTTCCAGTCAATGTAGAGGCAGATGCTACCAACACTTTGGAAGGGTCTTTGTATTATCAAGAAAATCGAACAGTGGATGACTACTTAGACAGTTTCCTGACTCTAGTCTCAGACGCTGGATACACAGACCCCTGGACCCTTGTAGTAAAGTTCCGCCAAGGCCTCAAGTTGAACATCCAGAGCCAAATTGCCACCATGCCCTTTGAATGACCCACAGACACAGATCCAGAGGCTTGGTATGCAGCTGTCCAGAGAATTGACCAGGCATAGTTGGCAAACGAAGCCTTTCAATCCATACTCAAGACAACAACCTTGGCTTGCTCTGCCTGTCCTCAGTCGACCCCTCTCTCAATGTTCTGCCCTTCTTAGCTGGCTCTGCCCTCTGTTCCACCAAGGCCCCCTCTGCCTGCACTGTGTGGAGGAATACCCATGGATGTAGATATGGTTCAGAAAACACGCTCCTTACCTCTGTGAGGGTGCTATCGGTGCAGAGAGGTTAACTATCTTATGAAGGACTGTCTCTATTGCTTGGACGTCCAAAGGTTAACCACGGTATTACACCGCAAATGAATTTTCCACAGAAAATAACATTTGATACACTTTATACCAATGGATTCTCAATTAGAATTTGCTCTAGAACCCTTTCTATATCCTCAGAACATAACACTATATGATAAGTACATTGAGCAGGTGATAATCAACCTAGAGCTTGTGTTGAGACCTTGAGAAGCAATTAGGATGAACTGGCATCAGATTACTAAGAGAGTTACTGAGAGACTATGCTCTAGATCTACTTTTGTATGGACCAACTTAGAAAGATGGTAAGCTTGTACTCTAGAACCAGTACTACTCAGATAAAGAACTTAGACTAATAGACTTTGTGCTTGTAAATAAGCATTGATGGCATCAGATCAATTATACTTAGATAAATGACCTTTAGAATGCGACTTGGAGATACTAGACATTTATTGAGACTTGCTAATGGCTTAACAGGTAATCAATGAAGTCCAAATTACAAAGCAGCATCAAGAGCATAATAGGGAAAGACAGAAGAATATTCTAGAAGAAAGCAGCTATGAAGATGCATCATCTTTGATGGGAAGGACTTGATGAGGGAACACATCATCACAAAGAAAGGAGAGGACCGTGTCATCAGTGGGAATTTGGGAGGCTTTAGGACAGAAAGGAGGCAATGGAATCCTAAAAGTAGTAATAGTTTCTCTTTTATAATTTATTTCTTAAGTTTCAGGGCTTTGTAATATTCTAATATAGTATCCAGAGTGCAGTTGGATCAGAGAAGAACCTCTTGACTCCTACCTCTATCTATACTGCCTCTAGAATCGTGAATGCAGATCTATTGAGAGTAAGAAGACTGGAACTAGTGGGGTATCTTGAGAAGAACACAGAATATACCCAGAACTCAATCTAGGAAGAAGATGCAGATGCAACTCAGGCAGGCTTTGGAGAGGACAGCAGGCTGGAAAAGCTTGGCTAGGTGCACACTTGGATTGCATCACACCCGTAAGGTTTGGTGTTGGGGGTGCAGACAAGGGGGCAACTGAGTGTGGAGAGTCCATGAGTAATCAACTAACTGTATTTTCCAGAGGAGCTTTTGTCACGGTGTGTAAAGGTTGACACCTTAGGGAGGCTATGTAACAATGATCTAGAGAGATCTTATGATCCTTTTACAACCACCAACTTATATTTTACTGGAGCTGCATATGATTCTTATTTCTCTAATTATTTATAAACCTTCAACTTTGATTATCTCCCCTCAGACCTTTAGCATGCAATTGGGAGCTGGCACATCATTGTTTTGTTTGTCCCAGTGTGCAATTCCCTTTTGCACCCCTTCACTGCCTCTGAGTGACTGTGCCCTAATAGCAGCTCTCTATACTCAAATGGGACCCAGAATAGAGGCTATTTATCTTGTCATTCTGTTATTTTTGTTTCATATCATAGCTATTGTAGTTACATCTATACACTGTTTATCATGCTTTGTTCATTCAGTCATTCAGGTTTTGAGTACTCACCAGTGTCTACAGCATGAATGATACAGTGAGTGCATTTGTCCAAGCATGACATCATGCAGATATTTATTATTATGTAAATAGATATACACTCAAAAGCTCATACTTAGCTACACTATGTTGAAATACAAACAGGGGAGGCTAACAAAGTAAGTAGTAAAATAAATGGATGGCAAGTACCAAGTAACTATACTGCCTATATACTTGTATCTTTATCATGTAACATAGCTACTAACATCAAGATACAACAGGATTGATCTTATCATCATGCAGGTTCACATGAGATCCTAATTCCAACACCCTAGGACTGTTATGACTTGGCAAAACAGCTAAGTTAATATTTATATTTCTTTTCTTTTAGATTATTACTAAAGTAGAGCATGGGAAATATCACGTGACAGTCACAGAGTCACATAAGGTCACATCATAAGTCACAGTCACAAATGTGATGAGGTAGTCATATGACAGGAATAACATGAAGACCATGGGAGGATGTTGCACAACCATCATAGTAAATTGTATAAGTAGTGTAGAAAATCAAATGGGATTGAGTTCTCCTTGTTAACTCTGACTTGGAGTGGACTTAAGTTGTCGCAGCTAGAGTCTTACAAGGACCAGTTTTTCCTTCCTGGTCCTAGATATCATTTCTTACTTACTCTTGTTGTTCATATATCTCATTTGGTTTAGGTCCTATATAATTTAAGTCATTTTTATTCAAAAAGCTATAAGGAAAATTACCTTTTGTAATACTTACATTACATAGTTTATCTAGGCTATTATTAAGAATATTTAAAGGATCTACAAAATGAATTTTAAAGAAGCTAAATATGTAAAAAAGCTCAACTCCAAGCCGGAATAAAGCCAACTGCTCTTTGTTCAGCAATTGACAAAGAGAACTCGATAGAGTCCCTATTAGATTTGCTACACTATATATACAATTACTATTGTGGCTATGCATCTTGTCTCCTACAGTCCTCATGCCCATCAGCTGACTTCTATGTTACATGCTGTGACCATGACTCATGACTATGTGTGATGTGACTTGTGACATGACCATTCTGTGACATTGGTCACACTCTTTGTGACTCTGTGACTGTCACATGATATTTCCCATACTTCACCTTAGTAATAATCTAAAAGAAAATAAAAGAAAAAGAAAAGAAATATAAATATTGACTTAGCTGTTTTGCCAAGTCATGACAAGATAACTATACCTGAAATATCAAGTTTACAATCTTTTTTCAAGTAATTCCTATAGGGACACGAGAGAGAGTAATCATTAGAAATCCACAAGGCACCTGGCTTCTGAGGATAAAGGATTTTGGAATCTTATTCTTTAGGAGAATATATATTGCATGTTGCACAGTGTGTGTCACTCAAGATGCTTATGCAGCTGGAACTGAGATCCAGAGACAAAGACTGAGTATATTAAGATAATGAAGAAGTGGAATGCACACCTGAGATCCAGAGACAAAGACTGAATCTCAGGGATACAGAGTAGTTACCTAAATACCAGATTCTAGGTATGCACATATTTACTATATAATGTAAAAACTCCAACACAGTGAAGTACTTGTAGCTAGGGGAGACTGAAAGTGAATAAGCAGATGATTGAGAAATAAAATTTTATTAGGGACATAATGGCTGTTGTGACGCTTCTGATTGCGGTCCCTCAACAATCCTTTGAGCCTTCTGTGCTCAATGACTAGTATATCAATTTGTAAAAGGACATCAATCATAGCCATGATAGACTACCTTCAGAGACAAACAACAGTAGGTGGGTGGGTGATGTTCTCCTGAGATTGAAAACCACAATTAGGTGCCTAGTTTTCAGAGATGAGAGATGAAAGAGTTGTATCCACAGATAGGTAATAATAGGCTTCTGGAAAGTTATATTTTGGACTCTCACATTGTCTTCTGTATCTGTATTTGGCTAGATAGAGTTTAGATAGAGTTTAGCTGATGCTGAGGCTAATTTTGTTGGTATCAGCAAGTGGAGTTCATAAATAGAACAAAATGAAACAAAAAAATCAAGGTAGTTTAATAGATAGACCACTACTTTTCTATATAGTAAAATGCGACTCTTTTGCATACCTTGGTTAATTTCACCTACATATACCACCCATACAAATAAAATACCACTCTGATGACACAGACACATTATTTAGCCATCAAAACTAAATTTAGAAAGCCCTTGAGTTAGCGGGCAAGTTTATCAGTGATATCAGATGAACTTTGTTTCCTTTCCCTATTATGGCGAAAGGTGTCAAACAAATTGAGGACTTAGACTCTTCTCCAAGATCTACAAAGTACACAAAAACCATGGAAGAATTGACTGCTGCTCTTGCAGCAGCAAAAGAGCAACATATTGCTCATGAAAAGGAGCAGGAGGCAAGAGAACAGAAAAAGAGTGAGAGAGTCAGAAGGGCCAGAGAACGCACAAAAAGAGAGAAAGAGGGGGGCAGCTGTGAAATGCACAAAAAAAGGGCAAAGGATAGCAGAAGGTCAGGAAAGCACTATAGAAGAGACCAACACAAAGAGATGAGACAGCAACTTTGCAAGCTGTCCAGGTATTGAGAAAAAGAAAGCACATCACAGAATCAGTCTTTCCGACTGTGGTTGAGATACAAAGCCATCTAACAAGGAGGTCAAAGGAGGGGTATGTCCAGAAGTGCTGAACCAGATATTGGAGCAATTGAAGGGGTCGAGAGAGAACATACAGGTAGAGAGGGAAAAGTTGCAGGCAGAGAGAGAGAGATAAGTTGAAAGTGGAAAGAATGGAAATAATCAAGGTCATCTATTTACTACCCTAGCAGAGTGTAGTAGAGGAAATGTGAAAGCACAAAAACAAAGGAGTCCTTATTATTTCCATAGATCAAAATCCGGTCCCTAGTCCATGTCATGGTCAAAACCTATATGAACACTGTCATGGAAGATACTTGGATGTGCATTCAATTTCTGCAGAGTAATACTTTTGGAAGATGGACAAATTCGTACAAGCCAATGATCATTACTGAAAAGGGATTGCAACTGCAAAGTTCAGTGCACATTTTTTTCTTACTGGCAGACAGGGATTTAGAATTTCAACCCTCAGATTAGTTATCAGGATTTTTCAGGACATGAGATAAGGCGTCAGGCACTCAATTTCAATGCTGTCTCATCAAGAGTGTACCTTGACATCCAATAGAGTGCCCAAGTGAATCACATCAAATGGATTGTGGTCAATCAAATAGCTGCTGTGACACCTACTGTAATGAATTCACCTCATTTCATGGTGACGTAGTATAGAGAAGAGAGCACAAGGCCGGACATAGTATATATAGTAGTTGGTAGGGGTAGTAGAAACCCAGTTTTGTCCTGGTTAATACATTGCTTTTTTAACTTGAGCACCGGGTTCTGAAGAAGATCGTAACATAAGGACGAAACTATCAAATATTCACTTCACTCTACAACCTTATTATGATCTCACTTGCCATCATCACAGCATTCTTGACCACTATCATCTCTCTATTTTTCAATTCCATATCCGAGGCCTGGACAAGCCTAAAAGCTGAAACAAAGGAAGTCTATGCTACAAATGTTCAAACCTTTATAGAAGAAATCAGGAAAGATTTCGCTGACAAACAGCCAAACAAAGAACAAAGAAACCCAATGATTTCAAAGGAAATCCAGATAAAGTAAGGGCTTGGTGCCAAAGAATGACACTATTTTTCCAAAGCAACAATATCTCAAAGGAATGGGAAAGGATCAAAATAGCTTTGGGAAAATCAAAGGAGGAAAGGACAACCAGGCCCAATGAAGGGCAGATACTCAGATCAGGAAGTTTTTACCCTTTCAAAAGGAATGGAAAGAGACCAGTGGAGAACTTGACATATTGACCATGACCAATAAGCCTCCCTTTGAGATATGGGAGCAAATAGCAGACAAAATAGTGCAATTCTTTATATCAACAGAAACCCAAACCCATGCGATTGAGAAACTGACCAAGTTAAAGCAAGGGAATCGATTACTCAAAGATTTCTGGTCCAAATTTGTCACCTGGAAGGAACTCTCTGGATATAACAAGGTCGCATTAGTAGGTTTATTCAAGAAAGGGATTCATCCAGCATTGGTGTAAAAATTAGTTAAGATTGGTCAACTGAGAAACTCAGATTTGTTTGATGAATGGTATGAGAAGGCATTAAGTTTCGAGAGGTCCAGGAGAGAAGCGATGGAAGAATTTGGAAGAAGGAAGAATTTGGAGAATTTGGGAGATGCGAGGAAAAAACCAGTTTTGGATGTTCCAAGGTGAGACCCCAATGCAATGGAAGTAGATAAGTGCAGGGAAATGAGGAGGTGTTATAACTGTGGAGAAATGGGTCATCTTGCTGCAAGGTGCTCCAAACTGAGAAAAGAGAGGAGGGAAGAAGTGAGGATTACTGAGAATGCAATGGAGGATTTTTCCCTGGGCAGGGAGTAAGCACCAACTTACCTGCCTTTATAGATTCAAAAATTCAATTACCTGAGGAATCAATGAAAGATTTTTTGGATTATTTTGGTGCAAGAAAATACAAGACAAATAAAGAGTACTCAGTGGAATAGATAGCAAAGAAAATCCGATGGAGTAGTAAAGAAGAAGCAATCAGCATAATAAAAGTATGGACCTATAGTTCAAGAGCAGAAGAATGCACAAAAGAAAAACTGGAAGAGTTAAACGGAATGACAGACAATGAAGTCTTATCAGCCTTAAGAGCACTAGAAGAACTATCAGTACTCAGGAAAATGAGAGATAAGCAACTCAATATCCAAGTCAAATTAACGACAACAGACACTCACAAGACATTTTGCAAACAAGTACTAGTCGATTCAGGAAGTACGAGTTTGTGCATAAGCTGGAAATTCATAAAAGAAAATAACCTTGACACAATCCAACTACCATTCCTGATCACCTGTTATAATGCTAATGGAACTGCAAATAAGAACAGCAGTGTCACGGAAGTCGTCAAAATGAACATAATCATAGGAGATCACCAAGAACTTATCCAACTGTTGGTAACAAATCTTGGCAATCATGATCTGTTTCTAGGATATAATTGGCTACAAAAGCATAATCTGTCTATCAACTGGAGGAACTCCTCAATTAATCTACAGAACTGTCAACAGTAGTGCAGGAAAGTTTATATACCAATGGAATCAAAGGAAGTAGAAGAGGAAGACACCAAAGAAGAAGTAATAGAAGAAGGAGAAAAAGTGTTATTTGTTAACCTAGAAGAAGAAGCATAGAGAAGAGAGAAGTTGAATATCAGAAGTAGAAGCAAAAGTGTGAAAGAAATTGAAGAAGACATACCCAAAGAATACCAAGACTTCAACAACTGAGTCTTCAACAAAGCAGTGTTCAAAAAGCTACCAGACCAATCCAAATGGGACCATGCCATCAAATTAATACCTAACACAATGTTAAAGGACTGCAAGATATATCTGTTAAATGTTAAAAAACAGGAAGAACTTGACAAATTCCTCGAAGAACACTTGAAGTCAGGAAGAATAAGACCCTCAAAATCATCTTGTGCAGCTCCCTTCTTTTTTGTAAAGAAGAAGGATAGCTTGCTACGACCAGTACAAGATTATTGACAACTTAACAAAGTAATGATAAAGAACAAATATCCCTTGCCATTAGTCCAAGAACTGATCGGTAAAGTACAAGGGGCTCAATATTTCACTAAACTTGATATTTGATAGGGATATAACAATGTGAGGATAAGAGAGGGAGACAAGTGAAAAGCAGCTTTTCAGATGAACCAAGGACTATTTGAACCCTTGGTGATGTACTTTGGCATATGTAACCCCCCCGCAACTTTTCAGCTCATGATGGACACTCTATTTTGCGAATTGATCATGTGTCATATTCCGGAGATATGATAATTATGTAATTTCTTTCTCCTAATAATCCTCCTAAAATTAATAATAGTAGAATAGCGTAGTAGACTACTCTCCTCCTATTCTGCATTTACTATAAGTACTGAGTAGTTACTGTGTAATTCCTCAGTTGGTAAATTAATGTCATCTGATCCTAATATCTCCTTGTCCACTCTGACTCCTTCACCCGACTCCTTAGGACCTCTGTCTTGGCAACTTCCCTCACTCCGAAATACGCAACCAACCTCACGACCGGAGACCGGGGCGCAACACATAAGTTGAAGCCAAGGTCGTTCCATAAGTTGCTCTCTGCCCCAACATCTTTGCCTCGTCACCGGAGCCTTCTTTCTATCATCACTAAGTACATTCCTCTCCGACGTTGTACATTACTCCAGAATGGAGTGTAGTTTCTATCTACTATTCATACTTCTGTTCCTCCGGAATTCCATCCTTGACAGAATTTACAGACTCACACCGGTTCCTGTCGTGTTTGACTCTGATGTCTTGCTAGTCTGTAGCTCCCTCTTCTGGGAGTAACTCCATTCCTCTCGCCAACTGAACTATCAGTTGCTTTACTTCAGGCCTCCCAAGGAGGTCTAGACGTCTCCAATCGGGGACACCTCGCACTCTGGTGCGACCCTGCTCATCTCTACTTCCAGTGGAGCCTTTGGAATTCCATGGTGTGGATCCTTCCACTGTCCCTCATGTCGACAATAACCCAGACTGGGTCGACGCCCCCATACCTGTTCCTACTCCTGTGTTCCAAACTCCACCTGTTGCTGACCGTAGCCCCGTTAACAATCAGCTAGCCAAGGCTCTCTGACAACTATTGGAAAACCTTAACAGAGGATCAGCACCAAAGCCTCACCAATCGCAGGCCCGCATTCCAGATATCTTCGACAGCTCTGATCCTCACAAACTCAATCACTTCCTATTCCAATGCCAACTCTTTTTCCATGCCAACTGTAAGGGGACATCTAGGGTGATGCTTAGTCACTATTGAGGGGCTGTTCTATTAGTGGCCCTGTGACAGTACGTGTACGCATTCTCATCGTTTCTATCTTCTCTCTGTCTGTGTCGTGTGGTGCGAGCCTTCTATTCTAATATTAGGACATTATGATTACTGATCCATGTGCCCATGTGATACTGCATGTGATCATCTAGTGTAGGCTATATATACTAGCAAGCTGTGGTAGATGTACCTCACTTGAATCTCAACTAAGCTTCTGGGACACTTACCTAGCTTCAGGAGTGATTGCCCTTGAGTGGTTACCCTAACACCAACCCTTTGCAGTTCTCTACCAATGAAGAAAAAATCAATTTCACGTTGATCTACCTCTCTGGTGTAGCGCAAGATTGGTTCAAAGTTGCATTGCAACAGGAAGACCTCGGCTATACGCAACCCTGGCTCTCTACCTGGCACCTCTTTGTGGACGAACTCTGGGTCCATTTTGGACTTTCAGACCCAGTAAGGGACGCTGCCAACCTCATCAACAATCTCTGTATAAAGCCAGGAGACAAAATTGCCACTTATAACATGGAATTCATGCAGTATACAGCACAGCTAAACTGGGGTAATTCAGTCCTATGCCATTGTTTCTACCAGGGATTGCCAAATCGCCTCCAGGATCCGATAGCAAACCGGGAACAGGGCAAGCCCAATTCCTTCCAGGCCATGTATCAACTGGCAATCACTTTCGACAATTGATATTGGGAATGAAATCACAAACGAGATCGTCTCCAGAATACAGAGAAGGACGCAGCAGACAGCCATAACTGAAAACAAGGGAGAATGGCTCAGTTCTCTGCCTCTTCACAAAACTCCGCTCCATCTCGCCCCCAATCATCCACAGCTCCGCCACAGACTGCACCTTCTCAGAGCTCCCTAAAACCCCCTAGAGCATCATCTTCTATTGCCAAATCACCATCTCCGTCCACTCCATGTGTTGACCTCTCCGACAAGTTAGGCAGAGATGGAAAGCTAAACAGTAATGAGCGCAAGTGCCGTATCAACCACAACCTCTGCCTATACTGCGGATTGAAGGACCACAAGGTAGACGGATGCCCTAGGAAACAACTGGTAAGGGCACGGTTAACTACTCTGGAGAAACAAGAGACTCCACTCTCCGAGAACCTCTTGGAAAACTAGAGCGCGGCTCCCAAGACTCAGCACAAACTGGGAGTCACATTGAACTCATTTGTGCAACTATGAGTCCAATGCG
>Ga0157362_1001101_pt1 | contig 10856 bp, 5 predicted proteins | sample AttlaeALBM3_FD_111480 | JGI IMG/M metagenome (GOLD analysis project Ga0157362, IMG submission 111480) | Fungus gardens microbial communities from leaf cutter ant in Ribeirão Preto, State of São Paulo, Brazil - Atta laevigata ALBM3 | ecosystem: Host-associated > Fungi > Mycelium > Unclassified ... | reverse complement strand
GTAAGTGGGCCAATGTCATAGTCATGAGTCCTTCATGGAGCACATGTTGCTGTCAACTGATTGATTCTTGATAGCCCAGACCAACACTAGCTTGGTCCACATAAATAATTGCTATCTAACAGTGTACTGTTTGAAATGTCTCAAGGGTGATTTGCCGAAATAAGTGATATCAGTAGCATTTCTATCTCTGACGTGAGCGACCGCATTGTGGCAGAAAACTAAGGCCCAGCGTAGATACCCTGTATCTGCCACGGCCTGCCTCCGCGCCCCGTGTAATAAATCGTCGATTTAAAAAAAAAAAAAAACTAAGGCCCAGCACATAAGTAAAGATGATTGTCCTGTCTGGTTGCCAGTTTCCAGATATAGTATTCTCATTAGTATCTTAGTGGATATCTGTCTTCTAATGTGTTCCGAGTTTAGATCATCCTATAGCCCCAGCAGTAAAACAAACTTGTGAGGTAAATCAATAAGAAAAATGAAAAGAGAAACCAATAGTCAAAGGAAATAGAACATTATTGTTGGAAGAGCTAGTGCTTATCTGCATAACATAGGACAGATGTTTTTTTTCTCATTACTTCCTTTTATAATCTGAGACATGGACTTTTTTTTAAAAAAAATCATCAATTATAAAGCCAACTACTTTAAATACAAATGAGCAGAAGACAATTGAGGGCATGGTGACAGATCCTGTGGCATATGTTATAAGCATGCCTCCTCAGTACCAATATATAATTAGTAGCCTAGGCAATGAAGAATGAGAAAACTACACTAAATAACAAACTCTCTACTGCCAAATATCTGCCTTCCTAAAGACTTCTTTATCCCTTCTATTCATGATATCTACTATCTCATCCTGGCCTTTAGCCCCTATCATAGAACTTGATTGTCATAGAATAATCCTGTTGGGATCAGACAATAAACACCAAGATGAGTACTCTGATCAAATCTCTTTTCAAGGGTACTAGTATTGTGAAAATAGAGTCACAAATTGGTTTGTCTTGAAATAGTATATTCCATTGCAAACCAGTGAGTATAAATAACAAACTATCAACCTTATATACTGAGAAAACAAACATTCTAGAAGATTCTCAGCTAGATTATGACATTGACTTAATATTCCAACAACTAGTAACTTCCTCAGGGACATTCCACCCTAAGAAAAAGCTTGAATCAGTTTGTTTTTATACTTACCATGCCCTAATATATTTCCCAAAGGCAATACCTGAATTTTGTAGAGGAACATATATATTTGTGGTAAGCTATAAAGAACTCTTTCATATAGGTATTATTCAGTGATAAAGTGTTTGTAGAATTCTTTTCAAGAGTAAATTCTCTTTGTCCATTCCTAGAAGTTATCTCATTTTAGGAGATAGTATAACTTACTCTCAGTTATTATCATAATATCTAAAGTAAGTATTATTCTATATGCATACAAGAATGTAATGATCTACACACCAGAATAGACTGTTAAGACTCTAGACCTCAAGAATAAATATACATTTTAATCTTAAGTCTATGTCAATACTTAATATTTCTTTACAAAGAGTTCAGTTAGGATTTTTTAGTAAAAGTTATATCCAAAGTAAAAATATTAAGACTTTTAGTTATATTCTTTGAAATAGTCTAAGAACAAAAAAAAATCTAGGGTTTTAAAAAAAATATATTTCAAATAAATCACAAAAAAAAAAAAACTTGTTTTTTTTCTTCTAGATTATATTTATTTTATCTAATAATATTACAGAGTTATTACCCTAAGTACTAGTAAGTAATAGTAAATAACTAGTTAAGTCAAGGTCTATAAATAGATTAGTCTAATAATTCTTCATTTATTTAAAGTTTATAATATTATAAAGTTTATTTGTAACTATTTATTCAATATTTTTCCTATAGTTTAATTTTTTTTCTTTAAACTTTTTAATAATATATTGTTTATTATATTATTTTTGTTAGCTTTATTTCTTATTGTTAATATTTTTTTACTATTTATTTATTATTAGTTTAAGGCTAAAATAATTATAATTTTAATATAACTTCATAATATAAACTATTATATGTTATTATTTATTATTCTATAAATGATAATATTTTTGAATAGTAATAACTTAATTACATAAGAGTTTTTTTTTGTTTTTTTTAAAAACAAATTAATTGTCTTAAGATTGTTTTGGGATTATTTTAAGCATAATAAAAAGTGTTTTTAATATTTCTAAAAACAAGATATTAATTGTAATATATAATACTATAAAGGTTATTTACTAATTACCTTAAAACATATATAATATTAATTAAAAGATCTTTTAAATACTATTAAAATCAAAAAATTTAATTAAAGATATTATTAAAAAATAATTTTTTTAAGTATTTATAATAATTATTTTCATTTAAAACCTTATTAGTTATTTTTATACAAAATAGATTTAAATATAATAAACAAAAACACTATTAACTTAATTGAAAAATTAGTAAGAATTTTAAAATTATATTTAAATACTTTTATTTTCAAGCTATGTTTGTTATTAGAAATATTAAAAAAACCTATGTTAAATATCTTTTGTTAAACTAAAAAAATATAAAGAACAAGTTATTACTAGAGAAAATTAAAATAAAATCTATTTTATTTACTAAACTTCTAGAATTTACCTTGAATTACACATTATTATTTTTTTTAAAAATAAGACTATAGCAACTTAGTCTAAGATAACTTAATTATATTTCAAGTCTAAGTTAACAAAAAAAACTTAATAAAATTTTTGTTAAGCTTTGTATATTATTTATATAACTACTATTACAAATAATTACTTACTAATTTATAATTTGATATTTTAAAGCAAAATTTAAACAGTAACAAGATATTATAACTTGGCAAAATAACTAAGCTATTATTCATATTTCTTTTTTTTTTAGACTTAGTACACAGAAAAATATAAGGACTTAGTCGTAACAACTTAATTCTACTTTTTATCTGAGTTAACAAAAAGAACTTAATAGAGTTTTCATTAGATTTTTCTATACTACTTATACAACTACTACATGGTTTGTACATCATCTTCCCACACTTATCATATAACCTATCATGTGACATCACCTTATAACTTTCTATTATGTGACCATAACTATACAACACTTGTAATGTGGTACTTTTCTATACTCCCTTCTATATAGTAAATCCAAAAGAAAAAAAATATAAATAATAACTTAGCTGTTTTGCCAAGTCATAACAGAAGGAGTATGGGAAAGTATTATATCATAAGTATCACATAGTCATGGTCATATAGTAGAAAGTCACAGGATGATATCATATAATGAGTGTGGAAAAACAGTGCACAGACCATATAATAGTTATATAAGTAGTATAGAAAATCTAATAGGAACTCCATTGAGTTCCCTTTGTTAACTTGGACTTAGTGGGTAATTAAGTCATCTAGGCTAAGTCACTACATAAGAAATACAAGGGTTTTATCTGGGCCTTTGGCCCATCTTGAACCTTTTACTAATTCTATATTATTAAGTTTATGTTAAAGTCAGTCTACTACACTTTCTTCCTATAACAGTCTGCACAGCTACAAATAGTGTTGTCTATTAGGTCGCTTTGTTCTCTTTCAACAATGGTCTGTGTCACAGTAAGCAATGTTGTGTATCAGGTCACTATGCTCCCTTTCTATACTGGTAGTTTATACTATTATGCATCAGGTTGCTCTATTCCTTTTCTACAACAATGAGGTCACAGTCAGCTTGCTTTGCTTACTGCCTGCTCCTATTATAAAAGATCACTTACTTATTTGTAATTGCTGATTTAGAACTTGAAAGATTCAAAAATGTGAAGTTTAAATAGTAACAAAAGATGTTGTTAAGTCTGAGGTTTAATTCTTAGACTATGAATTCTTATATACATAATTGTGATGGTTTGTGCACTAGAACAAATCATTATATACTACTATCTATCATTCTATATATAATAGGGCTTTTGTACTGTAAATAGCAATAACTTATGAAGGTTATTCTTTGTTCTAAGAAAAGAACAGATGATTATTAATAGATAATTAATAAAGTCTATGTACAAACATTGAGGTCTTTATATCTCCACAAATATTAATTGTCTTAGCACTGTTTTAAACTCATTCTGAGTAATATGAAAAAAGCTTCTTTGATACTTAAAAGCAAAGCATCAATTGTGGCAATTTTTGAGATATTGGCAATTTAATAAATAGTACTATAGTGGTTGCCTGTTGATCTGTCTGATATCTCAACTATTATTGATTGCCTTGAAATGTAACTGGTATCAATTGAAAGGTCTTTTCAAGGGCTTTCCGTAGCTGTTAAGACCATGAGAATCGTTGAAGAATTGATGGAGATATGGCCAAATAAAGTTTGTGACAAATTCAGGTTACTACCAAGGGTTCCTCTAGAAAATAGATAATCATTCCTCTCCTGGAACAGCACATTAAGAGGATTATGAGAGACACAGACATTCATGTCAGTTTTATAAATAGGTCACTGAAAAATATCAAATCTACTACCCATATCAAATTTATTTGGTCCTTTATAGGTGGTATCTTAATAGTCACCAATAATGTCCCAGTTCCTAGCAATTTTACTGTCATCAAACGTTATTTCAAGTCACTCAAAGATATTAACAATAATGACATCTCAATTTCTTGCTTGTCCTAGTTCAAATCTTATCTTAAAATTACAGGCATTCTATACCTCTAACCCAGCAGTGGTGTGATCACAAGTAATATAATCATTAACCTCATCAAGCAGACAGAACTCTTTGATAACATCTCTCTAGTATCTAAACCTAGGGTTATTAAGGCCTCTTCCAAATCTGATATGACTATTGTCTAGCTTGTTATCTGGGACTCCTAGAATAGTTTTAAAACTAAGCTCTTAATAAATTACTCTTTCAATTATAGCTGATATATCACTACCATTAGAAGAACTAACATGAATTCTGGTATCCTACAGTGCTACAACTGCTGGAAATGAGGCCACTTTACCTTTTATGCAGAGCTCATGGCTTAAAATGCCAGAAATGCAGTAGTCCCCATAAACTTGAACATTACAGAGATTTGGCTTGGTGTTATAAAGCTAACTCTAAAACCAACTCTTCTAGATTAGAAATAAAACAGGGTGAACCATGCCTTTACTTTTTCAAGTGCATCAACTACAAAAGAGACCATGTGACTGACAACACTAAATGTTTATTCTAGAAGCACTGCTTTAACCATGAATGGCACACAAAAAATCCCAAGAAACCAGAGATATTAGAGCTAATTCAACCTGTTTGGCTGTAGGTGACCGCTGTTATGCTAGACAGTCATTTAGATGATAAAAGTAATAATTTTCACTGTAATAATAAAAATAACTAGCTCAAGAAATAAGTTTGATCCTCTAGAGATATTCATTAGAAACCTAATTGTAGACTTAAGCATATCACTTGAGTAACAGAGTAGTAGCTGTGACCACTGCTACAAAGACCTCATAGACATTTGCCTAGACTTTTTAGATCAAATTTATAATGGAATTTCCTTCTAGAGTGCTTTCGAGGGTGAACAGAAACTTCAAAGACTAACTCTTAACAGAATAATGTTATACCTTGGTGGCCAGCAGTGCTATATTAAGCACAGTTACTATTAGATCTGAGCTATTATCACTAATAGCTAATTATAGCAAGAACAGAAAAGACAAGTCCTTGTAAATATTGTATTGCAACTACAATAGAAGGAAACTGGAACTCAGAGAAGCAAAAAGGTATAAAAGAGGCAGTAAGAAGACTAGAGAAGTCAGAAAGAGAGGTAGAAAAAAGGATTGATAAAAACAATATACTTAAAAGCAAGAGGACTTGAGATCACTGTCTCTCTTTACAGTCCATTAAAAGGCTTAAGAGCCATCTATTATATAGAGAAGGATTCCATGAGTAGGGTTAGAGGAGCAGGGAATGGTTGCCAGATGCTTAGAAGAAATGTTATCTTATTATTCCAGCCTTACTATCTTTGGGAATTTGAAGGTTTTCTTTATTTTGTTTTCTTTGTTGTATTATTGCTTTGTAATTCTAATAAAATACTCTAGGGAATAGAGAGAAAAAATCAAAAATCATACTCCTATTATTATCCCTTTTTGTTACTCTAGAGCTTAACAGCTATTTGAGTAATTGAGGCTTTTTTTTGTTAAGCTTTTATTTTATTTTCTAAAGACCACTAAAAACCTTCACTCAGAGGGGAATTCAAGCCCCAGCAAACTTTTTTTGGGCATTTACTTATACTAGGGGTTAATTGTTTACTACATGTTTTTGGAATAAGCTTTTAGTTGTATAGTTAGCTGAAGTAGAGCTTACACAAAGGCATATGTAAGGGAACATCTAGGATATCGCTTAGTAAGTCTGATGAGCCTGTATCTACTAGAAGTTTTATATTGGTTTGTATCGTGTTTCTATTGTTCCTTACTTTTCTTGTCTGTATCATATGGTGCAATGTTTTCTAATCTAATTAAGGACTATTGTGATTACTGATCCATGTGCATGTGACTGCCCATGTGATTGTCTAGTGTAGATATATATACTAGCAATATGTTGTAGATGTACTTCACTTGAATCTCAACTTAGCTTCTAGGACTATCCATTAGCTTAAAAGTAATTGTCTCTGAGTAGTTCCCTAACAGCATAGAAGTTTTAGATAGTTCTGCTGTATTAATAGCAAGCTAGACTACTAGACTAGATAAAGGCAGTGGTGTCATAGTGCAAGACAAATATGTGTCTTAGAGATCCTATTATGATAAGAGCAACCTCAAGTATGTCATAAACTTCATTCAGCCATATCTCTATCAAATCTTTGACTATTCCCACGGTCTTAATGGCACCTGAAAGCCCTTGAAAAAACCTTTCGATTGATACCAGTCATGTCTCGAAGCAATTAATAGTGGCTGAGATATTAGGCAGATCAACAGGTAACCATCATAGTACCGTTTATTAAATCACCAATATCTCGGAAACTGCCATAATCTATGCTTTAATTTTAGGCATCAGAGAAGTCCTCTTTATACCGCTCAAAATGAGCCTAAAAAGGCACTGGGGCAATTAATATTTGTGGAGATATAAAGGCCTCAATGTTTGCACATAGACTTCATTAATTACCCATAGATAGTCATTTGTTCTTTTTTAACAAAGAACAGTCTCCATATGGTTAGGTTATCACTATTTCTAGCACAAAGGTACTACCATATGTAGAACAATAGGTAGTAGCATGTGATGATCTATCCTAGTACACAGACCATTACTTTTCTGTATATAAGGACTTTCTGTCTGAGGATTAAACCTCAGACTTAACAATATCTTTTGTCACTTGTCTAACTTTGCATTTTTGAACTCTTTAAAGTATCAAAGCACCCATCACAAATAGTAAGTGACCATTTGTGATAGTAGGAGGTTTCATTCTTGTGCCTAAACCAATTTTGGTACTACTTAGGCTTTTACTTTGATCGCACACTCAACTTTCACCTCCATACCTACTTTTATGCCACTAAATACCTCTCAACTCTTAATGTTATGAAGTTTCTAGGCAATGCATCTATCACAAATAATCACTTACTATTTGTGATTGAATTGAAAATGGCTTCAAAAAGTACTTATAAATGAAGTTAGACAAGTGACAAAAGACATTGTTAAGTCTGAGGTTTAATTTTCAGACTATGAGTTTTTATATACAAAATTGTAATAGTCTATGCACTAGTATAGTGTCATGACTTGGCAAAACGGCTAAGTCATTATCTATATTTTTTTTCTTTTTTTTTTCTTTTATCTTGGACTTACTACACAGAGGAAAGTGTGGGAAAGTGTCACACAGTCACAGTCACATGACAGGAAGTCACATAATGAGTCACATGATAAGTGTGGGAAAATAGTGCACAGACCATGTAGTAGTTGTATAAGTAGTGTAGAAAATCTAACGGGAACTCTATCGAGTTTTCTTTGTCAATCACTGAACAAAGAGCAGTTGGCTTTATTCCGGCTTGGAGTTTAGCTTCCTTATATATAGATTATCACATACTATTACCTATTGTTTTATATATAGTAGTATCTTTGTACTGGAAATAGCAATATCTTAACTATATAGAGGTTATTTTTTGTTTTAAGAAAAGAACAAATGACTATTTATAGATAATTAATAAAATCTATGTACAAATATTGAGGTTTTCATATTTTTACTAATATTAATTACCTTGAGGTTGTTTTACACTTATTTTGAGCAGTATCTTCTAGTATGTATGCTGCATCATGTCAGAGAGCCAAACTCTGTGCCGGAATTAAGCCAACTGCTCTTTGTTCAGCGTTAGACAAAGAGAACTCGATAGAGTTCCCGTTAGATTCTGTACACTATTTATACAAGCAGTGTAACCCTAACCCTGTCCTTTTATCCTGTGCTTCCCTATGAGTCAACTTGCTCTCGTGCATCTGTTATTACAAACTAAAAGAAAAGAAAAGAAAAACAATATTCAAAACTAAAAGAAAAAAAAAAAGAAAAGAAATATAAAATAATGACTTAGCCGTTTTGCCAAGTCATGACACCACCCCTCTCTTAAGTTTCCTCGTCCTGAGGAATTTTCCTACAACTCGTAATATAGGTCAACCATGTTGCCCATCTCGTCTTCGTCTTCTTCCGTCCATTCTTTGATTCCCAATTTCTCTTCCTCAATTTCTTCTTCTTCTGGGATCGTTTTCATCGTCTCTCTTTTCGTGGGTTTCTTGCCCTTCCATCGTCTCCAGTTCTTCTCCATTCTTCCCCAATATTCCTGGTCGTACCACTTGTCTGACTATTCGTATAACTTTTTCGCCATGAACTTCCCTGGTAGCTGTAAGGGGACTACCCTAGGGTTGGGCTTAGTGACGTGAGTAGGTTCCCACCTAAAGAGCCATCATCTCTCCGATCACCTTCCCACTGTCTGCCTTCCTTCTCTTCTTTGACATACTGTGTGAGCCTTTAAATCTAATATTGGACTTTGTGGGAATATATCTCAGGTACCATGAGAATGGTGCCTGGACTATCTGGTAGTATAAATACTAGTCTTCTGTCGTAGATATACCTCAGTTGAATCTCACACTAGCTTCAGGATCTATCCATTAGCTTAAGGGTCTATCGCCTCTGAGTGATCTTAGTGCCCTAACAGTAGCTCCCCATGCTTGAATGTCGCTTCCTTGTATTTTTGCTATGCCACATCTTCCATATCTTGCCGATATTTTTTCTCAAATTCTTTGATCGCTTCTTTTGCGTTCTTTAAATTCTCTCTACCCTCCCAAGTATCGGACTCCGCTGTAAATCCTTTCTAGCGTACCAAGTATTTGTCCTTCCCTCTTACCTGTCGCTTATTCAGGATCCTTTCTACCTCCCACTCTTCTTCTCCCTCGATTATCACTGGGAGCGGTTACTCCTTTTTCTGCCCCTCTACTTGCCCTACATATCTGCGTATTCTACTAACATTGACTACTAGGTGTATTTTTACTGTACTTGGCAATTCTAATTCTATTGCGTTCGACAATACAATTTTCTTGATCCTGTAAGGGCCCACGAACCTCTCTGTTAACTTCTCCATCCTTCTTCCAACCATTTGATATTTCAGGTCTTTGGTACTTAACATAACCAAGTCGCCTACTTTATACTCTTCTACGTCCGACCTCTTCTTGTCGGCGTATTTCTTCATGTTTGCTTGCGCTTTCCCTAGCACTGCTTTTGCCTCCTCCTGTATTTCCTTCATCTTTTCAATGAACTTTTCTGCTCCTTCATACTTCCCCTTTTTCCTCCCCTCAAACCCCATCCTGGGATTTTGCCCGTAATTTGCCTTAAAAGGCGACGTCCTAGTACTCGAGTGCGCTTTATTGTTATACACAAACTCTGCTGTTCCTAACCATTCAGGCCATTGCTCCTGTCTGTGGTCAATAAACATTCTGAGGTATTGTTCTAGTTCTTGGTTTACTCTCTCAGTTTGCCTATCTGTTTGCGGTGTTACACTGCAAGTGAATTTTCCATAGAAGATAACATTTGATATGCTTTATACCAACGAATTCTTACTTGGAGTTCGCTCTAGAGCCCTTGCTATACCCTCAGAACATACTACCATATAATAAAGATATTGAGTAAGGGAGACCTAACCCAGAGCTCATGTTGATACCTCGGGAAGCAAACAGGATGAGCTGGCATCCGGTCTAGGAAGAAAGTTATGGAAGGACTATACTCTAGATCCATTATAGAATGGAACCAACTTAGAGATATGGTGGATCGGGACTCTAGAACCAGTAGTGTCTAGATGACGGACTTAAATAAATAGACTCTGGTTGTAATTAAGCATTGATGGCATCAGATCAATTATATTTAGATAAATGGGCCCTAGGACGCGACTTGGAAATACTAGACATTAAGCAAGGTTTACTGACTACTTAATAGGTAATCAAGGAAGACCTTCTTACGAAGCAGCATCGAAGGGAGTGATAGGAGATCAGAAAGAATATTCTAGAGAGAAGCGATGATAAAGACACATCACCCTAAGGACATGTCATCGCTGGAAATTGTAAGGGCACACTCAGTGAGGTACCAGTCACACTTCTATATAGTAGAGAAGGTGTCTTAAGAAGAAGCGATGGATAGCCCAGGAGCTTCAATCATTATTGAGATGAGTATTCTACTACATCGTCACTACCTATATATACTAGAGTAGCCGGTCTGTGCACCAGTCGCTATAGTCACATGCACCGGACAATAATAACTACATCACCAGATATGGTTATCTAGTATCTATGATGGAGACCCGAACTAGAGGGAAGGGTACAGGGTACCGCGGATGACCGAGGATCAGTGGGAACATTAGATAAT
>Ga0157362_1001100_pt1 | contig 10859 bp, 9 predicted proteins | sample AttlaeALBM3_FD_111480 | JGI IMG/M metagenome (GOLD analysis project Ga0157362, IMG submission 111480) | Fungus gardens microbial communities from leaf cutter ant in Ribeirão Preto, State of São Paulo, Brazil - Atta laevigata ALBM3 | ecosystem: Host-associated > Fungi > Mycelium > Unclassified ... | reverse complement strand
TTAATAATTGTAAATTTTTATTCATTATCGATAATATCATCGCTCTTCAATTATCCCCTCGGAGCCTCATTGAAGTTATAAAAATTTGCCTAGATTTTTAATAGTATCTCGTCAATGTTATCATTTCGCATTCCACAATATAACTGTTATATAACACCATGTGTTACATTATATTTATACTGTAGAATACGAAATTATAACCCTAACGTTATATTACTTTCAATTTATGTCAACTGGAAGAGAGTTCATTTTGCTGAGCTCTTGAGAAGTTTAAAAAGATCTCTCTACAAAATGAAGCTCTCAGGGAACTCTCAAAAGCGAGTTCCTGAGGACTTTTTGAAGCTTAAATGAAGCTACAAAAATTTTATGAGCTCTCGGCGCGGGGAACTCCCCATGCTGTGTAGGATGTTAACAGAGAGAGGGAGAGAGAGAGAGAGAGAGAGAGAACTAAAAAACGCTATTCAATTTAATAGATTCTCTCTTACTCTCTCTTACCTTCTCTTGCTCTTTTTTTTCCCTTCTCTTTCTCGTTCTCTTTTAAATAAAATGATCATTTATATATTTCAAAATAAAAAACAAAATAAATTTAAATCTTGGGCACATTCTACGAAAATTCAAATATTCGATCTAAAATATTCATCTCTGTTGAAGATGATCGTCTTTTTTTAATTCATGCATGCGCAAAGATATATTACGTCAAAATTAAATTAAAAAACGAATGGATATAATGTGACGATAAATTACCAAATTAATGTTTTTTTTTTATATATTTGTTATAATAAGTCATTACATTATTATTTTATTCTGTTTAAATAAAATAATATTATTATATGTATTCAAAACATAACAGATCATAATAAAAATGATTCAAGTTCTTGTTATATGATAGTGGTTCTTATAAAGATTTTCAAACTTCCTACAAAATCCTCAAGAAATTGTTTTTTAGTTCAATTATTTTAGAAGATTTATCCCCAAATTTATTATTCCCGAAATTATTAATTATGCATAAGATCATATAAAAGGTTAGAAGACATACCACCGCATTAAGGCTCCTAAATTTTGGTTAACAATAAGATATCATTTTTATTACTTCTATCCAAATTAATTTTTATCAAATTTATATTCATAAACAATTTAAATTTAATCTTCATTGTTGTACAATAAATGTATGTACATATGTAATCATGTTAATAATTTAAACAATTTTCATATCTATATATGTATATATAATTTCCTTATGGTATGATAATACGTGCAATCTGACAATAGTTGCTTTACAACTTGTTAAGCAATTATTATTTGGATACATTATTCAAATTCTTGTACAGTGAATTATAGGAAATAGACAGCTATGATAAATTTGATAAATATTCTCTCAAATTCTTTTTTCTTTATTTCATTGTTTTATTATTTTTTAATTCATTAAAACTACGAACAATACATGTATATATATTCGTTCTGAGAAAGTAACCACTCATTTATGAAGGGTGTATGTATACAGTCAGCAACTAAAAGGTTACAACATTTTTTTTAAATGGGTTTCAAAATGCAATCTATTCATTGAACGATTGGTTCTTACTTATGGATCCATAAATAATAACCAATCGCTCGATAAGTGTTCCGAAACTCATTGAAAAAAATGTGTTACAATCTTTTAATTGCTGACTATACATACATTAAATTCATGAACAGATAAAAGCATCCGTCCTTACCCTTACACCACTTATGCACAGACTTATCCAGGGAATGTTCTGAAGAATCATCTTGAGAATATCCTAATATTTTAAGAAGGAACATCTTTAGGATAAAGATGCTATATGGGCAAGGCCCTGAAAATCTTTCATACGACCCTGATTATGCATTATTCATGTGATTACATGAAAGTTGTGTTTTTAGGTGAGACTCAAAAACTGAATATGTTTCAAGCTATAAATCATGGGCTTAATATTACATTGGAAAACAATCCACGTTCAGGTAAGGATTTTGTTGTATTTGTATTCTTTTTTAATTCGAATGTACAGCTGTACGCGAATATAATACATTAAAATATTTTCTCTATCTAAATATGTATTTAATAATATTCATTCTCAATTTTTCAATTTCGAAAAATTAAAAAATATTAAACTGTTGTGGAGAAAATTATTTAATCATCTATAAAAATTAATAGAATTTAATTTTTCTAAGAAAAGCTGAATCTCTTTCTTTTTGTTAAAATCTTTAAAATAAGAATAATTACATTTTTCGGAAAAAATAGAAAATATTGCTTAGTTGTTTATAGTTACTTTTAAAATTTCAGTTGTGTTTGGCGAGGATGTGGCATTTGGAGGTGTCTTTCGTTGCACAATGGATTTGAAGAATCGTTTCGGTGCCAATCGTGTCTTCAACACACCTCTCTGCGAACAAGGAATCGTCGGTTTCGGAATTGGTTTAGCCAACGCGGGAATATCAGCGATTGCCGAGATACAATTTGCCGATTACATACTTCCCGCTTTTGATCAGGTGTCGCATTATTCACAGCACATATAATATTAATATAACAGATAATTATTATTTTGTAATACGTCTAGGGTAAAAGAAATCTAAAGTTTTAAGAAAATTTAAATAATAAGAAGGTGCAAATAAAAGTATAACAAAGAAATCTTCGCTTAAAAAATGCAGAGAGCGCGAAAACTTTTTTCTTATAGCTTGAAAAGTTTTTTCAACTATTTCGCGAGTGGATCGTATAAAATAATACGGAATGTGTATTCCGTTCGTAATGTAAATTATTAAACAGAGTATAAGGATCTTCGACTGTTAACTGTGCGTACGTTTCTTCTACAGTTGGTAAACGAAGCAGCAAAAGTGAGGTATCGAAGCGGCAATCTCTTTGACTGCGGCAAGCTTACGATTCGTGCACCTTGTGGAGCCGTCGGCCATGGTGGTCTTTATCACTCTCAAAGCCCGGAAGCCTACTTTGCACACAGTCCCGGTTTGAAGGCTAGTAGAAATGCGTTTTTATTCATGGCGGTTGTTTATTTTTGGGCGTAACACGGGAATCGCTTGTTTCCTCTCAACTGTGTCTTAAGGCTAAGATATTTCTCTGTTAATAGTCGAGACAAGTTCCTTATCGAGATAGACGATTTCATAATAAGATCATAAAAGGCCACGCCTCACTGTTTGTACAAAATGCCTGACAAGTTGATCATTGCCATAATGTTGAACAAGATCTGTACTACTATCTAAGTAAAACACAGAAATCATATTTGAAGAATATCATGATGATTAATAAATAAAATCATGATGATTTTATTTGTCATTTTTAATAACAAAGTCATGACATTTTTTTGATAACTTTCCTCATATAACTTTTATGATTTGCCTCGACGAACTGCTACATGACGATTGAGACGTTGGATTTTATTTTCTCAAAAATTGACTCATTTTCTTGATCGTGTGATTTGGTGACGAGACGAGTTTTTGCTATTAAATTTCCATCATCAGGAACATTCTTCGAGTATAACCCTCGCTATGTCTTGCGCCAGCCGTAGAACTGTGAGTTTACAATTTTCCTCAACAAATTCCATGAATATTGTACAGCGTACACGATTTACGTATGCATGAAGAAAGTTTTTACTCGCACACTAATGCACGTAGCCGCCACTATCGTACATCGCGATTATTAAAGGAGCGATGCGACATAATATCATCGGCGATGCTACTCAGAGTCGATCAATTTCACGCTTGTTTTGAGACATGTGTTAAGGAGTCGATGATTATCGGATCGCAAGGGTACTCGATTCTCGTGTTCTCGCCTCGCCCAAATACATCATTATTTTTTAATGAGCTTTATATTTTTTAATGAGTTTCCTTCTTTTTTATTTTAGATCGTCGTCCCTCGCGGAGCGATGCACGCAAAGGGTCTCTTGTTGAGCTGTATCGACGAGCCGGATCCCTGTATTATATTCGAGCCTAAAATACTGTATCGCATAGCGGTCGATGAAGTACCCGTTGCACATTATAAGATTGCAATCGGCAAGGCTGAAATTGTAAGAAGCGGTGAGTTTTGAAATGTCTATTTAATCCATATCAAGAATATTTTTTAACGCTAAAGAAACATGAATTCTTTGGGATTAGCTACAGTTTTTGTTATTATGTTAGTTCCATATTTTTAAATTTTTCAAGATCAAAATTGTAAAAACAAGATTGTAAAATATAAAATTATTTCAAATCGTTACTGTTTAAAAATTAGGAAAAGTCCCAGGATTACCAAGGACTCATATATGTATCAATTACGAGTTATTTGACACTATTTGATATTATATTATTTTAATATTATATCGATAATCTAGGATTCTTTTCAAATATGTTTATACATAATGCAAGTATTTGAAACAAAAATTATATAAAATAAAGGAAAGTCAGGAAAATATTTTAAACTTATTTTTATTTTAAAATAGGATCTTTTATAATTAATACACTGTTTTGTTCTCTAATGCTAGTACAATTTTTAATTTATGATGGAACCTAACTCGTATGTATCTTTTCTATTTCTATATACAAGAACATATATTATATTTGTATTTAAGAAATAAATTCTATACATTATATTGCTATTTATATAATTTCATAAATAATATTTTTTTCCTTTTTCTTGATCTTTCGATACTAATAATAAAATGATAATTAATAGTATTTTATCAATCAAATTTTAATGACATTGATTAAAACGTTTCTATCTGCGAGTTCTTGTCTTTGATGCAACGTACTTATAATTAATAAGTATTATTAGAAGTTCTCTTTGCATCTTCAGATTACGCGGAAATGATTATACACTATAAATAAATACACTATGAATAAATTTGCGGTTGTGTAAAATCATTCTTCGGAGAAATGTTTAGAGCATATCAGCATCGCTCTTTACATTATTCACCGCGAAATGTGCGCCGTCGAACAAAAAAAATAACACCTCAGAAGGTATTATTTGAAGTCATAGAAGATAACTATTCGCATTTTCGAACGCGAGAAGCGAATATAATTTACCAAGTGCGATCGCGTCCTTCCATTATATCGTTGATGATCTCGCTTGATGTAACCGGTCCTGAAACAGGATACAGACGAGAAGAAATGCACGCTTTCATCCATGATTCAACCGTATGTACTCGCGTATGTACACACGAATACATCTTTGGTTTTTTGTCGCATAGGTGATGCCGTGACACTCATTGGCTGGGGCACTCAGGTGCACATATTGCTGGAGGTGGCCGACCTAGTCCAGGAGAAACTTGGTGTATCCTGCGAAGTGATAGACCTCGTCTCCATTCTACCTTGGGACGCGGAACTTGTGTGCAAGGTGGGCAATAACGGCCGTTTCCTTAAGAAAGAACAAGATCGATTCGATGATTCCGCTTAAGGCGAGAAGTCCGACGTATCTTTCTCGCTTATGTTCTTTCCGTTATCGTTGCGACGATCTCATGGGCGTCCTCCATGATTAAAATTTCAATTTCATTTCCGAATTTCAAAAGACCGAACGATCGCGTGAAATCTACTTTTTGCTCCGTTCCCTCAATTTAATTTGAAACTCTGAGATGCTCGGTGATGAATGCGTCGCGATTATGAATGCCGAAACGCGCGTTTCTACATCGTAGAAAATCGTCTAGTTTACGCCCACGCAAGATACGAGAGACACAATTGAAGTCTTTTTCACACTATTTGTATGCGTTGTTGGAACATCGCGAGACATCGATAAAGAAATATCGGAAATATCAATTCTTCCCACGACCGCGTGAGGATTCATCGTCGTCGCGCGAGGATCGCAATCTTCCATGACGTGGCGGCGTGTCATCGACAATAGAGAGGCAGATGCGCGTCGCGTTCAAAGTAAAATGAGAAGCGGTCGTGGTGGTCAAGCAAAGCTGACCTGCGCTCGTATGCTCCGTCAGATTACGATAAGATTTCTATAGACGCTAATAATCGTGCTGATTTATGATAATCGATCACAGGTCGCTAATGATATGCTCGATCGTACCGTGATATCCACTCGCGGGCTTGCAAATCACCGCTATATTATGTACATTGTACACGCGCGCACACACATGACGAGATGATCGTAATTGAAAACTGTTTTGCCACAATTTCGATACAGTTGCGGATTCGTCTTGTCTATTTTTCGACATGCTTGTCTGCGAAACGTCGCACGATTTCACAACGAGAAAAATTGCAGCTTTCGCAGAACAAAATTCTGATATGTCGCTTCTACGAAAAACCTCGTGTGAAGTTGAAAGAATCGCATCGATTAAATTTGATTAACCTTTCGGAGTTGAAGCCAAACACAGTTACTAATACTGAATTTGTAAGATTTAATCTCATTTATTTAATTTATGTTAATTAAAAAAGCATTAATTAATTTCAAGGAACGAAAATGACATAATTCGTATATAAAAAAGAATTAATAAGTACTAATTGTAAATATATTTTAAGAATTATCTTTTGCAGATATAATACCCTAAGGAGAACAAGAAAGACAAAATAATGTTAATTTGATGTCATTTTGATGAATTATTGATCGAATTTATTTTTTGTCATGATTCAGTTCATATGAAATATATTATATCTTGACTTTCTTGTTTTCTTTGGGATAAAGAAAATTGTAAACATTTTTGACAAAAAAATTTATAATTGAGTGAGCCCAATTGTTAGCTAACAAAGGGTTAAAAATGAATGATTCATAAACACGAAAGTATGAAATATTGGATTATTATCGCGTGATTAATCATCAACTCAATTCAAATAATCCCAATCAGAATTTTTATTTTAAGGCTCCTGTTCGTCACTATTAATTAAACTTGCCACTATTAAAAATTGTCGTTATTAAAGCTATGTTCCAAAATTCACTGTCAGCTCTGAAAATCTATAATTTATATTACGTGCAGATTTTTCAATAGCAATGAATTTTGGAATATATAATAGCAACAATTACAATTACTTAATAACAATAATTTTTTATATCTTACAAAAATGCCCAGCTTTTTGAAAAGATAAATATTATTATTTACGTAATATATTACATCAGATTAAGTATATAATAAAATATCCTTCTTTTAATATCTTGTCACCCTTAATAAAAGGGAGAGATGCAATTAGTGTTGTCGATTTCCTAAGCATTGTAAATGCAAAGTCAATTGATGTTATTCTCCTTAGACATTTGAAAGGGATTGAACATTAAAGGAAGGGGCAATAATTCAAACATTTATCGTGACAGTAAGACGCCTATTAATAAAGGTTAATAGTAGACATGTAGAAATCCATAAATATCAATCCGATAAATATAGAGACGTAGATTTTCTGCGGGGTGTATCCGTAACGAAAGATTGTAACTCCTGAAAGTTGCAGGGAAGGTCGGCGCGAATCGAAAATGTCATAGGAACCTGTATTCAGCGTTCAGTCGCGCTTATCTGTCTAGTTATCTTTGTCAATGATTTACAACAGGACGGGCATACATGCACACATGTATGCGCACAAAAGGGGCATAGATGTACCTATGTGTCCCGATCGCACCGGCTGTTCCGGTGTATATTTCTACAACGTCGATCACGTCGTAGACCCGCATTTGATAGCTGTTACAAAACGGTTCATGCCGTCATCAGCGACGTCGTTAATGCGCCCGTTTAGCGCATGGCATCGGCCGTGCATGTGAAGTTATTATTGTACCGCAATGTGGGACGGGACGTAAATCACATGCGAATTAAACCCGCGGCGGCTAGAGACCAATAATAAATTACCGTATATGCATGATACGATGTATTATATGTTTGAATGTTACAGTCAGTGAAGAAAACCGGACGCGTTATCATTGCCCACGAAGCGCCGATGACGAATGGATTCGGGGCAGAAATAGCTGCGACGATTCAGGTATTCACGGATTCACATCGTAGAGTTTTTAGATTTTTTGCGTCTTATGACAAAATAAAAATATCTAATACGGTGTTTACAATAAGATTTTAAGAGAGTAAGTAAAATTAAGAGAGTAAGTAAACCCTCTAAATTCTCTCTCTACAGAATGAAAATTAAGCTAATCTTGAAAAAGCTCAATTTTTAATCTTAGGAATGACATTTCACTCTTTATACAATAATAACTCACTTTAAAAGAGAATAAGCTTTAAGCCTCAAGTCGTAAGGAATTCAGTCCGGATCTACAATAGATTTTTAAGCCTTAAACCATAAGAAATGGACACAACCACAATCAATTATTCTCCTTCTATTCGACTGTAATTGGTCAATTTCTTACGGCTTAAGGCTTAAAACACCTATTCTGGATTCGGACTACATTTGATTGCAAGAAGACAAATCGATTATGATAGGTATTCATAGTCGATTCTCTATATTTAAGACTGTCTTAAGTACAGTCTTAATGTCATGAATCAATCAAAAGTATTAATTTCTTAAGATATTAAGAGAATTAGTAGTTCGTTCTTAAGAACTATAAATACCGGCGTGTGATTGATTAATTTCTTAAAACTTGAAGCTTAAAATCTCTATAAAAAATTGTAGACATTATTTTAGCCATCAGATCTATCGCGTGATTCTAACATAGGCAGCGCGTGCGGACTGGTGTTTGAGTCGGAAGTCTTCGGCGAGATAAAATGACGCGTGGGATAGTAATGTTACAACGCCTAACAGTTCTCCAAACCAGTTTTTAACAGTAACCGATTAGTCTTGCATCTCAAGTCTCCTACGTTTGTTGTTCGCGAATTAATCGATATCGATTCTTATAAATTAGAAAGTTGCACGCACGATAGAAAAGCTGTAAAACTAATCGTGGGCTGAATCACTAAGTTACTCTGACGGTGCATTGTCAAATTGTAATGCAGATGGAGTGCTTCCTGTATCTGGAGGCACCGATTCAAAGGGTCACAGGATGGGACTGTCCTTTCCCGCATATCTTCGAATCGTTCTACCTACCGGACAAGTGGCGTTGTTTTGCGGCTGTTCGAGACAGTATTAAGTACTGAGGTTGAGACAAAGGGTGGCCATGACAGTTACAGTGGAAAAATTCAGAAGAAATTGTGAGCCTGTTGCCCGCAGAATATCCTTAAATTACGCTAAAAACATATCGTTTTTATTATCAATAAAAACATTTAACATTTTTTAAATCAACAAATCCAAACAACAATCATAGAACAATCTTTTATATATTTTAATATGAATATCTCCTTTCTTCTTCATCAATTATCTGAAAGATTACATGATGCAAAAAAGCGAAGTAAAGAAAATAATAATCGCTTAAAATCCGCCGTATACACTTTACACGGTTATTTTATCGTTTATGTATAACAAATTACCGCTCATAACGTAACTCGCGTAATCGCTCATATTTGTAAAACACGTTTACATTGTTAACCATACACAGTAAACTATTAATTTAGTCTTGCTAAAACTATTACTTATCTGGAATAAATAAAGCATATACGTACATATATCTTTCATCGTAAGGAAATATGAATCCGAATAATCTGACTATAATATACATTATACGCGCATGTAAACCCATGTCCCTGACCCAGTTAGTCACAACCCACATAAATCCATCCCTCTTGTCTAAATTAATAACATGAAAGATGATACAAATCGTCGCCGGAGGCAATAATGCGCCGCTCGACAAAGATGTCAGACAGACATTCAGGATGGATCGCCTAGGTATCTTTTTTTTCTCACCGATAAAATCTGGGTCAAGTCCTTCTTTAATAATAAAACTGCGCACCGATTGTACGCGCGCCGTGGCAATGTAATATCTCAATCAAGGTTTCGGTCCCAAGCGCTGTCCTTTCCAGTTTAAACTTTTAGAGCCTCATATTTCGCTTGTCAATAGGATGTACTTTTGAATGAAGGCGTAAAAAAAAGACTGAAGAAGAAAATTCAGATTTCAAGTCAAAGAAACGAATACAAGAGACATTAGGTTAGCGACAGACGTAAACGCAAAGTTACAAAATTTTTTCCTTTTCATTTGCTTCTAAAAGTTGATCTATTGTTACTTTCGATTACTAATTGTTGCTTTCAAAAGTAGACGATTGAAAAAAATTTAAAAACTTATCGAGATAACGTAAAAAAAAGGCGAAATTAAAGAAAAGGAAGTGTACTGAATTGCACACTCGTGGCATATTTTGTAATTTGAAAGGGAAACCACATTCTTTCACTATATATTATGATACGTGAAAGTTGGCAGAGCGACGAACACACGTACACACACGCGGTGTGCAATGAGAGAAAGAGAGAGAAGAAAAACTGGGAGAGACAGGGAGAGACCTAGTAGCAGTGGAAAAGAGATGGAGAACCAGTCGCCGCGAAGCATAGACTATATCGAAGGTCGACGAGTTACCTTTTTATTAGTCGATTTTTGCGAGAATAGAGCAATGGCTTTTACACGCTAACATATGGTGTCGATGCGACCATAGACATCGAAAGTCGAGAGATTCTTACTCTCTTCGATTCGACGACGGTTATGAATCAATACTTCTCCGGAAGTATGATTTACTATTCTTAACAATATTGAGAAAAAAAAATGATTGGAATAACCATAATTTAACTATAATTTATTGTTATTTTTTGGACAACCATAAATTTATATAATATTTTGACTATAATGAATTATAGTAATCTGAACACTAATTATGATCATAACGACCATAATATTATATGCATTCATTCAATTACATTGTATGGTTATCTTACACATAAATCGTATTTGCATATAATAAATTATATTATAAAATGTTGTAATAATAAACATAATTAAAAGTAGACTCATCTATTACTACTAAAATTTAAAAATTGGTAGCAAAGTTAGATGATTATTACGAAATCATATGACAAATATAATCAAGTTA
>Ga0157362_1001099_pt1 | contig 10859 bp, 5 predicted proteins | sample AttlaeALBM3_FD_111480 | JGI IMG/M metagenome (GOLD analysis project Ga0157362, IMG submission 111480) | Fungus gardens microbial communities from leaf cutter ant in Ribeirão Preto, State of São Paulo, Brazil - Atta laevigata ALBM3 | ecosystem: Host-associated > Fungi > Mycelium > Unclassified ... | reverse complement strand
TTTATAAAGACCTTTTTACGTGATAGGTTTATGTACCGTAACGATATATATTAATATAAATCTCCTATTAAAGTGTTTCGATTTGTTTAGAAAAAATCTTATCTGCTGCTTTTCTGGCAAAGAACATTTAATTTCTCTTAATGAAGGAAACTGCAAGCTTAGGAAATTGAACTAAGGCACGCGATTTATTGTTACATTAGAAGAGATAAGTAATGCTTCTATTTGAAAGCGGAACGACGCCAATGGGGAGGATGGTAAAGTATATTTGATATATCATGGGGCATACTTATAAGTAGAAACGGTCCGATCTCGAGTGCTCCACTCGATCCTCAGGCGTGGCTGAACAAACACAAAAGCGCGCCTCTTCTCCAGATGCAGAAAACAGATCCGGCCAACAATCAACGGTGCATGAAGTCTCCTCGGCCGATTTCACAAATTATTTTTGGCTATAGAAGAGATCCTTGCGGACTATATAACGATGACATTTGAGATGAAATACTAGCTAGTTTGTCCCGTTGCGTTGTGAACGTAAAATCATACAATTTATACATAGAACAACATGAGAGATGGTAAAAGAAAAAATACAAACTTTAAAAGAATACCATTCTTCGGGCATTTTTCTTAGTAAAGGTATTAATAATATTTTATCAAAAAAGGGACTGTTTACAAATTAAACTACCAATAAGTGTAGAAGTGAATAACTACAATAAAATGCTTACGATTCTCAGCGATTGCAGCAGTTTAATAATTTATTAGCTCTCTTTAATTTTTTTATTTTAATGACATTTAATTTTCAATATATAGTATTAAAAGTATTAATATTATATAGCATTGAGCATGGAAAATTAACGAGATACGAAGAAATGGAACATCATTAAATTTCTGCTGAGCAAGGTGATCGTCTCCGATATAAAGTGTAGATCAGTTATTAGTTTCGAATTTCTATACTTCTTTCACCTTCAACGCTTCTGTTCATTTATAATTATTTTCAAGATTGTCTAAGCTGCACAAGGATTGACGTAAATTGCGTGGTGCACGAGGCATACGAACGGCAACTGTACATCTTCATCTCCGCGTCGAAAGCACAGCGCGCACGTCCGCGGCGTTATTACAGGCTCGCAGAGACGCGATCCTGACCGCGCCCCGTTAATTATTCGCCCCGTCAGAATCAAATCGTTTTGTTGTTCCATAAAACAGCCGACTTTTCCTACGAGAGGCGTCATCGCGCGCGCACCTGTCACATCTAACTTAGTTGTGTGCTCGTCAAATGTACGCGATATTACGCCGGAGGGCGTTTGCGCGCGAAGAAAAGGACTTCTGGCAAGTATTTTAATAAATACCGAATGATTTTCAATAGAAACTTGTTATATTGTAGAATGAGGTGAAATATCACGCAGAGAAGCCGAGGAGAATTCTCTAAAGGATAGCGAGTGCTTAAGATTAATCTTCATTTGAATGTTCTCTACAGTATTTAAATTTCTATGAAAATACTGCGAGAGGTTTCTCTTCTTTCTATGTGTAATAACTTTTTCTCAAAGATTATTCCCTATCTGTTAAAATATTTTTCAATTTTTCTGATTTGAAATGTGCTTCTACTTATAGATTATATTGTTAATAAAATTAACCCTCTATTTGCAATCATATTTTACTCCCTTCGTTTGATCTTTTGTTCACACCAAGTCTCTTTTTACACTGTTCTACATACAGGGTGCGTCACCAAAATCCGAACAAATTGAACAATTTCTTTAAACAAAATATTTTTAATGAAAAAATTAATTATTACAAAAAATCCTTTTACATGACACTTGGGAGATTCCTGTAGAGCACAATTATTCTCGATATATTCTCTATCAGCTTGAATGACGACCTCTATTCTCAGTCTAAAGCGTTCGCACGCACGTTGTAATGAGGCGTTGCCTCAATCAAAGCGATCCTTAATAACGTCACATTGGGAGATTTGTTTGTGATCACTTCAACTACTACGTTCCATACGTAGTAGTCCAAGGGATTTAAATCTGGGCTGTTGAGAGGCCAGAATGGGAGCCGCGGCGAGCAACTCAACTTGTCCTGGCAGCCTCAGAGCCTCTGTCGTATCTTTAATGTGTATGATTTGTATCGAAGGTCCTTGTCGGCATTTCGACGCATTGTTGGCTCGCTTACACTAATAATCGATGCTAATTTTCGCAACGATTGTCCTGGATTATCCAAAATCAGCGCTTGAGTCCTTTCAACGACTACGGGGGTCCTCGCGGTGCGTTCTCTCGAGTGACTCTTCCTCGCTGGCATACTGGAATCTTCATTAGACTGTTCTAAAGCTCCATACATTTTGTCATAACGGTTGATCTCGGGTATCCAAAGAACTGAATTATTGCTGAGCGCCCAGCACGAAGGCCTTCGATGATCGCGGCCAGAATATGACTGTTTATTAGAAGCATCAGGCTTTCTCGGATGCCAACAACCTCTGACAATATAGTGCTGAAAAATTTAGTGTGAAAAATTTAAATTGAAATTTGTCCGGATTTTGGACGCACCCTGTATAAACATTTCAAAAAAATGTAAGGTTATCTTTTAAAGGCTGTTACTAAATAGTTTATAATTCAGATGTTAAAATCCTTATTTAATAAAACTTAAATTTGAACAAAAATGAAGTACGAGAATGAAATTTCGTCAAAAAATCAAGATTACTGGCAGATGGCCAGTTAAATTTGACAAAAAGAGCGAATCAAAGTGAAAATATTCTGAAAGCTTTTACTACATCTCGTTCTCCTGTGAATCATCATCGAAACAGAAAAAGAATCATTTCTATTTATGAGCCTAATGATGATCGCAGCGATCATCAAAGACGGAATCCGCTCTCCTAGGATCAAAATCGCAATGGTGACGCGATGATGGAGCGTTGGAGAACGGTCTTCTGTTAATTCCGAGACGATTGCATTAGTTATCGGTCACGGTCGACCGATGAGGAAGAGGGATCCACCTCGTACATTCGTTTCCAGAATTTTTTGCCCTCCGTCTTGCCCATTTTTCTGCCTCTTTCCTTCCTCTCCCTCATGCGTACCCTTTCGCGCGTTACTTCTCCCTCCGCAAAACGAGATGCTCCCCTCTTTCGCTCTGGAGACCTACTTAGAGAAGATCGACCGAGAACGTCGATCCCTACTTCCTCGTCATCATTTTCATCTTCGCATCTCCTCTAGAGCAGTCCCCGATTAGCATGATTGATCTTTCAAAACGAAACAATGCCAAATTACGAAATATGAGTTCGTATAAACTTTGTTAGCGATAAACCCTTTCTGAGAAACTTAATTTTTTTTTGTTCTGTTACTTTTGAAATGAGGAAATGAGTTCTGTTACTTTTGAAATGAGATTCTTTTTTTTTTTTTACGTATAAAAACATACGCTTAGATATTGAAATTTGAATTTCAGATTGCAGTGTAGATACTCAAGTAAAATAATGTTTAAGCAGATAAGTACTGAGCGAATTTATATACATGATTACATATCAATATTTTTTTCCTTGTCATAAAAGTAGCAAAGAGAATGTTCAAAATTGAATAAAAACAAGATAATGTAGCATTCGTGATAGAACTGTAGTTACATAAATTGATATAAATGCGACTATTCGAAATAATTATGCAAATAACCGCGCGCGAGGCGATTAAACGTTCTTGATGAAACGCGCGGTCGGAGGCGCAGTGTTTCTCGCGAAAAAGAACAAGAAAAATACAAGAAGTCGAGCAAATTAACGCGCACATCCACGCGACGCGCGAGTGTCAGCAAGAAAAATAACGGTGGTTATTTGCGGTAATTCCGGAAGCCGATTCTTTTTGCAAGCGTCCCGCCGTGTCGTCCGTCACCGCATCGATCTCTCGATGATTGTGCTAACTCGAACCACTCAATTCTAACTAGTACAATCTCATACAAAATATCAACTAAACTTTCAAAGTATTTCAACCTATATATAGCTTATTCTACAATTTCGCTCAAAAACTCCCGATAAAAAACAGATTTGAAAAAAAAAAATTTTTTTTTTAATCATTTTAAATATCTGCGAAATTTTTTAAATAAAATAGCGATTAAATTTAATATTTCTTAGAAGGAATAAATTTTAGAAACAAAATAAAGGTCAAAATTTTAGACAAGAAGTACCAACTTAAAATTAAAAATATGAAACTCTCTTTCTGAAGAAAAACATAACATTTAAATTTAATTTAATCTGTGATGTTAATAGAAACACATTTTTTGACACTAAAGAAACATACGGATTTCTGGGACTTATTGAAGTTTTTGTTATTGCTTTTATTTTTTTTTTAAGCAATTTTTTTTAATTCAACGCTGTGAAAAATAAAATTGTAAAAATTATTTCATCAAATCGTTATTGTAAGTTTAAAGATTAAGGAAAAGAACCACCAGGACCTCATATGTTCCAGTTACAGGTGAAGTTTTATTAAAGGCGACAGCGATTCTCTCACGACGAGGTGCAACCGAAATTCACGTGGAGTTATCTGTCGAATACGAGCGTTAATGCGACTTTCATGTATCCAAAATATCCGGAACGATTTGCTATCTTAATTGCGCATGACGTCAAGATTTCACTCATTCACAGCTTAATCTCATTCGACAATTAATAAAAGAAAGAAGTGCGACTCGATGCAAGCTTAAAAGTCTTGATGCCGACCGACACAATTTCCGTGTTTTAGTTGAAGCGGCAGAATTCTCATACGAGACCGAACAAAAATAAATTTTAGAGATCAATGCGCGAGATCAATGCGGTTTCAATGGTCCAGTTTTACTTCGCTAATCCTGCAGAAAATATGATTTGTTAAAATAACTGAGAACTGATTCAGCAAATCTACAGCCGTAAACAAAAAACAATAGAAAACATTTCGTATTTGTGTTCGAAACGCTACACTCAAGTATTTATTTAAATATTTTTAAATTGATATTCAACATTTCTCAATCGTCAAAATTATAATTTGTAATGTAAGTAAACAAATAATATAAAGTAATGTTTTGAAACATAAATCCTAAGATGAATAATGTGCTAATTTATCATATCATAAATATTAATTTTCCTGAGATAATATGCTTCCAGTTTGTTTACACATGATAATAGGGGAGACCGGGGACAAGTAGTAACATTAATATTGTTTAAATTATAATAGATATATGGCTACATGGTAAAATTCTGTAGACAGATCGGCATTGAAACGTTCGTTACATGCTGCTTTTAGCGGAACGTGCATAAATGTAAGAGCAGAAATTATTTTTTTCATGCATCAAGTAAGTTTTATTGCACAGAATTTAAAATATTTTTTTTATAACGAAGGTATAACATATTATCTAATATATTTTAATTGATATCTGCATTGATGGTTCATTTGAGTTGATTTTTACTTCGGTTTTTATTTAAAAAATTTACTATTGTATAAATTATAAAATATCATTAATCAATTGTTACAATTGTCCCCAAACTTGCTTGATTTTTAGTATTATTTTTAGTACAATGTTATTTGTATTTTTCTTTATAGAATGTTGTTAACAAGAAAACGCAAGACAGACAAGAGAAAAATTATATTAAAAAAGTATACAAACGAACATTTAAAGAAGTTATAAAGGATCAGTTATTCGTGCTGCAAGAAAGAGTATGATATTTATGTAATCGTGTTATGTACTTCTGGCTGTGATACAATTATCTCCCTCTGCTGTTACAATCGTCTACGGGGTTGTAACAAAAGTAATCCTCATAGTATTTAAACAAACATAATTTTTTTTAATTATTTAAAGTTTCAAGGGTTAAGAGCGCAACAGCAAGTCAATCTATGCTAATGTTTTAGTTTATACATAAATATAATAAACGTTTCAACCAATATATTCAGGTTATTTTCAATGTTAATGTAATTAATTATATTAAATTAATAATACTAAATTTTTTCTAGTTACATAAAAAAATTAAACCAAAGAAAATTTTGTAACTAAATAAATTCTATGTCTAAAAACATATTTTTTAAATATAAATATTATATTTTAACTGTATTATAACACTTCAAAGTCAAAATGTTACTTTTGTCTTTGGTCTCTCTTATTACATTTTTTCATATTTGTCTTCTTAAATAATATTTGTAAAATTTTAACATCAAAAATTAATTCATCAGTTTTTTATATTGCATATAAATATAGCACTCAAATGAATGTATGATAAATTGAAAAAAAAATTTTCAAGCCAAAAGGAAAAATTAAAAATGTTCAAAATGTAAGGAGAAGACTTGGAATAATAATAATACATACTTTGTTCGTGAAATTCTAAAACAGTTTCATGACAAATTATATCATTAAAACTAGTAAATATACCTTTAATAGGTTTCAGTATCATCTTTCACGTATAATTCTAAATTATCAAAAAACAACATTGAACGATTTTCCAATGAAGAATATTTCGTTATTTGAAAATTGACTATTAAAATGTGAAAAAGTCTAAGTAAACAATAATTTTCAAATCTATCTTTCTTCAAATTATATATGCCAGTTCTGTAATTTATACTATAAAACGTTACATCCTTATGCAAGTTTCTTCATTAGAGGATATATTTGAATTTATAATTTCATTAATTAAGAGGCAATAGTTATCGACATTTATCATCAATATCATTGATATTATCACTAAAAATCCTGATAAATTAAATACATTTAACAATTGATGTTTTGTAGCCAAAGAAAATCAAATGTTTTTAAAACAAAATGAGTGTTTTATTACTTGTTTAAAATGGTATTTGCTGTCAAAGGGTCCAAAATTGTCTAATGGATCCAAATATTTTTATCAAATACGCAATTAGCGTTCCAAGAAGTTTATCACCTTCTTTCAATTTCGGAAAATAAAGTCGAGGCTCATTAGTGAAGCTTGAATTTTTGAGTTTAATGGCTCAAAAGAAATAAAATTTATTGAATTTATTTAAGATAAGCATTAAATCTTTCTGTATTATTCCCTCAAACATATCATGAGCAAGACTGGAAGTAAGCCAGGATTAGCTACATGAAAATATGACAAAGAATTTAAAATTGATTCTGATTTCACATCTCCGTAAGATTCATGTTAAATTAACACATAAATTTGAGTGGACCGTGATATGTTAAATTGAATACAAATTTTTCAACGGTGCAGTTGTAAACGAATGAATTCTTACAACGAGCTATAACTTTGCTGAATTCATTTTTTTCTCTGTGAGATCTTTCACGGGCAAATATCGCGGGACGCTGCTCTCGTCGAGATACCACTCGCGCGGTTCAGGGACTTTGCGAAGTAGGTTTCCCGCAGATTAGCATAAAACATTTGATCGTGCGCTGTGGAATATCGTTATAATAACGGACAGCAATCACGGATACCCTTTCGGCCCGCGTGTCCTTCTACGATCCTTTGCGTGGCACAAAGTGCATTTTTTCTCCCTCTCTTTCTCTCTACTTCTTTCTCTTTGCCGATCGATTTATTTATATGTTATCGTGCGCGCGCAGCGGACATAAATAATGAGATAAATGAACTGATTTTATAAAATGCGTTCTCTAGAACGAAATGAGTTTACATTTCTCTGAATTAGTATTATATTCCGGAGAATGCACAGGTTTGTTATCTGTCAAATAAAATCAAGCATTTTTTTATTATATTTATTACATATATTGAAAGTAAATTTTATTAATTGGAACAGATATTATTGAACCAATGCTCTCTTTTCACGCTTTTCAATCGCGTCATTAAAAAGATTTTATTTGAAATGAAACGCGATAAAAAGTTCTGCAGCGATATAAAATGTACACAGAGAAAGAACGATTTTATTAAAGTCTACAAATTAAGCTGGATACAGATCTGAAAATAACTTTGTTGGACCATCAAAATAATTACGTAGAAATCTCAAGCAAAATGTTTTTATATTCTAGCATCCAATTTAAACGTTCTACATAATTATTTTAACGATCCAAACAAGAAATGATTTTCAGATCTGTATCTAGCTAAATTTTTAGATACTTCAGCAAAACCGTCTAGCAACTAGTTTGAGTAGTGTCCTACATAATTATTTTGATAATCCAATAAAACTTCTCTCGAATTATAGTTGCTAGAATATCAACTTTTTGTAGCATCGCTCATTATGTTTGATATTCCTAAGTAATCATTTTCATGATTCGAACACAAAATTATTTTCAGATCTGTTAAAGATCCAATTAAAGATTTTAAGATATTTTAGCAAAATAGCCTCCCTTTCCGCGTAAAACTGATAGATAGAAAAGTACTTGTACTCGGAGAATCAATTTTGCGATCTGACATCGTAAAACGCGATCTCTAGATCGGTCTAACCGTATCCTTATCGGTTCTCCAACTAAATTAATAATCGACAAAGGACGATGTGTTTCTGACGCGACTTTGCAATCACAATTACGAACTGACAATGCGGCGTGGTGCAATCTACACGGCGCGCATAATCAATTTTCCGCAGCGAATATCGATCGAGCTCGCGAAACCTTGAATGTTCATTTGCAACTTAATGAACGACACTCCGACGCGAAGCGTGGTGGATTCGCGCGGTTAGAAAATAGCGAATTCGATCCGTCGATCTTACTCTCTCGCGCGCACGACGACACAATCGGCGCTTTTGATCGGATCAAAAATCCAATTACTGCTCTATGAATTCTCCTTTTCAGCCGCGACGCGTTATAAACACACTCGCGCGAATCGATTCGCGATTCTCGATGGACGATTCGAGCTGCTTGCACAGAGCGTCATTTATGGCAGTCTCTCGCGGAAATTCTGTGCTAAGTGAGAAGAAAAAAAAAGCTCAAGAACAACGGAGTTAAGAGGCGAGAGTGGCGAGACTTGGCAAACTATATTGTTAACCCGGGAATAATCACCTTATATGATATTTTTATATTCTTGTGATGAGAAAGTGATTTGCAAAATTAATGCTGTTTTTTTTCTTCAAACATTTTTTCTTTCTTTTTTAATAAGTGTTTGTTAAATATTTAAATATGCAACTCATGAAAAACTCGTAATAAAAAATATTATACTAAAATCTTTATTAAATAAAAAAAAATTCTGTCATAATAAGTTACTTAATGTGCTTATTTCGTTTACTATTTATTTGGTCTCTACTTACTTTTTCTTAGAAAATTGTAAACATATGTCCATAATGTTTATTGCAAGTATCAATAAATCGGAAAACAATCAATAATTTACAATATATTGTTAATAATGATTTGAATTGGAGTGTGTGTATATATATATATATAAATACCTCAGATGATCATTTTTACATAAAAAAAACGATTACTCTCACTTAATAAGTGTCCAAATGGTGATATCTGAAAACTTAATTTTCTTCTGTAGATAAAGATTATACGTACATAAAATATCGTTTTTATGCCGACGATTTTTACCAAATATCTCCGAGAGAACAGAATGTATACATATACCTAGTTACATACAAATAGTTTTAGAACACGAAAATCTCATACATTACGACTTACGACCTAATAAACGTTTTAGAAGATCTTATCGAGGCACGTAGGATTTGATAGGGCTAATTAAACTCGGATTTGAATAAAAAGAAATCAGCATAATGGGCCAGACCGGCCCCGTTTAGGATCGAGGTAGTCATTCAGTAGGATAATTCGGGGATAATAGTGGGTGGAGTAACGGGATTGCAAGAATCAAGTAGACTCGAGAGCAATTATCGGGTCTTTATCAAGGAGGGGGAGGTACTGCAGCGATTACGTGACCTTTCACTTTTCCACAATTTACTAACTCGACCGGCGGCGGTGACGTAAACGCGATCGCGTTGCATGCCGTTAAACACTCGCGGTTACGATGATTTTAACACATCGTTGGTTTATTTAACCGCCGCGACCGTTCCCAGGAAAACACGCACCTTTACGTCGCGATAATTCATTATTCCAAAAGATATACAGACGAAAATTATTCTACAAAGATATCTATATTTGTCGAGGGAACATAATATCCTCTCTTTCTCATTAACGTTTTATTAACATTTTATTAACGCTTTCTAGAATTAGAGAGCGTTTTCAGTTTTATTTAACATACATGCAAAAAATGAAAAATACCCGATTTGCAACTTCACGCATTAAATTATTAATATCTTTTCATTTTGTTGATATGGTTCTCCTACTTAAATATCAAAGGAGTATTGGTACTTCCTTGAATTAAATAACAAAATGACAAAATATAAATTATCCATTTTTGTGGTTGATGAATCGCTAGTTTCAAAATAAACACCGTCCATATTAACGTATGCACTTTGTAAATAATAAACCAAATTCGAGTGAAATTTCACTCTCAATTTGGATATAATTTGACGTTATAACAGTATATGAAATTCGACACGAACTTTTCACGAAACCGAGACTCTTCCATGTGATCTTTCGTGCGCAAGCATCGAATTAATTGAATAAATCACACGATTCGAGCCGACGTTTATTTAACGCCCAACTCTCATAGAGGCGCAGTTTCGCAGGTTGCGTCAATTGCCTCGACTTATTCTCGCGAATTAGACGGAGAGTTCGACTCAAGGCCTCTCGCGCGAAGCACGAAGGATTTATTCCCGGACAGAACAGGACAGGAATTAGGCGATCACGCTTGTGCCCGCAAGGTGTACCGCCGCCATAATCGCCATAATCGCGATATTCGCCTCTCCGGAACACAATGTTGCTGCAAGAGCGTTGCGGTCGCTGCTGCACCCATTGCAGCGCGACGCGCCGCGGATAAGAGGCGCGAATGCATTCAATGCAATTACGATGTAAGCCGTCGATCGCACTCGGCTCGTTTCTTCTTTTCTCTTCTTTTCTCCCCCTCCCCCTCCTCTTTT
>Ga0157362_1001098_pt1 | contig 10863 bp, 3 predicted proteins | sample AttlaeALBM3_FD_111480 | JGI IMG/M metagenome (GOLD analysis project Ga0157362, IMG submission 111480) | Fungus gardens microbial communities from leaf cutter ant in Ribeirão Preto, State of São Paulo, Brazil - Atta laevigata ALBM3 | ecosystem: Host-associated > Fungi > Mycelium > Unclassified ... | reverse complement strand
TTTTATAACGTTCGCTCCGAATACATATTACGCACACACACACGTGCGCGCGTGCGTGCGTGCGTGCGTGCGTGCGTGCGTGCGTGCGCGCGTGCGTGTGTGTGTGTGTGTGTGTGTGTGTGCGCGCGCGCGCGTGTGTGTGTGCGTAATATGTATTCGGAGCGAACGTTATAAAATGCATGTAAGAAGTTTCATATTTCGTTAAAAGCTTTATTTCACGAAATAACGAGAAAAAAGAAAGCGCATTAGGATATGCAGAACATAAATCATCTTACCATTTCTGTACGCGGATATAGAGAATTCAAATATAGCGCGTTTCGCCACCAGAACTTTTCGCAGGTCAGATGATCAATAACAATTGGCGAAAAGACAGTCTTCGCCTGAGCTTGTTTCATAGCGATCTCATTCATTCCCAGTACAAAGAGATAAGCTGGCGTCAATCTGTATGATACATAAGATAGGTCAAAATAAGAATTTTATTATATATCAATAGTTTATCTGAGAATTTAATTGCCTTGCTACGAAAGAAAAATATTTTCAACGGGAAATTATATGTACTATTTAAGTATTAAAGTATACCTGACGAATCGATATAAGATCATGATAATGAATTTGATGAAGCTTGTCTTCAAAAAGTTGCCCTTTTCAATATTCAGATTGCCCAAGGATCGGTAGAAAAGTATAGTCACCAGCAAACCACTGTCAACAATATTGTCATAAATTAATTTCTGCTTCATCGCGATAAACGTTCATTGTTCATTACCTAATAAAGAAGAAAGTATCCACGGAAAATGTCGCGTTACTGACAGTCTGGAACATGAAATTCCTTTCTGTGACCGTTCGTAATGTCTTGTTTTCTGCAAAGCGTAATGAGGAAACATTTAATCGCGAAATTGTCAGTGAAAGTATATACACAGCGAGGAAGAGAGTTAGATTCGATTATCATTGATCAGGAAACTGATACATCCTAATTACAACTAACTCGATACATCCCATTACATCATAATACCTATTGGTTGCATCAAGCGCTACTTGTAGAAAGTAGAGTAATCTCAAATTAATTTAAAACGTTGTTAACGAGATCTCAAAATTTTCTACGTTATTATATCTTTCTCGTTTTACGCATCTATAAGCTTCCTTGCCATAGTTCGTTCATTTCAGAAAGTGGTTTTTGCAACTCTCACAGAATTACCAGCGATAGAGAAGACCTGAATGTATGTGTGCACCATGATGACCCAACCTAAGGAGAACACGCGAAGACCGTGGAGACAAGTTAGACTATCTTTGGCCGCAGGCTCAGTGCTAATGATCCTACTTCCGTTGACGATAGGACTGAACGCGAGTAAGAATTTCAGCCAGAATCCTGAAAAAGTGATGACAAAGACTGTGTTGAAGAATTTTTTTAAGAATATTTAAGAATGTGCCGACAAAGCTATAGATACGTGTCATTAACCTTTGTTGCAATTCTTCCGTTGAATGGAATTCTCTTTTTGCGAACGCTTTGTTCCTTTTTCAATTAATTCTTGATCGTTTTCCTGTCCTATCGAGATTCTGCGGTCTTGATTCAGATTTTTGTCTATAAAATCATTGGTTTTGTCATTGTTATTCGATACGCTCGAAAACTCGATATCCTTCGCAAGAGGAAATGATCTGTATTCGTACACGATCGCACAGATCATCAGAAACAATATCGTGCCGCCAATAGCTCTGAAATGATAGTATAATTTGTCGTGAATAAATCTATAATATCGATAACAAGATGTTAAGAGCTATAATAATATGTTTTCATTTCCTTTATTTTTTACTGCATCGCGTGAAAGGTAAATGCGAAATCGTATAGAAAACAAAAAAAAACATCTTATTTTCTTTTTTGAAAAGTTTTGCTCGAAAACTCTCTCAACATGCAACAGAATTATCACATAGCTAAACATGCAGACGAAGTTAATAAGTATTGTTGTAATATGTATATGTGTCGCGAGTGGATTAAAAGATTAAATGGACCGTCGACGATAGAAACTCGCTGTCTTTAGAGACGTCACGGTTTTACACCAGACTCATAAAATAAAGACGCAAGATGTTGTATAGCTATGTATTGCTTTTGTTCGTCGCTAACAATGACGGAGCATTCAACGCACATGCATTGTATCGTAGAGGAATACATTTATGAAGAGATACGGTTTAGTGCTTACACGGCCGAAAATTTTGCAAATCAATTCGCATGTCGCTTAACTAATACATCGATGTTAGAAAATGAACTCGAGAATGAAAAGACAAGTACAAAATCCATAATTTCATAATTAAAAATATCATGAAAGTACGCTGCATATAACACATTAACTTTTTCAATTTCCGGCGTATTAGCTGTACAGTCGCTGGAATCGAAGAGCTTAATGTTCCGCGAAATTAAATTCGGAAAACTACTCAGTGCGATTTTTCGCGGTCGTTTTTCAATTTTAACCTTTTCAGGAATTAATAATCCTCTGTCTTAATTACAATGAGAGGCACATATGTGTTCTCACCATCTATTCATTATTAAATAAAATGAATTGGAGCACAAGAGAGAAGAAAAGAGAAGGGGGAGAGGGAATATCATAATATTAGATATGGGAAAAAGTTCGTGGCGTTTTTTTAATGCCATCTAATGGGAAAAACGCCACGAACTTTTTCCCACACCTAATACTTTATAATATTCTTACTCTCAGAATATTACTTCTGAATATATGTTATTCTTTACAAAAGAACGAATCAAATATACACATATTTAATTGCTTTCTTGCAATAATATTAAAATATACATCTTTTAATATCGTTATAAAAAGTTTCTTTAACGCAATGTAATCCGCAATTGCAGTTATGAATTGCATATATAAATCCGTGCGAAGTTTTCATTTGATTGATCGATGAATCTAACAGTTTCGCGATGAAAAATAGACACTCGTGCTTCATTATGGAACTATGTTGAACGTGATATCGAATTTTCGCATGGAAGATTAGCACACAATTGAAATTTATAATTGATAGACATCCTGCAGACTAATTATACGAGAATTTAATAACACGCTTATATTTTACAAATTTATAGACATTTATGAATCGATTTTCATTTAACTGATTGATGTATATTACAAAAATTATTTATTTTTATAAAATTTCAATCGATTTATTAACGCACGAAGTGATGAAAAATGGAATAAATGAATACTTTTTGAAAGTATAAACAACAAACAATCCATATTCTTCTATCTTTTTTGAAGTTTTATATATTCATATTTATATTTAATACATATAATACATTTTTATATTATATGCGTATTTATTTATATATGTTTTTATTTATATACGTTTTTATATTATACGTATTTATATATACGTATTTATATTTAACTGTGTAAAATCAAAAAAGTTATTTGACTATATTTCCGATTTGATATTTTTGAATCATCGATTACCTATCACGAAATCGCGAACGGGACTTGGCGGAATAAAGCCATTCAGACAATGAATTTCGCAGTTTCGGACCGCGCTTATTTTCGGAGCTAACGACCGAAGGAACTTCCGCTTTATATCTTCTTGTCGGCTTTAAATTATTATTCTTGTCGGAACATTCCGAGTACGGGAGGAGGACTTTTGTGAATTTTTTTCTCTTTCCCGCAGTACATTTGTGTGCAGCTTAAATGCGGCTCTCCGCGGGAAATAGAATAGCAATAGGCTTTCTTTTTTCTTTTTTCTCTCTTTTTTTTTAGATCCGACCTATTTTAACATACTACTATGTGCGAATTTCGACAAAGAAAAAGAATAAGTAGAGGCGATCTGAACGCGAATAAATAAAAGTTTCACAAACGAAGTTTTATTGAGCTCTTTTTCTTGCATACCATTTCTTTTCTTTTTCTTTTCCTTTTTCTTTCATCTTTCTTATATACTTCGCATTTTCGCTGTTCTGATTTAATTCTTTGCTTACCATCGCCGTTTATAATTTTTATCTGCTAAAGAAACCTTTTTCTCATTTTCTTAAATAAAATGTTGAATGCGCAATAAAACATTGCAGATCCTCGACAGTCTCGAAACTTTTGTCTGTATACGAAGTTGTTAAAAATAAATGAATAGAACGCGCAACTTTCTTTTCTAACTTGTTAATAATTATATCTTTTATATTTTATTTTAGATCTTGATGGTATGTTGCATACATATATCAGTTCTGTGAGTCAGTTCAGCTTATTTAATTCGCTATTATACATCCGGTTTGGCGTTCACCGTCAATTAAATTCTCATTTGATTTACTCTCGTTTCCTCGCTCTCTCTCGTTCTGTTTCCTTGTTTGTCACTTCGCGGTGAGAACGTTTACTGTCGCAATTGCGTACACGATGACAATGTATTGAAAGTTATGCGCTTATCGCAAGATTACAATACTCGCTAAGCGTACATTCACGTGCACATGTATTTTAATCAGATCGCATGTATTTCAATAAATTAAGGACACAAAAACGAAAACTCAATAATAATATCTCTTAGGCTCAGTTTCACAACTCACGATTAACTCTTAATCGATTCAACTTAATATTATCTCTTTCCAATTCTAGAATTGGAAAGAGATGAGAAATAACTTGAATCTCGATTAAAGAGTTAACCGTGAGTTGTGAAACTGAGCCTTAATGATACCGTAATCGATGTACTATCTCATAAAATGATAAAAACGAAAGACTTTTACGAAAGACTGACAGGATAAATGTCCTTCATCCGACGTTTTCAAATGCAAAAATTGATCCCGAACTCATTTCAAGACATGATTTGCATCTGCCGAGGCCCGCATTCTGTTGGAATGCAGACGATAGCACGAACACTTTCACGTGTACCGGAGGCTTTCTATAATCTTGCGTAATAGGTCCACAACATGCGTGCAAGTGCGCATGATGCACGGTCGGCCGATGCATAATTGCACGCCGAACATTACGTCGCTTTCTTGACGGTCAGCTGTTTAACGATTTCTGCTGAACGATTTCTTTCTAGTTCCGTCAGATAATAATCTAGTGAATGTTTAGATAATGTTTAAAATTGTAGTAAAAAATATATTTTTTCATCGTCTTGTTTGCCCTATGCAACAAATTGTAAATGTTATCTTGGACTTGTGTAACGAGTAACGAATATTGTATAAAAAAGCATTTATCGTTTATTCGAAGCATTCATCGGGAACGTTTATTAAACTGTTAGAGACCGCACATAACAGTATAACTCGTGTAGCTCGTATAGTTCGTGAATGCAATACGATATACAGCGTTATTTGGAGCGATTTTTGAAGAATTACATGCTGAGAGTTGTGACGTACTGCAATCAAAAGAATTATTTATGACCCATACGTTTCCTTCTCAGTAAACTGGATTTCCAGCAATCTTGTGATTCGGGTCGCAATATATTATTGTGATTTCTCTATATTGTGTATCGCAAATTGTGCATTTAATCACTTATATTTTCATTATATTTCGCTTCAATATTTTATCATTGGAAGATCACACTAAAGTTTTTTATATTTGTACTTTTATATTAAACTCGTGTTTGCCAGAATGAATTTTTATTATAAAAGCTTTATCTATTTTAATTAAATGAAGAGAAATTGAAATTATCGTTTAACGTATTATATTATTTTATAAAATATTTCATTCTTGGTTAACGTTATATTAATGCTGTAATTATTTAATGAAATTTTATAACTTACACTCCGACATTACGGATTAGAGAGAGGTGAAGCAACCATCGATTTAGTGATAATTTAAAGCCGTAATAACTTAAAGCGCATGTCGCGTCGCTGAGGGGAGTCTTGTTTATCACGTTTGATTTATCCGCGTTGTCTCAAACCGCACTTAGGAAACTACACGGCATTTTTCATTTCGTTTCTCGTAGATATTTCACCGTTCAATAATAAATGCGAGCCGACATTCGTCGTTTTTAAACGTGCGACTAATATTTCCGTAATGAATCAGCGCAGTTCGATTTATTTGCAAATCCGAGAAATTCAGTGCACTTTTATTCATACGATTCAGACTGCTCGTAATTCATTTCGAAATGAATAAAAAAAAAAAACATTATTTGAAAATCGTGCGTGTTCAACTTTTCGTGATCAAATTTTGCGAAAACTAGTCTTTCCACGCGGATTAACTTTTTAGGACAGACCGCTATGAGTCGCTAAATTGGGCCATTAGATTGTAACTCTCCTTGGAAATTGAACCGTGCAATTTCTCGACAACATGCGGACAAGCTTGCGTCGTCAGTCTCGTTAACTTCATCGTTATTATTGCGCATTATGCGCAAGGACACAAACACGGTTGTTCTGCAATAATGGTAAATAGCTGCAACTAGAGCAAATCGGGGCTCAAACGATGCCCCATGTATGTTGAAACTTTCATCAGCGATGTAATCTTCTTAATCATAATATCTTGTATGTTAATAATCGGTGATGTTGAAAACTGACCAAGTTACTTTCGTTGAATCTCACTATCGTACTTACATAAATTAAATGAGACATAACCTAGTTTTATCCTAATTTGTTTCACAAAAACATGTAAACATAACGTTGAATTATATTGTCTGAGTTTATTTTTATAAAAGGATCGTCCGTCTGAATTCTTGAATAATGAATTTCGTCCAACATATGCAACATTTTTCAATTTCTTCGAATTCTGCGGCCGACATTCTTGCGACAGTAAGAAGTAATGTTGTTGCAACACCGATTGACCGTAATATTGCAACGTGGACCGACGCAGAAAATTGACTGCCCGGAATTACTTGCATCTCACGCCATTTTTTTTGTCACTGCTCTCGGCAACATATGCATACGCATTCGGCAATCGGCGTTCAATCGGATGCTTTATAATCTATTACGAATTATGTAATAAGCGTGTCCCAGTAGGTAGATGATTAACGTTTTATATCGTTAAGAAAAAATTCTGCTTTCCTGTATCATGCATTTAATCGGTGACTTACAATTAGCTGCGTAATGCTAATGGCTATTTAAACAGTACCACTACACTTTCCTTACGCAATGAATAATAATACTACATGTCCGTAATATTGTAATATCGTATAATAATTCTGTACCGGTCGATAGTCTAACGATTATAAATATAACATATGTTTCAGAAGTAATTTACCATCACATGATTTCATAAGAGAAACTTAGCGTAATCTGGCATCAATTTATATTTGTATACTTGAGTATTATCTTCTTACTCCTTAATTTTTAAGATTAATCGTATATAATAATAATTTCTGGTATTTTATTACACTTGTAGTTTGGTCGGTAAAATGATGGATAAAAACAGATACTTATGAATGAACATTAATAACATTATATGTGAATGTGACCAATAATCGCTTCGACTGACAACGTTTCATTTACATGCATAATATGAAAAGGATGCGGTTAAGATAATCGCGTTGAATCAATGAAATATGCATTTCTTCAAAATGTAATTTGAACATGGAGACATAAAGCATGGAGATCGCATGTCCGAGATCGCGTGCAATTTATTACGCGATACATAAGATCACGATACATAAGACACGAATGTCTTGTTCTTATTAGGCGCAGTGAGTTTTCAGCTGACCGGGAGTTATGCAATTTACATAACATTTATGGCAAAAGTCAGTATGTATTACGATAATGAATTCCGCAAGGGATACAGAGACGGGAGTTAGAAAAGACTAATATATGGTGACACGTTAGCAGTTGCATCGTCAAGTCTACGCAATGAACACTTGCTCAATTTGACATCCATGATACCCCAGCTGTTTGCATTTGTCTTGTTTGTTGAACACTACTAGATCGCACGAGTGTCATTACGCAACGATTGACGTTCGTATGTACGTTGTAATTCTCTCCTTTCGATAGATGAGCGACGCGAGTGAAACGTAAGCGCGAAAGTATGCTAAACAACGTTTGGCACTGATTTCAAATAGTTGCTCGCCAATTTTTCTTCGAGCAGGCGCAAATTAGAAAACTTGACGTAAAAGGAAAGAAAGGAATGAAGCCCCTTCAAGTTCTCTGTCCTGCGTTCTTTTAGCGCGTGTTCGTGCGATACATACAATATGACGATGTAAACTTTGCTCTCTCGGATTTTGTTCCCAATTGGGAAATACATGTACTAAGGATGTTCAGCAAAGATGTATCGAAGTTACCTAACAGATAAACTAAGTTAAATTGAAAGTATTCGCTTTCATAAATAATAGATTCTTGATTAAGTTTCCAAGATTCTGTTTATTTACTTTACTCTAAGCTCTGTGCGAAACGTGTATACCAGTAATTCGTATGAACTAAGCTTTTCATCTTGTAAATACGTAATCGTTGACCTAAATACATGACTTGAAATACATGGCAATGCTACCTATCATCCGAGAACTGTCTCATAGAATCGATTCATTGCCACGGCATAATGTGTAGCGTGAGGTCGAGCAAACATATTACATACATTTGCGGGCTTGTCGCTTATACTTGTGGCAATTAAGCATTCACGTATGCAACATAAATACTTCCCGCACTTTCTTTTCGCGGGTGTATCGCTTATGCGCTCATGTAACTGGTCACGTCAGATGCGCATAAATCGTATTTCACGTGCAACTATCTCGACCGTATAATAAATAATCTGGCGCGGCGATCTCGTTCGATCGAGTCGATTAAAAAACAGTAGTACTTTTCCACGCGCGGAAAAGTACAATTTTCGATCAGAAAGCGAGAAAATGAAAGAGTATTTTTCCATGAATGACGAGAGATCCGTGCCTTTCTCGGTAATGTTCCGGTTAACGAGGCCCCGAACTTCGGGTGTATATAACCAAAGTTTGAACTGCAATCCGTGGTCGAAATTAACCAATCCTGCAGAACTCTTGCTTTCACTCGCACGTTAGTGATATCGTACGACATAACTACTGTCGTGGATCGAAACTTTCCGAATGTCCAAACTGCCAGTATACGCGGATAATAATCCTCGGTTTTTCGGTTCAACGCAGTTTCAATTGCTTTAAGCTTTCTCTAACTTGAATTAATTTTCACTTGTACATTTAGAAGTATAAATATAACTCGTTTACTGTTTATTTTAATCCTATGAAATTCACAATCTGTTCGATTGAAAGAATTTCTGTTAACTTCATTTATATCGCTGATATACAATATCGTAACAGCTGCAGGATTAATTTCTTAATATATGAAAAAAATATGTAAACCACATGAAAAATGTATGAAGAGAATTCTTTTCTATTGCGATGTATTACGTAAACCCAGATTTTTGAGAATGAATGAATGCTATATAGGGTTTAGGATAAAAGAAACGTTTTTAAAGGGAGTATATAAGTATATATATTGTCACCTCATGATTCCGGCGCGCTTTAGTTCCGAGAATTATGAGAGAGCTTGTAATTAATCTTTTTAAGCTCGCCATAGGGATATGTGTATAATTACGGTACATTTTTCTTGTCTCATGAATTGCTGTGCATGAATTCGTTACTCAAAATGAAATGATCTTCTGTAGTGTGTTGTGTAATGTATGATTGCAAAATTTCTGTCTGATCATATCGCGAATTTTAAAGTTAGGAAATAATGCTCTCTTATATAAATGCGAGTTTCTCCGTATTTATTTATTATTCAAATGAATGTAAGCATAAATTTAATTATACACATTTTGTTTGGAAAATTGCAGGTTAATACAGAGCAGCATCGATCGTGGCCATTGAAATATATTCCTACAAATTTTACAAATATATTCCTACAATTTTACAAATTTCATGCCGTAAAGCTGGGCGTATATTTTGCAATAGCCGATAAAACAACTTTGTATATGCATCGAACAAAATAATGCTTTTAAAACACACTTCATTCTTAAATATCGTTGTAAATATTATGTATCCGAGATATATCACATCTTTTAATTGAAAAAGTTAGTTTCCTTTTAATTACACAAAATTCGTTTACTTTCAATCTTTTTTATACGCCGTAAATTCGTTTACTTTCAATCTTTTTTATGCGCCGTACATACAGTTTAATATTGAAATTGTTCTTTCAAGTAACGATTATCAAATATAAAGCGAAATTACATTCGAATTGAAAACAAATATTTCGATCTGTAGGAAATAGATTTTTCCTGAGCACAGACTTCGGTTTTTCTTCGATATCGAAGAAATATCAACTTTGATATTCAGGAATACGAAGGGGAAGAGATACCTGCGTTTACCAAAAGTGCGGCAAGCTAGTTTCATAAGTTCCATCGGAGCACTGTGTCCTAGAATGAAATTTTCCAACTTGCGCTGTTAGATAGCTCAAGCGCTTTTCGCACTTTAAATCGCATGAATAATATTTTTCTATTATCGGAGCCAATCTTACCTAGAACGCCGTGAAAGATTGTATAATAAAAACATCGTATTTAAATAATATCGTGTATAAATGATTATATTTATATATACACGTACAACAATCGGAACAATCAATTTACGAAATGGAATTAACTAACAATTACGTCACGATTGCTTCTTTCCGGTAGATAGATGTATTTTTCAACGATATTGAATTATTATGCAATGCGAAAAGTCGTATCATGAACTGACTGGCCGCGCTGAACTATGGCTTTTCGAGCAATTTATGGTTCGGTTGTAAGAGGATTTTTAGGATTACTCACGAAAGGACGTAAAATTTGGGATCTTGCCAGGCGCAGTAATTGCTGGATGGCACGGGCTTCACCGTAACAACGTGAATTTTCGGGCCGCTCGATCGATAGGTCGAATTGCCCTCCCGTTCGACTCTATCAGCACTGGCCCTTAGCATCGAGGTCAGGGATGTGCGATCGCATGTACCTGGCAAGCAGAGACCCAAAAACACCTGACGTGTCTGGA
>Ga0157362_1001097_pt1 | contig 10869 bp, 4 predicted proteins | sample AttlaeALBM3_FD_111480 | JGI IMG/M metagenome (GOLD analysis project Ga0157362, IMG submission 111480) | Fungus gardens microbial communities from leaf cutter ant in Ribeirão Preto, State of São Paulo, Brazil - Atta laevigata ALBM3 | ecosystem: Host-associated > Fungi > Mycelium > Unclassified ... | reverse complement strand
GATTACAGTAATAACTAGGATATGACATTTGAATCACGTAAATTGAAAGGTTTTTTTCACAAACAGTCGTGATTTGAAGATCTTCATTTCATTGAAATAATATTGTAAGCTATAGCACGCGTTTTATACATATAAAATATAAATCTAAAAAGTAAATATAAATTCTTTTAATAATAAATACGTAAAAATGGAAGAATTTTGATCAGTTAAATTCATAAATGTGCAAATCAATCTTGTTTTAATAAAATATTAAAAGCTATAGGAAAAGTTATAGCTTCAGGAATGTTTAAAAATTAGAAAGATTTTTATTACGGAATAATCAATTCTAATTTTAATTAAAAATTTTTTTATCAATATTTTAAAATATGTAACTTTTAATATACTTTATTTTTAAAAAATCTAAAAACTTATTATAATTATCGATTACTAATTAACAGATAAAATCTAACGTTTCTGATATGAATACATAGGAGCATTACTAAATTGAAGCGAATTAATACAAACGTGTAACACGGTTTGCCGCTAGTTAGGGGACAACATTTTCCAGCCTCAGCTACTATCGTTGCAGCTCGTTACGCTAAATTGTGTTTTGGTATTTACAATGTTACTCTCGCAATCTCATAAAAGAATACTTTCACTATAGCAATAATTTTTATATTAAAAAATTAATTATATAGATACAAAAATTGAAAAATAAGTTTTCAAACTTTTTCCAAAAATTTTTTTTTAATATAATAATATTCTAATATTTATTAATGTAGAAATAAATGAATTCTTTAATATGTAGAGATAAATGAAGGCCGATCATTTCTGTATTTATGCCATCAAGATGTAAAAGCTTTAATAAAGAGACGCAAAATAACATGATAACCATCAATGAGAGAGCAGAAGTTAAACGGCGATGGAACTTCTTGACATACTACATTAACTAATGTTACGTGTTTAGAAATAAAACACATCCATACAAACGTAATAATTCGAATGATTACTAGTTATAGGATCATTGTTCACCAATGTTCAGCTGAAACTTGTTATTGTATCTTTAAGACATAATATTACTCTTATACTATCGAAAGTTTTGTAAGCAATAATTGTCGTAAAATGCGAAATATTTTGAGAAAGAGAGAGAGAGAGAGAGAGAGAGAGAGAGAGAAATATTTTATATTTTATAAAAATTATGTTTAATCCGTAACATATATTTTTTATTATTTTAAAGAAACATATAAATCCTAAAATAGAAGTTTTCTTATTTTTATTTTCTTTAATTGTTTAGAAACATCGTTTTGTTATTAAAAAAAATTTGTTTTACAATTTGTTTACTACTTTTGCAAAAAGATAACTTGTAAATGAAGAATTTATCGATATTTACAATACCGAATATATATATATATATATATATATATACATATATATATTATATATAAACTAATAAGTGTATACATTCTAAAATTAACATATTTTGATTGTGACATGTATATATATCTCAATGTTATATAGTCTTTCTGATATTTAAAAGTATTATATTTCAATATTTAATGTTATATACATTCCCATCTTTAGTTTTTAAATGTAACTAATCTGACAAACAAAGAAAGATCCCGAATATATTTAAAATTTAATTTTAAAGTGAAAAAATTGTTAGTGCGTGTTAATATTTAACATGATTTAGAAGCAATAAATTGAATAATATTTTATTTGTGTTTTTAAAAATCTTTTTGCATATTTGCAACATTCGTCCCTGAAGAGTTAAAAAGATTTTTAAAAATACAAATAAAATATTATTCAATTTACTTCTAAATGTTAAATTATTAACATGCATTAAAATTTTTTTTTCAAAAAACATTGTTTTTTAAATTATTCCCTGGGTTATAGAACCCATATGTTCCAGTTACGGATTAAGAGAACGTCGGATTATAATCGTAACATTTTCCTTCAAAGAAAAAATAAAAATGAAGATTAAATTTAAGATATTTAATTATCTTACAGATGTCGTGTTATCTTTTGTAGATTAAATGTGTCAATTTTATAGATATCTCATAGAATGTATCAGATAGAGATGGTAAGTACGCACTATTCCTGGAACAAAATAAATGATCAATTCAAATAGACGATTTAGAGAAATGACCGTAGCTTTCAATTAGCTAACTTACAATGGGCAATTGGTAGCCACTATTACGACGAATTTGGCTGTTTCGGCTATTAATACGATTACACATACGCGTGCGCGTTCACAACTGTCGTCAACTCGATTACTCGATTCTATAGGCAACATTCCTCTACGATGGAGAAATTAAGCGCTGCCAAGACCGTTTGATCACGTACTGGAACTTCATCTCTAGAAGATTCTAGACTGCGAGCAACTGCTTTAATGATAGTGGGGCTCATAGCAATTTCATGTCATGGTGTAAATGATAAAAGCTAAGACCGTGTAGATTTAGAAAGATTTTCTCTCGAAGAGCTTTGGCATATTTCTTCCTTTTTATTATTAAAATTTTACTCGGAAACACAATTATCTATATCACATAAAAAAATAAAGAATTGATATATAAATAATAAAAAATATTAATCCTTTTCTTATATGAAACAGAAATTTGTAAATAAATCCTTACATTACAAAACGTTACAAAATTTGTAAATATAAGGTTTGTTCGCGTCGCATGCTTCAACATGCTCCAATATGCTCCTATCATAGCTTCTACTCACTCCTAATGTGCTCATTAGAGTATAAGTAGGAACTATGGCAGGAGCATGTTGGAATATACGACGCGAATAAATCTAGATTCTTACAAGCTTCATAACTATCGAAATATTTTGACAAGATAACATAATTTTGATTTTTTCGTAACGTTTCTTAATTTTTTCAATATTTTATATTCCTAATTTAAGATTTTAAGAATATATTTTATTTCGTCAATTGTCTTATTATATGTTACTGAAATTTCAGAATTTCGATATCAAATATCGCTGTTAATGTCAATATATATCCAATTTCATTGTAATCCATTATATAAACAAAGTTTTTTATTTTTGTCCAAACATTTTTTGTTTTTTTTATTGATCGTTATATTTATACATTTTTGATAATAAAAATAAAAAAACGTTGTGTACACATTCTGGTTTTTTTCACTGTTATCCCAGCCGTACGCAAAAAAAAAAAATTATTATTGTGGTAAATTTCCAACAAATTTTTCACAAAACTAATTCATTGCCTTTCACTAACATTTTGAAACATTTTGAAACATTCTCGCCGAAACTCAACTCGCGTCAAAATTGTTTAGCAATATCGATACGAAGACGCGAAAAGAGTACGAATTGCGCATCTCGTGAGTTGCGACTTCAGAGATTTTGTTTTGCCACATATGTATATTTAAAGAGTTTCGGTTTATCGCGATTTGTCTGTTTTAGTAGAGTTACTTGGAACTCGGAAGGTATTTACATGATGCTTAAATATCCTGTTTCCTCATTCTACATGAAGATTTTATCATAATGAATCAAAATAATTTTAATATAATTAAATATTCGATTATTATTCTCCGCGCAGGAATATTTAATCGTTTTCGATTGTTCATCAGTCACAGTCATAGTCATTATCGTCATTGTCACTATAATTGTCGTCATTTTTGCGACACTTTTTTGCGTTCATGTTTTTCAATAATGCGACCTAAATTAGGTAACGTAAAGTATAATATATCCTTGTCGTTTTGCATTAAAAGTTTTTCAAGGAATTTGATGTCAAACGACGAGTTACACGAGAAGATTGTTCTTCCGTGATTCTTTCAGGAAAAGTAAATCGTGTCCTTGGAGGTTATTGACTATGTTAAATCTGACAACCTTCCTCGTTAAATTCAAAGATACCTTTTCGCCGATTAGCATAGGAACTTTTTGACAATAGTACCGCACAAAGCTTATTTCAAGCTCAGTTTACACGCACGAGATCTGTCCCAAAAACTATCCGACTTCTGCTTATATCATAAGAAAGAGTTATTTCAGAATGATATGAACAAGGTTGCCTTAAAAGTAGTCTCCTTTTGAAGCAATATACTTTATTCCAGCGATCCATTCACTTCTGAAAGAAGTCTCAAAAATCATTTTTTGTGATAGTCATTTCTCGTAACATTTCATTTTTCATCTTTAACATCAAATCTTTTGCTCTTCAATGGATTTTTCAACTTAGGAAATAAGAAATCACACGGAGCTATATTTCGACTGTAGGGGGATTGGTGAAGTTGGATAATGCTACGCTTAGTAAAAAAATTCTAAATCAGGTAAGATGAATAAGCAAGTATGTTATCGTAATGTAGGATTATTTCCAGAGCTTAAAAACTTCGACAAATACTTTTTGGAATTCCAAGATTCTGTTCTACGTTTAACTATCGCACAATTAAACGTTATTTTCGTTGATTGTGGCTCGCACACGTTTTCGCTATTTTCGACGTTAGAGATTCTGTCGGAGCTAGAAACACTATCCATTAAGACACTATCTTTGAATCATTTAAACCACATTCTTTTATGTATGTATTATTCATAGGCTCAGTTTCACAAGTCATGATTAATCCTTAACCGAAGTTTAACTTATTCTTCATTCATTAATTTATTCTCTTTCTAATGCTAGAATTGGAAAGAGATGAAAAATAAATTAAACCTCGGTTAAGAATTAATCATGAGTTGTGAAATTGGGCCATATTACCATATATTACCATATTTTAGATCATGCCGATTGTTTCGGAACATATGTGGCCAAGTTTTTGGCAAAATATAATGCAAATTTTCTACTCGATTTGCTCAGTCATTGTAAAATACGATGCTTTTCGACACAATTGCATACCGTCGTCAACTGAACAGCTATTGGTTCGTGTCACTTGGTGAGGGTACTCCTCAAGGTTTCCCCCTAACTATAGAATACCTGTTTTCCACAATAAAGAAAGAAGATGCTTAAAAAACAAAGATATATGTAAAGATCGGATACTTTTTTGGAACAGACTATATCTAACGTCTGCCTGAAGCGGTTAAGGTTCCTGATAAAAACAATGTCTGCGATTCCCTCTTCGGCAATTGAGCACCTTTCTTCTGGAAAATGATTTTCATACCAGCTTTTCAACCTAGTTTCACATCAATGTAAAAAGTTTACATTTCTCCTTGGTGTTACCATCTGGCTGTATGATCTTCCACCTGCGTCGGTCGAAGCACCGACTTTCAGATCCTCCTCGCAGAATTTATCGTAAACTTCTCTCTTCGTTGTGTCCCATAACGTCTCATATGCTTAGATTATTTTCTTAAATTTTTCCTCAACATTGAGACTGCCGTTCTTGTCAGAATAATATCATAAGGCTAACTTATTTAATCGAAATATGAACAACTTAAGCCAACGTAATTTCGGTGAACATACTTAAACGACGCACGTGTGTTCATCCCTATGCGTATTCACATGCAAATGACATGCGGCAATGCATGACGATAGTTACGCGACGACATCGAGAGATCGTGATTCCTTTTACCTGTTACGCGCGGAGGGTAAACCATCCCTGAGGCTTCTTCGTTGTGTTGTAGATTGCAGTATCGGTTGCAGCAGCCAGCCATCCCGCTGTGCAGCTCGTATCGGTCACGTGCGCCACCGTAACCGTGGAATTGCTTTCGCGGCGAACCAGCAATGATATCATGCACACAAACAAGCAACATCGATCCCAGTTCATTGTTGTATATCGCGTAGAATACAATCGCGTAACCGCGCGTGCCTGTGAAAGCATGGACGTCCGTTATCGCTCGTTTCTCGTTGCTCCGAGTATATACCTGCCTGCAGCTCTACGCTGTGCCTCTTGACGTATCTTTGCCCTCCTTTCCCGGAGATTTTATGCGACGCGATAACAATGACCGCGAGGAACACAGTGGTGGCCAATTTCGGTCGGCACGATCGCGATCCGCGTAACTTACGCGATTGGTTCGATAGCGAGATCACGGCAACTCTCCCATTTCGATTACTCTTATCGTGAGACTTCGAATTTCCTCAATTTCCTCCATCCCTTCTTCAACTGCGAATTGGTCAGGGAATAAAGATAGCCTCTTTACGTGCATTTCCGAGGTACTCAAACAGCGCGGTCGTTCGCGCATAATGTCGGCTTATACACAGGCTCTGCTTAGATTATGAGTTAACTTTCTGCAAAGTGCTTTAAAGTAACGCGACTACTTGGCCGCTTTTTGCTGCATTTACACAGTTTTGCAAAATTTCAAGAAGAAGTTAAAGATAAATTCAGCGATTAAGGTCCCGAGCGAGGCATCTTCTATCTTATAAAATATTTAATCCGGCGTTGCTCTTCTCCCCTATTGACGACGCGTATATAAAATACAAACAAAAAGAAAAGGGATCTTTATTTGCCCCCAATCCAATTACCTTGAATTTATAATCTTTTGCAAGCAAATGCGGTAGACTGTTAAATATTTTTACGCGTGCAGAGCTAATAAAGGAAGGTACAACTTTTTTCATGACTTTCGGGAATTGTTTTATTTCTACATTTTTTATTTGTATTTTTCTTTGTGAAAGCCGAAAATTATAATAATAATAATTATCTATAATCTAGAAAACTTAAGAAAAAATTGAAATAAAAGTTACATTAAAATAAAGTTAATAAAATCCTTATTCTCATTGTTAAGAAATCGGTTTAGTTATATTGTCAATCATTTAACGGCATTTAATACCTATTTTTTAAATATTAGGAATAAAAATTTTACAGATTGTTCTTACATATATTCGGATAAAATCTGAGATGTTTCATTGAAGTAATTTGAAATTATAAGAATTTTTATTTATAATGAGAATTTATCCATGTATTTCTTATAAAGTCACGGATAAATTCTCGTTGCAAATTAAAATTTTTATAACTTTGGATTGCTTCAGTAAAACTCCTCCGGATTTTGTTTGACATATGTAAGAACAATCTGTAAATTTTTTATTAAATTCCTAATATTTGGAAAATTATTGACCGTGTTGATTTAAAACATCTATATACATCTAAAAAATACTAAAAATACTAAAAATATAAAAATTTCAAAGATTGCTCTATTATTAGATTAGAATAGAACGTTAATAATTAGAACGTTAGAATAAAATTTAATATCTTAACTCTCACTATTTAAAATAACAGTACTGATTCAAGACTAATAAGAATCAACGCAGGAAGAGGTGCGTAATCTTAATGTGAAATAATAACTTAATATCTTTGTGATGCCTTCTTTATTCAATAATAAACATTTCGATTCTCTTTTGAATCTTCTTCAGCAAACAATCACTTTCTTCAGCAAATATCATGCATTTGAAAATTCGTAAAATTTGAGCACAATTCTCTCAATGATTTAAAAGTTATTTAATTTATTTGTTTATTTTGATTATTATGCATTTTGTAATACATATTTATAAATTTAATGAGAAAGTAGTATTAACAATTAAATCAAATTTTGTCCATACTCACACACACACACACACACACATACACATATATATACTGATTAAGTAATAATAAATATTCATATAAAAATTTATTTAAATTCATTTTACTCTTATTCATTTAAATTTATAAGTTATGGATCTAAAATTGTAAAAAATATATCATTTTCTGCATAAATCATTATAAGTAAAATTAATTATTTTATTTTTTGTAGTTTGTGGACCACATTATCAAATTTGTTTTTATGATATTGGCTAATATTAGCTTATTTTGACTGATTATTTGACTGATACCTAATGTTGTATATCGAAAACATTCTTAAAAATTAATTAAATTATAGAGTTGAAGAGAGAACTCAATAATTCTGAATTAATTTTTAAATGATTAAAGCGCACACTAACAGCAATTTCATAATGATGTGAATAGTGAATACTCTATTTTTTATTTCAATGTATCAATTTTTCTTTGAGTGTATAGCGTCATTATATGTTATAATAATTTTCAATTTCCATGGAGAAAAATACATAAGAAAATGTAGAAATAAAACGATTCTTGAACGGTCGCGAAAAAAATGAAGCTTGCACCTAATTTAATTTCTTTGTTCCTCGACGCTATTGCGAGCGAACAAAGGCAAAGGTAACTTTTTTTCCTTTCGCCTTTTGCATCCGTAGAATATATCAAAATAAATAAATAAACCGTAGAATAAATCGCGCATAATAAATCTTAGGAGAAAGAGATTTATTTAGATTTTTTATTTTCCGACGTCACGTTTCGTAAAGATTCGATTTGGATCGATCGCGCAATTTCGTTTCATAACTGTAGAATAACGCAGATACGCGTCGGACTATTTCATACATCATCGCGATTATCTTTAAGCTTTGCGACGTTAATCGAGCCGCAGATATACTGCGCGTCACACCCGGACGCGAAACATACTTGCTGGAGTTGCACCTACCTAGTTTACTCCGGAGTCCAAGAGGCTGCAGATAAACGGGTAGATAATGTTGCGAGCTGCGTTTACGTGATCGACGATTAGATCGAGCTTTCTAAATAAGCGACGAGATTGCCCGTCCAAGCGATTGCGAATCTGAAATATCAAACTGACATAGTATATTTGAAATCTTTTTGTGTACTTTGTAATTAGTGATTTTTTTCACTTGTGTTCCGAAGACACAATCTTTGCGTGACGCTATTTTTATTTTAACTACACGATTACTTTGCATGAAGTTCACGATGCCTTACGTTGATTTAAAATACTTAACGCTGTCATCGCTATGTATTTTCTTGTGGCAACAAAGCCTGCTCGTGAAAATGAGCGTCGGCAACGATGAATTGAACGAACAGTCGCTGGAGAGCGACTTAATTAACATTTGCAAACGCGATTGATACTTTTCGCTGTATATTCTATACTATATTCGTAATTGTCTCGTGGTAGAAATTGCGTCATGTGTTGACTCCAATATTGAACTTTTAGGCTGCGTTTAGAAACCTACATTTAGGTGCATTTTATCCTTATTTAACATTCGATAAGCACCATTTACATTTTATATAATAACTAACATTTTATACAATAAAATGTTAGTTATTATATAAATGCTATTTAGCACTTCATATATACGTTTTATATACGTTTCCTATCTAATATTCTACAATTAGGTAGAAAACACATATAAAATTAATATGTGCTACTTAGATTGATTAATAATTAACGTTTAAATTTAAATTTAAAACTTTGCGACATTCAAAGTATAGTTTAATCGATTCTAGACTCAAAGTTACGAAACATTTATTATTTAAGATACTATTTATAAAAATATGGAGACACTGCATAATAGTTCAAAGAAAAAAAGCGATAATGGGGCTTTCCACAAAAATAAATGCAAAAAATTGGTTTTGTTTTATAAGAAATATTTAGCTAAATAATTAACAAAAAAGTAAAGTATTGTAAAATGTATGCAAATGTATACATGATTTCTTCCACATATAAACTGCTCAGTACTCAAATTCTACAGTATTATACATGTAAATTATAAATTAACACTAAAGCTATAATCAATTTACAGAATAATTATTTTGACATGAAAACCTCGAAAAAGAGAGCTGTCAGCAACTAATACGCTGCGGGGGGACCACATTTAACTATTGTTTAACTTTGCATGACTCGTATGTATACAGCCAAAATGTTAAACAACAAACAATTCACTCAAATATTCGTGTGAAAATACATTCAAGTTTAAAAAGAATGTGAAAGTATGTATGATTAAATGCTACAGTGTACCTTAAAATTCGTTTCAAAATGCTTGAAAGTAAAAATGCATTATAATAAATGCTGGATATGGTATATGTATATTAATATTGTGTAATGGTAAGCTACTGAAGAAAAATAATTTTATAAATAATCTAAAATTTGTCATCTAATAACGCAGGTGTTAAGAGGAGCCATTATATCTATACTACAATATATAGGGGCCATAACATTATCTTCTCCTCTATATCTTGAATTTTTTAACGCATCCCCTGAGATACATCAATTCGTATTGTACAATGTATCTACTATTACATATAATGATTATTAATCGAGTATTTTTTGAGTGTAGCTAATATAGGAACCATGGCAATTTCAGTCAATCAGGAAAATGTATTAGATCGATGGCAATTGATGGGCTGATATTACTGTGATTCTTACATTAGTATATCAGTAGAATTTGAACATTGTTTTGGTTTACGGGAGATGTGGTCAATAAAATTAACTAAACAACATGAAACACAATTGAGTTACAGACGTCACATATGCACGCACGTACAATTAAGTAATTTAGAATCCTTTTTCACATCTTTCTTTCACAGAAATCTAATAGCAAATTCGATTATTCGTATTATAACAGATTGGTGCATATTAAAAATTGCTACACACTTTTATAGAAAACTATTGGCCAATTTATTACTGAAAGATAGTAATTAATTATTTATTTAAAGTTTTAAAAGTATGACAGTGCTTTTAATATTTAAAATAAATAATTACTGTCTTTCAGTACTGTGCAGTTAATATTAGATTTCTATAAAAGTGGAAAGAACAATCACTGAAGTACCTAAAAATTTAAATAGATAAAGATCTGAAAATAATTTTACAGAAATAATTATACAGGAAATACAAGCATAATAAGCAAGAAAAGTTCTGACATTTTCCAACAACAAGTTTGAGGTACATAATTATTTTGATAGTCTAATAAAATTATTTTTAGATCTGTATCTGGCTAAATTTTTAGATATTTTAGCAAAATCATTCTTTTTATGATATAATTAATAAAGTTAATGTAAAAATATATAAATATTTTAAACCATTAAAATATCCAATAAATAGTATTGTCAAATAGAATTATGTACTATTTCATTACCAAAGTACCTATATTGTGTCTCCATTTAGACATTTTAT
>Ga0157362_1001096_pt1 | contig 10869 bp, 4 predicted proteins | sample AttlaeALBM3_FD_111480 | JGI IMG/M metagenome (GOLD analysis project Ga0157362, IMG submission 111480) | Fungus gardens microbial communities from leaf cutter ant in Ribeirão Preto, State of São Paulo, Brazil - Atta laevigata ALBM3 | ecosystem: Host-associated > Fungi > Mycelium > Unclassified ... | reverse complement strand
TATGAAAGTAATGGTCTATACCCTAGGATAGATCATCACATGCTACTACCTATTGTTCTACATATGGTAGTGCCTTTGTACTGTAAATAGCAATAACCTAACCATATTGAGGCTGTCCTTTGTCTAAGAAAAGAACAGACGACTATCTATGGGTAATTAATGAAGTCCATATGCAAACATTGAGACCTTCATATCTCCACTGATATTGATTGCCTTGAGGTAATTCTAGGCTCATTCTGAGAGATATGAAGAGGGCTTCTGATGAGCTTAGAACCAAAGCATCAATTGTGGCAGTTTCTGAGATATCAGCAATTTAATAAATGGTACCATAGTGGTTACCTGTTGATCTGCCTGATATCTCAGCCAATATTGATTGTCTTGAGATGTGACTGGCATTGATAGAAAGATCTCTTTGAGGGCTTTCTGTAGCCATTAAGACCATGAGAATCATCAAAGAATTGATGGAGATATGGCTGAATGAAGTTTGTGACAAGTACTATATTGACCAGGGAATATCTATGGGAAAAATCAGCATTCTATGGACACAATCAAAGATTTGGGAAAAAAGAAAAGAAAAACCAGGAACACACCTGGCAAGAAACCCTAGATGTATCAGAAGAGCAGTCAGAACATCCTGGTCCTAGTCATGCTTACCAGAACCAACGTTCTACTATTTCTGACATAGCCTCAGAAAGTAACACCCTGCTTCTAGTCCCTGGTAACAAAAATCAACCAAATGATGTCAATGAGGATGATTTGGAATAACTATTCTGTGAAGGGGAAGTATAGCTATTAGACTATCTTTTCAAATTTGTGCACTCACCAGATGATGTAGCTGAGGATGATACACAAGAGCCTGACCCCTCCAAAGTCTGGGAGTAGCAGTATCAGGATATAGCACAAATTAAGGATCAGAAAGTCATGAAGAATTTGAACATGCCTGTCTAGATGTAAGAACTTAGTTGTGACAACTTAATCCTACTCCTTATCCAAGTTGACAAGGAGAACTTGATGGAGTTCCCATACTTTTTGTACATTACTTATACAACTACTACATGGTCTGTGCACTACTTTTCCATACTCATCATGTGACTTTCCCATTTATGTGACTGTGACACCTGTGACATGACACTTTCCCACACTCCTTCCTGTGTAGTAAGTCCAAAAGAAAAGAAAATAAAAGGTAAATATAAATAATGACTTAGCCATTTTGCCAAGTTATAACATTAGAGAAATTGGAAGCCTTATGACACAGAGACACATTTGAAAAGATAAAAAGGCACTGTTATGCTAGACAGCTATTTAGGCAAAATAAGTGACTATGTTTACCTTAATAACAAGAATAACCAACTTGAGAGACAAGTTTGGCCCTCTAGAGATGTTCCTTAGATGCTCAGTCATGGACTTGAGCATACTGCTTGAGTAGCAAAGTAGTGGCTGTGACAATTGCTACAGAAACCTTATAGATGCTTGCCCAGGTGCCCCATATCGGACTTATAATGGATTTCTCTTCTAGAGTACTCTCAAGAGCAGAGGCAAGCTTTGAAGCCTAATTTTGACTAGAGTGATATCATACCTCAGCAGCTAGCAGTGCTATATCTAGAAGAGTTACCATCATATCCAAGCCATTATCACTGATGGCTAATTATAGCAATATCAAGAGAGACGAGTCAACACAGAGTCACATTGTAACCATAGTAGAAGAAAACTGGATCTTGGAGGAATAAGAGGATATAGAGGATGTAGTAAGAAAGATAAGGAAGTTGGAGAGAGAGGTAGAAGAGGTTTGATGAAAACAATGTACTTGAGAGCAAGATGACTTGGGACCACCACCTCTTTCTACTGTCACAAACTTCATTCAGCCATATCTCCATCAATTCTTCATCTATTCTCACGGTCTCAATGGCTATGGAAAGCCCGTGAAAAGATCTTTCAATAGATACCAGTCACGTCTCGAGGCGATCAATAATGGCCGAGATATTAGGCAGATCAACTGGTAACCACTATGGTACCGTTTATTAAATCACCAATATCTCAGAAACAGCCATAATCTAAGCTTCTGTTCTAGGCTTATCAAAAGCCCTCTTCATACCGCTCAGAATGAGTCTAGAACAACCTCAAGGCAATCAGTATCCGTGGAGATATGAAGGCCTCAATGTTTGCATATAGACTTCATTAATTACCCATAGATAGTCATCTGTTCTTTTCTTAGAACAAAGGACAGCCTCCATATGGTTAGGTTATCACTATTTCTAGCACAAAGGCACTACTATATGTAGAACAATAGGTAGTAGCATGTGATGATCTGTTCTAGTGCACAGACCATCACTTTCATGTATATAAGAACTCATAGTCTGAGGATTAGATCTCAGACTTAACAACATCTTTTGTCGCTTGTCTAACTCTGCTCATAAGCACTTTGAATCTATATTTCCACCCATCACAAACTAAGTAAGTGACCATTTGTGATACTGGGGCTTGTAGGAGATCTCTAGAGTGGATTCCAATAGTGAAACCCAGGGGTATAATGTGTATCCTATGTTACATTTCTGCAGAAAATTCTCTAGTAGCGTAACACTGGAACAATCATTGTAATAATAGATTATGACTGGGTTTATTATTTTCTCTATTTTTTTGTATATTTCTTTTGTATCTCTCTAAACCTATAAAAACCCCTACTTAGTAGAAAGAGGGCAAGCAATCCCGGTTGCCTCTTTTCTCTATTTGGGTTTTCAAAGTGGAAATCTATTTTTAGAGTGATCATATCAGTGATTAAGTTGGTTTGACTCAGTCTTGAGTCAAATCAAAAAGACTAGAGGATAAGTGACTTAGCTGCAGGAATAATGTCATAGGAGCTCTAAAACAGAGTTAGCATTGCTAGGGAGTCAAGTTATATAGGGAGGATTCAAAGTCTCATATCTGATCACATAGTCAAGAGTACTACTGTGAGGACAACTTTGAAACAAGGTGTTATCATAGAGTCTTGACGACTTAGGGACCACTTGGGGTGAGTGTTTAGGAAGAACTCGATGGAGTTCTCTATTGGATTTGGCTACCTACTTATACTACTTTACAAGTGGCTGTGTCCCTATTATTATACAATCACATGTCCTTCCAGAACATTCTATGATCACCTGACCTTGTCATATGATATGATTACCTAATATCCTATGCTATTTATATCTTGACCCCATTATATGACTTGATGTTAGAGATCAAATGTTTGAATGCATGGGAAACTCTTTCCTCTCTGGGGTTCTCATAACAACAGGCAGGACTCAGGCACAGGGCCAACACAGTAGTCTAGGATCAAGAATCGAGTTTCGAACATCACCACTACTATGGTACATTGGCAGAACTTTAATTTCATAACTTCTTTTCACCTTCAACTTCTGGATTCATTTCCCCACAAATTTGCACAAGGGACACTGTACTGATACATGGTGTCAACTAGGGTGCTGTCATGACTTAGCAAAACGGCTAAGTCATTATCTATATTTTTTTTCTTTTCTTTTTCTTTTCTTTTATCTTGGACTTACTACACAGAGGAAAGTGTGGGAAAGTATCACATCACAAGTGTCACACAGTCATGGTCACATGACAGGAAGTCACAGCGTCATATCAAATGATGTCACATGATGTCACATGATGAGTCACATGATAGGCATGGGAAAATAGTACACAGACCATGTAGTAGTTGTATAAGTAGTGTAGAAAATCTAACGGGAACTCTATCGAGTTCTCTTTGTTAAACGCTGAACAAAGAGACAGTTAGCTTAATTCCGGTCATCGGACTTTAGCTGCTGACAGGTGCTTTCCTTAGGAGATCACGCATTTTATTTTAAAAAATTTTACATTCACTGCTACTTAGATAGTAGTTGGGGAACTTCAATTTAAAAAGAAAAACAGGAAAGCCCCTAGCATAAACAGTCTCATCAGCACAACACATAAGTTAAAGCCAAGGTTGTTCATCAAGTCATACTCTACCCTGACATCTTTTTCTTTCTGCTGGAGTCTTCTCTTAGGGTTACACTATCGCTAAGTATTATCTATTCTCTGAAGTAGTATACTACTCCGTTCCAGAGTATAATTCTATTTATAACTCTGCTCTTCCTTCCTCCATAATTTAGTCCTTGACACAATAGTGAAATCCAGGGGTATCCCATGCTACATTTCCACAGAAAATTCTCTAGCAGCATAATAACAGGCTACTATTATCTTGTGAGTTACATTCCCATTCTCTCCATATCCCTCTTGTCTCATGTTGTCTTGGCGATGCCTGTTTATCTAAAGTAGAACTAGTGATATTATGTGTTATGTTCATGTGACTGTGCACAGACCATCTGCTGTAGTATATATAGTAGCTTATGTAGGTAGATATACCTTTACTTGAATATCACCTTAGCTTCTGGGACTCTTACTTAGCTTCAAGAATATCACCTTTGAGTGATTCCCTTATAGGTAGTAGTGTCATGATGCAAGACAAATGCATGTCTTAGGGATTCTATTACAGTAAGACCAACCTTGAGTAGGTTCATAAAAACTTCATTACTATCTCTTTCAGTTATTTGAGTCTTCCCCCTCTATTCCTCCCTTATTAAGCTTTCTTGGTTATTTGATCATCTCTCCAGTGCCTACTTGTTTAGTACACAATTGTAAAACTGTTACGACCTTAAGGAGTAACTCAGGTTGCAACACTCAAGTAAAGACTCGAGGATGTATTGAGAATAGAGGAAGAAAGGGAATGATACAATTGGTAAAGCATAAGGAATACAGGAGAGTATCTACTGTATATATACCTATGTACTATGAGGAGTGAATGAGGAATACATGTGGCAGACATGAGGTCTGCTGAGTAAAGAACATGCCCCACCAGTGAGGCGCTGACTGAGCTATTAGATATATGAAGCGATATGAAACAAAAAAGTGGTCCATGTGGTTGCATCATGGTAAACACCTGTATGAAATGAGGTCGATCATTACAAAAACATCTCAGAGATTCTATTACTTTCATTTGTTGTCACCTTTGTTTGTGAAGGTTAAGTTATCACATTTTCAAGCATAAAGGTACTACCATATGTAGAACAATAGGTAATAGCATGTGATGATCTGTCCTAGTACACAGACTATCATAATTCTGTATATAAGGACTCATAGTCTGAGGATTAGACCTCAGACTCAACAACATCTCTTGTCACTGTCTAAACTTCACTTATAAGCATCTTTTGAGTTTACTATTAACCAAATCACAATCAGTAAGTGGCCTTTTGTGATAAATAGTTTTACAAAAAACCCCAATATTGTCTTCAGACTTTGATGAGCTATCTATGGCCTAAAACAGGCAGGATCAGCTTGGTGGTGCCAACTGGACTCCTCTATATGAGAACTAGGCTTTGAACATCTGAAATCAGAAGCAGGTATTTTTTGATATAAGAAAGGCAATACTATCATTGCAGTTGTATATGTTGACAATATCTTCTTCTGCAAACCTGACAAAATCCTTCTTGATGAGATAAAAGCAAAATTCATAAGTAAATGGAAATGTAGGGACCTGGGGAATCTCTCTGAATTTTTGCAAATAAAGATTGCATGACGCAATCAACATATCTACATTGACCAAGTGAATTACCTAAAGAAAATTCTCTCATACTTCCAAATGCAAAATGCATACCATGCTTCTACACTACTTCCTACTGGCTATCACTCTCAAAAGCATACCAGTCCTGTCAATCATGTCCTCTAGAAGAAGTTCCAAATGCTCATTGGATTCTTGTTTTATTTAATGTTAGGAATATATCCAGATATTACTTTTGTAGTAATACAACTCACATGGCACACAGCAAATTCCTCTAAGTATCATCTAGCTAAAGCATTATACATCTGCTGGTACCTAGCTAGAACTCAAAATTATGCTCTTGTCTACAAAGGGGACTCAAAGCTAGGAATATATGCATATACCAACTCAGACTAGGCTTTAAACTCAGAAGACCAATGCTTGCAGACAGGATATTACCTAATTATTGCAGGAGGAGTATTCAGCTGAACCTCGAGAACTCAAAGGACAGTTGCATTATCATCCACTAAAGCCAAATATATGACACTGTCTGACTGTAGTTGACAATATGTTTGGATCAGGTCAATTCTGACTGAACTAGGATATAAATTCAGTCCTATACATATCAGTGGAGATAATCAGGGATCTATATTCATGGTAAGTAACCCTATTACAGAATCACACAACAAACATATTGATGTCCAATATTATGCTATACAAGACTTTGTCACACAAGGAAAAGTAAAATTATTCTATTTTGAAGGCAATAAAAGTCCAGCAGATATGTCTACAAAGAACCTAGGACAAGTGAAGTTCTGTAAATTTAGGGGATAACTTGGTCTCAAATTCTATTAGTATACCATTGCATGCACAATTTTATCTTGCTGTGTTACAATATTTTCACCTGTGTGTACCCTCATGCACTTGGCAAAGAGAAGTGTTATTTTAAATATTTTAACTTATCATACCTTAAATAGGTCCTCTCTATTCTGTTGACTCCTCCTCTATTCTAGATCACACTATCTTATGTATTTAAGGACTACTATTATAGAATGTGTAAGGGAACACCTTTATTTCCATCTCTGAACGGCATGACAACACTCCGGAGCTACCTTAGCCTGTTTACTAGTGATACTTAAACACACTAGTATCACAAATGGTCACTTACTATTTGTGATGGATGCTTTGATACTTTAAATAGTTCAAAAATGCAAAGTTAGACAAGTGACAAAAGACGTTGTTAAGTCTGAGGTCTAATCCTCAGACAGGGAGTTCTTATATACAGAATTGTGATAGTCTGTGCACTAGAACAGATCATCACATGCTACTACCTATTGTTCTACATATGGTAGTGCTTTTGTACTTGAAATAGCGACAACTTAACCTTATGGAGGCTGTCCTTTGTTCTAAGAAAAGAACAGATGACTATCTATGGGTAATTAATGAAGTCCATGTGCAAACATTGAGGACTTCATATCTCTACTGATATTGATTGCCTTGAGATTGTTCTAGACTTATTATGAGTGGTATAAAGAGGGCTTTTCTGATGCCTAGATGCAAAGTATTGATTGTGGCAGTTTCTAAGATATTGGCAATTTAATATGTGGTACCATAGTGGTTACCTACTGATTTGCTCAATAGCTCAGCCAATATTGATCTCCTTGATACATGACTGGTATTAATTGAAAGGTCTTCTTAAGGTTGTTCTGTGTAAGACTTTAGCCAAGACAACTTAAATCCACTCCAAGTTTGAGTTGACAAGAAGAACTTGATAGAGTCCTTATTTAATTCTGTACACTACTTATACAACTACTATATGGTCTGTGCACTACTTTCCCACAGCACTCATGTGACTTAGTCATATGATATCACCTGACTGTGACCTGTAACCCTATGACCCTGTGACACTTAGTCATATAATACTTTTTTATGCTCTATTCTTGTATAGTAAGTCTAGAAAAGAAAAGACAAAGAAAAGAAATATAAATAATGACTTAGCTGTTTTGCCAAGTCATGACACCACCTCTCTCTTAAGTTTTCTTGTTCTGAGGAATTCCTTATAACTTGTAAGGGCGACTGGGGCACAAGATTCCAGAAGAATCCTCAGTTATATTACAGTCTGTGATTATGATACAACTCACCTCCAGGAGAATTCTCAGAGATTAGGATGAGGCTCCTGAAGGGATACTCTACATTATATAATAGGTTTACATTCCTTGTGTCAGGGTCAGTGTGATCGGAGCTATACTAGTGTGTTTAAGTATTACTTTAGTAATACTTAAACAGGCTTAGGTTGCTCCAGAGCATCATTATGCAGTTTTGGGGTGGAAATAGAGCTGTCCCCTTACATAACTCATAGTATGAGTTAACCATGTTGTCTATCTTATTGTCATTTTCTTCTATCCACTCTCTTACTCCCAATTTTTCTTGCTCAATTTCTTCTTCTTCCCTAACTGTTTCCATTGTTCTTCTTTTCTTAGGTTGTTCTCTCTTTTATTATCTCCAATTTCTTTCTAACCTTTCCCAATATTCCTCATCATATCTTTTGTCTGACCATCCAAATAATCTTGCTGTAAATCTGTCATACTCCATGACACTATGCAATACCATAGACCACACCTGAATGCTTACCTCAGCAACTGGCCTTAGACTTAGACAGTTACAGTATAGCTGATTGCTTACTCATGTTGACTCACTGTCAAACTGGTCCCTATATTAAGTAGCTAGACTAGTTAATTCCCCCTTAGCTTCATTATCCACTAAGTCAGCTTCTCTTGTCTAGACATCACCTCTCAGTTCTCCAAATATACTGATTACCAAGTGAATGAGCACAGAGGGAGACACAACTTGAGCAGTTGAGGTCACACCCATCATTCACTTAGGAGTCAGGACTTGACACTTCCACTCATCTCCTTCTTTTATTCTTATGTTGTTAAAGCCCCACTGCAAGTCTATCTTCATAAATACTTTCTTGCTCCTGATGTTGTCAATTAAGTCTGTTATCAATGGCAACAAGTAGTTGTTCTTTATGGTTTGTTTATTTAGACCATAATAGTTCATAATCATTCTCTTGCTTCCATTCTTCTTTCTCACAAAAAACACTGGTGATGTCTGAGGGGATTTTGATAGTCTAATTTACCCCTTCTTTAATTGCTCATCCACAAAATTTTGGAGTTCTTCCCTCTCATTTTTGGATAGAGGGTAAATTCTTTCTTTTCATGGTTTGAATGTCTCCTTGAGATCTATGGCATGATCCCAAATTTTCCTTATAGACATCCTTTCTGATTCTATTTTTCCAAATACCTTCTTCCACCTTAAAAATTTCTTGGGGACCATCTCTTTTATTTTTCTGTGGTCTGCTTCAATTTCTTCTTCTCTTTCCCAATCCTCTTTGTCGTCTATTGTCCATCTAACAATATTTTCTTCCTCTAGAGTCACTACTCTTTTTCCCCTTTTAGCTTTCTTTTCTTCTCCCTTTTGCTCTGTCCTACCACATAAGAGTGGACATCTTGTCATTTTTATAGAAAGGTGCCAGTGAGCATAGTGTGGGGGTCAATCACACCATACTACTCACCTAAATAACTTAAGTATGAGGTATCTAATGATAATAAGAGGAAAGAAAGTGACTTAACTGCTTCATTCTGTAAGAGCGACTGGGCATAAGACTCCAGGAGAATCCTCAGTGATATTACAGATTGTGGTTATGATACAACTTACCTCCAGGAGAATCCTCAGAGATTAGGATGAGGCTCCTGGAGGGATCTTTTACATTATATACATCCCTTAGTGTCAGGGTTAGCAGGATTGGAGCTAAACTAGTGTCACAAACTTCATTCGGCCATATCTCCATCAATTCTTCATCGATTCTCACAGTCTCAATGGCTACGGAAAGCCCTTAAAAAGACCTTTTGATCGATACAAGTCACGTCTCGAAGCGATCAATAATGGCCAAGATATTAGGCAGATCAACTAGTAACCACTATGGTACTGTTTATTAAATTACCAATATCTCGGAAACCGCCACGATCTAAGCTTTGCTTTTAGGCATCAGAAAAGCCCTCTTCATACCTCTCAGAATGAGCCCAAAATGGCGCCAAGGCGATTAATATTAGTGGAGATATGAAGGCCTCAATGTTTGCACATGGACTTTATTAATTACTTATAGATAGTCATCTGTCCTTTTCTTAGAACAAAGGACAGCCTCCATATGGTTAGGTTATCATTATTTCTAGCACAAAGGCACTACCATATATAGAACAATAGGTAGTAGCATGTGATGGTCTGTGCACTAGAACAGATCATCACAATTCTGTATATAAGAACTCCCTGTCTGAGGATTAGACCTCAGACTTAACAACATCTCTTGTTACTGTCTAACTTCACATTCTAAGCCTTTTTGAACACCAAATCTTCAATCACAAATCAAGTAAGTGACCATCTGTAATAGTCAGTTGCTAACAGAGGTGCTGACTGAGCTATTGTGCAACCCTCATTGCTTACTAATCAATCAGAAACTAATAATGAGAGAAAGAAGAGACAAAATAATAGTCCATAGAGGACATATTCAACATTACTATGATAGCATAGTACAGTAGCTAAGCAACTTGCTACACATTCATAAGATATACACCTGTTTTAGTCTTTCAAAGGTTGGTGGGTTGTGGTCTTGATAGTAAGGTAATAAATAGAGATAAGCAAGGTTTATAGTGGATATTGTGTAAGAGAAACCTTTGGTACAAGGTACTTGGGTTAGCATTCTAGTAAGAGAATGCCCCTCTGTTATACATCTACAGGATGCTATGAGTCATGTAGATTACAAGCTACTAAGTCACTAATTACTAAGAGCTAAGTATTTCATTTAACTATTGACTCAAAGATATTCTATTTCTATCTGACTCATTCTACCATGTGTATAAACTATCATGATTTGTCTGTAATATTATCTTGGGTAAAGGGCAAGATAGAATATGTTCACAAGGACATATAAAGGTTTAATGAACAGTATTGCCCAAAACCCATTCTAGACATAGGATGATTTCCCCCATCAAATAGTTTATCACTGATCTGCTGAGAGCATCTAGTTCTAAAAAGTTCCTAAGATATTTATAGTTATCTTAGGCTGTTCACACACTATTGTGATTAGTTCATTTACCACTAACATGGTTGTACAGCCTCGTGAATCATGGGGTATTATTATAACGAGGTTTTCATCTGGGCCTCCGGCCCTTCTTGAACCCTCTACTAATTCTATGTTATTAAGTTTGTGTTGAGGTCAGTCCGCTATGCTCCCTTCCTACAATAGTCTGTGCAGCAGC
>Ga0157362_1001095_pt1 | contig 10872 bp, 12 predicted proteins | sample AttlaeALBM3_FD_111480 | JGI IMG/M metagenome (GOLD analysis project Ga0157362, IMG submission 111480) | Fungus gardens microbial communities from leaf cutter ant in Ribeirão Preto, State of São Paulo, Brazil - Atta laevigata ALBM3 | ecosystem: Host-associated > Fungi > Mycelium > Unclassified ... | reverse complement strand
GCAAACAAAAAGAAAATTGAACACGCGGATAAAAGAGCATAAGGCAGACATAAAAGGACTAACTAATGGTCGTGTCTCAACACCGGTTAGATAATAAACATGATCTAGATTGGAACAATGTTAATATTTTAGACTCAGAACATTCTTACTATAGAAGAATGATTTCGGAGATGTTACATATTAAAAAACAGAAATTAAATAAACAAAGTGACAAGGATCGTTTTCCTGATATATATTTATCAATTATTTAAGATTATTCCTCTCTCAATTAAAATAATTTGAATCTCCTCCATTAAGCTCCCTTCCTCGTTCCGATGAATATATTTCTGACACACTGAAAGTCATCCATAGATAAAACTTTATTTTACAAATTTTATTTTTTACAATTAAAAGTAGTTCGGTCTTATGTAATTGTTTGTCTCATATGGAGAAGGACAATCTCAATATTGATGGAGAATAATTTAAGAATTGTGACAAGTACGTTCATAAATACATAAAAATAGAAACGGTTTTTGCTATTTTAAAATTTGGATCCTTTATTTTTATTAAAATCTGGAAATCTGTGGTTTCTCACAAATAAAAATAAAAGTCTCTCATTAAGACGAATAAAAGCAAGAATTTTTCGACAACATACACAAGCATAAATTGTACTTGAACTAAAAATTTATTGTTAATTTATTCTATTAATCTTATAATTAAGAATCATTGATCTTTTTATTTCAATTTTTTTATCTTATGAATGCAAACTATTTTTATTTTATTTACATTGTATACTGGAGATGGCCTGATATAGGCCGAAACGTTTATAAACTTTAACATAAGAATTGTCACGAGTATTAATTGAACAATTGCGCTACGAACGTGCCATAACTATAAACGGATTAAGTAAATGATTGCCAAAACTGATTTATTAAATATATTCGAAGTTACTTTTAAATAATTAATATAAAAGAAGAGCGAATATAAATTGTAAACTTAAGGCGCAGAAGCTGTCCTCGTCTGATACGCGGAATGCTGATGAATCAACACGGAATGCAAGGATGATCCGAAAAATCCTGAATATAAGCGCGAACGCGGTCGTGGGTCAGAAATTTAGAAAAATCTCGTCGCGTTACTTTGTCCGTCATTTAACGAATTTGTAATAGTATCTACCGTGGAAAATGCTAAGCGGAAGTTGTAATAAAATAACCATTGATATTACGTGAAGTTAAATATATTCTATTTTAAAAACTACAAAGCTATTATTCTATTATCATCTCCCGAAGTTCTATGTGTGGATCCACGAATCGTGCCGTACCGGCACAACAAATTAATGGCAGCGGTGGGATCCACATACCTGACCCAGGACTCGGGAGTTGCGACGATAGTAGCAACAGCCTGTAAGTAGAGTGGATCAGTTAAGAAGAAGAAGCTAGATCCCTATTCAAGGCGAGCACCCGGTATAGCAGCTGACGACCAGATACCAGCGTAACCCGAGAGGCACGACCTATCACGGTGATGCATACATCGGGCAACAAACAGCGGACAAGCGTAACATGCGATCACTTTAATGTAAGTCGAAAAATTTTATTCATTGTAAATGGATAAATATCCGGAAGCGAAAACAATCACGACAGACGTAATGCTCCAATATCTTCGCGAATACACAGCGAGTCTGTATCAAGAACTGAGAACATCCAAGAACTAGCTAAATAAACTCTGTGCGGATTATCGAAGAAGCGATGTGAGACATACGCGACAACGTGCTGTAACCGCGATATATAAGCGATAGTGTATCCGATTCGGAACTCATCCGAATATTGTTATCGAGTATGTATTTCCATTCGCGGATTTAGATCACAGTTTACTAACTGATAATAGGCAAGAACAACATGAACCCTCATTAATTTCTTATGAGAATAATTTATTTCTAAACGCACGCACTAATTCGATATCAGAAAATATGGCGACGCATCAACCATAAACTTCGTGTGGGGAATGGTGAGATCGCGAACAATTCGCCAATAACGAACGTGGAAATAGAAACAGAAATAGATCGTGTCAGAAATATTATAGGAGAATGCGCACGCAAAGCATCAATCCAAAGGCAAGAGGAAATATTAAATAGAATGAGCAGAATAGAAATTGCAAATTACGATCACGAAAATTTCCGACTAACATATCCACGATACCAAAGCGTTAAACATCATATACGGACAGACGCTGGATGTGGGAAGCAAGAAATCGACCCGTGGGATAAGATTAAAAAATGCACGGAGTTTGATATCGGAAATAGACGGACATTCGCGTCAGAAGACGCAGGAATTCATAAGCTCTAGTGTCTATGCGATGGAAAAGATCAACTTCGTAGAAAAATCAGCCTTATTAGAAAAAATATAAATACAAAATTGAAAGAAAAACTTTTATTAGATTTCCAAACTAAAAGCGTAGTAGACTTCGAACATTTATGGCGAGAAATAGAAGCCAACTATTTAGAAAAACGCGGAACATCACATCTGCAATTAGAATTTAATGCTTTAAAACAAAAGCCAGGCGAAAGCACTGGCAGTAAGCAGAAGCGAACCATTCTGAACACTTCAAGATCAAGCTTTATTAAATTTCGAACTGGGACTGCGCGAAGAAATTAAATATTAATGGTACGATCACAAAAATATTCAAGCCTGCAAGAAGCTATCAATGCAGCAAGCGCAAAAGAACATACAGCATTGGAACATACAACATTGGATACAGGAGCTACACTTACTTTAATTAAAGTAGGAAATCTAAAAGACGAGACTTATACGAGAAAAGCCAATGGCCCTCATCGGCGTGACAGATCATCAAGTAAAGACAATCAAAAAAATAAGCGCCACGGTGCGTTTAGGGGACAAGAAAATTCGACATATCATGCATGTCATGAGAGATGATTTCCTTGTTGATTATGAAGGAATCCTCGAATGGATTTTCTGCAAAAGCACAAAATTAGAAGCGATCAGAAAAATTACTTGCAAATTGATGGAATAACTTTGAAACTCCACTCGTACAGGAAAATAACGCTGACCCCCTCCCTGCAGCGAAATGATAATACAAGCGGTCACAGAAGAACCATATAGGAATAGTCAAATCAGAGGAAACTAGAGAAGGAATATTTATTGGAATTGCCTAGTAGTCTGACGAATATACGTGCCCAATCAGCATGTTAAATACGACGGAAGAAAATGTCGAAATAATTATGTCACTCGTAACAATAGAAGAGTTACGGGCGAATAACCGAGAAAACGTAACACACTGCAAAAGACAGATAACAAAAGCGGCACACTAACACTACTACGACACGAGCGTACAAAAGCAGATAAGAATCGAGCATCTAAACAAGAAAGAAAAGAAAACCATCGAGCAAATATGCGCGAATTTTAATGACATTTTTCACTTAGAAGGAGACATATTAACGCACACAACAGTGGTAGCACACTAAATTAACGCGCACCGATAGTGCACCCGTAAATATGCGATTTCGGTTGCCGGAAAAACATAAAGTAGAAATGAACCAACAAATAAAGAAAATGCTACAAGATATTATTAGTTATACACGATATTATTAGTCAAAGCAAGTCAATGGAACGCGCCACTACTGATTATTTCAAAAAAGAGCGACACTTCAGATAAACAAAAATTTAGAGTAGTGATAAATTTCAGAAAACTTAATGAATTAACAATAGGCGACTCATTTCCTCTTCCAAACATAACTGACATTTTAGATCAGTTAGGAAACGCCAAATATTTTTCTACACTGGATTTAGCATCGGAATATCACCAAATGTCCAAATGAGTAAGGAACACAAAAATAAAATTGCCTTCTCTACCTCTCATGGACATTATGAATTTAATCGAATGCCATTCGGGATAAGAAATGCACCCGCGACGTTTCAAAGATTAATGAATACAATATTAGCGGGAATACAAAATTTGAGATGCATCGTGTACCTAGATGATATAATTATCTACGGATCGATCCAAGAGGAAATATAATAAGCGTCTTGTCGAGGAAATGCAACGACTAAATATAATTTGAAACTACAATCAGGCAAGTGCGAATTTCTATGAAAAGAGATAATATTGGGAATATAAATAAGTTTCCGCCGTTTTTAATCAAAAATTAAGCATTTATTGTGAAAGAACGATACATAATGTTTTATTCAAAGTAATGGCCATCGTTAGCCACTACTTTTTCCCATCTTTCTGGTAGCATGTGGATACCGCGTCGGAAGAACGCTTCATCTTTTGAGGCTATCCAATCATCGATATTTTTGGTATCTTCATATGATGTGAAGTGCTGCTTAGACAGGCCATGCGTCATCGATCGGAATAAGTGGTAGTCGGAAGGAGCAATGTGTGGAGAATACGGCGGGTGGGGTAGAACTCTCATTTGAGTTTCTAAGTAGGTTTTGACCGACGCCACAATATGTGGTCGAGCATTATCATGCAGGAGAATTTTGTCATGCCTGAAGTAGTAGTGGGCGCGTTTTTTCTTGAGTGCTCGGCTCAAACTCATCAATTGTGTTCGGTAGAGAGCCTCAGTAATGGTTTCGTTCGGTTTGAGCAACTCATAATACACGACACCAAGCTGATCCCACCAAATACATAACATGAGTTTTTTTCCATGAATATTCTGCTTGGCTGTCGATGTTGAAGCATGTCTCCATGATTTCCTCTTCTTTGGGTTATCGTAATGGATCCATTTTTCATCACCAGTGATCACCACCTATACGATGCAAAAAACCCTTTCGTTTATGCCTGGCAAGCAGTATTTCACATGTGAAAAATTAGCGTTCAACGTTTCTCGGCTTCAGTTCATATGGAACCCAATTCCCTTGCTTTTGAATCATTCCCAATGATTTCAAACGATAAGAAATTGTTTGTTGAGTCACTCCTAATGTAAGTGCAAGTTCTTTTTGCGTTTGGCACGAATCTTCATCTAATAATGCTTCCAATTCCGCGCCTTCGTACACTTTCGGCCTTCTGTTACATTCTTTGTCTTCAACGTCAAATTCACCGTTCTTAAACTTTTGAAACCATGACAACTTCTCTCACTTAAGGCATCACCATATGCTTTTAAAAGCAATCTATGAGCCTCAGCTGCAGATTTCTTCAAATTAAAGAAGTAAATCAAAAGTTCCCGCAAATGACGCTTATTCGACTCAAAACTCGACATTTTCGTACAAAAAAAATATATGATGCTGATACAAAATCGCTAATATTTCAAGGTTATGATGTTGCCGGATGTACAATCTTATGATATGTCGTGTTACACCAAGCAATTTTAACTATAATTTATTAGTGGCGCCATCTTTTGCAAACGGCGGAAATTCATCCTCCCTTGATGTCTCGATGTCTTCATCGGAGATTGCTCGTGCCTTCAGGATTCCTGACAGGAATTCGTTCTCATCTCCACTTATTGCAAAATTTACGATAATAGCAAGACGCAATGAGCTAATCGCCAAGGCTCGTCAGTGGAATGAACTGAATTCATCTGATGCCTACGGTTCCTGGCCGGCCAATAGAATCCCTATTTGTGAGCGAGCTACAGCATCTGAACGGCACACTTTTACTAATGCTCGTCAACTGGCGGCGGCGCATAATGTTGGGCGTGTTTGGATATGTAGGAGGATTATATTTTCGCGTCAAGGATAATACTGTTCTCATATTGTTATACCTCTTCGGATTCACTTCTCTCCTCAAATCTGTTTCACCCCCCGCTCCCTCTCATCCCGCTCCTGTGTCCTCGCCGTTTGCATCCGATGATGGTGCATGACTCCCTGCAGATCCGTCTCAATTTTCGAGTTGGGGATGTCTCTCACAATGGCAGACTGTGTTTTGCGCACATTAACATTAGGTTGCTCGTTCCGCATGTTGCGTTGGTTAGAAATCGCCTTCCAACATTTAGAGTTCTAGCGGGGAGATTTGATTGCGGAATTCGATCGACTCTAGATCCTCTGCTTCTATACCTCTGCACCTTAGAAACTCTTTCCTTCTGAATAATCATTTTCTTGATACTCTCTCTTCTTCATCTTATTCCATTAACTCTTTTTTTCACCTTTTTTTCTCCTCTTCTCACGTTTTTTCGACCTTTGCTCCAATCACTCCCAGTGATCTCTGCAATATTTTTAAGTGCATTCGCCTGACTTCCGTTGGGCCTCTGGTTTTTTCTCCGGTCGCATACTCCTACTACGCCTTTCTCAATGTCTTGATCAGCTTCTCTATATGTTAAATTTCTCCCTTTCTCATTTTTTATACTTTTCCCTTTTCCTGGAAACATTTAATTGTTCTTCCCATTCCTAAAACTAATAACTCCTCTTTTCCTTCATCTTTTCACCCTATCTTACTCCCCTCTTTCCTCTCAAAGCTGCTTGAGCTATCTGTTTCTCACAATTTAATGCCTTTATCTCAAATTTATTTTAATATCCTTCTGTCACTCTGGTTTTTGTCGATCTCATAGCACGACGAAATTACTTCACATCCCTGACATCAAAAGGACTTCACAAAAACTTTTGATACCGTCAATCATGACCTACTTTTAGACAAACTTAAGTTATGCAGTTTTTCTCATTCTGCTCTCTCGCTCGTTCCTTACAAATCGCAGCAGATCTTCATACATAATCCTTATCCTGTTTTCTTCTCTACTTCTGTCTGGTGTTCCCCAGGATCTGATGTTCCATTCTCGGACTCTTATTCTTTAATATTTGTCTTTGTCTTGATTTGTCTAATGTTTCTCTATCCTCTGAGCTCTTCATGTATGCAGATAATGTAATTCTTCTCAAATTTTTTCACTCATTCAATGCTTTAGTAACCTGTTTTGCTTTGAATATAGACTTAAAATCTATTTAATGTCTTGCATCTAAATCCTTTTAAATCATCCTTGCTGATTGTCAGTTCGTCAACATTGTTATCCGTATTCAGTTTTTCGACATTTCTCTTAATTCTATTCCAATTTCCAATTTCTTGCTCCTCCTTTATTAAATTTCTTGGTGTCCATGTTGACTCTTCATGGTCATTCGAGTCACACGTAGCCGTCAAGTGTCGGGCTGCTTATGCTCATCTTCTTTATTTCTTTTGCTACATCCTTTCCTGCTCTCAAAAACTCCTCACTTCTCAATTATTTGTTATTTCTCTAATTGATTATGCTGATGTTATCTATGTTCCGGCTTTTAACCAACATCTTCTAAATGTGTCCAAAATTCTTGTCTCCTGCTGCGTCTGTAAATACGACCATATATCTCCGTATTAGTAGAGATCTGGTTGGCTTAAGATTTGGCAACCTTTTATTCTCTACCTGTGCTGTCTTGTATTTTCTCTTCTTCGTTCCAATATTCCTCTATATCTGCGATGTTTCCTTCAGTTGAATTCTGAATATCATTCCTTTTTTATCTTCTTGTCATCAGATACTAAGATTACTTATCCTTCTTCACATATCAGTCCACTCCCTCTCATATATTTCCGTGCTGCTTTCTCTTACACCTCTGTCAAATATTTTAATTTTCCTGGTTAAATAAAAACTTTTCTCTCTCTGTCCTCCTTTCGTTTCATCGCGTCACAATATTTAAACGAGACTGATGTAATTGGTGTATATGCGCATGTGTGTATGTGTGTGAGTATATCTATGTATGTATGATTTCAGCTATTGGTTTACCTTTTATTGCATTATTGTCTTATTTTGGTTTGTTACTGTAGTGTGGTAGGCTTACAACAGCAATTTTGCTGACGCCTAACCATTTGTAAGCTACTATTGTCTATTGTATTTATGTTAACTATACTCTAGTCTATTGTATCATATTTTATATCTATTACTGTGTTAACGTGTAATTTTTTACGCATAAAACTTTGCAATAAACTAAATTAAACTGAACTAAACTAAATTAAATTTATCACAAATCTTTATAGGAAAAAAAATAAAATAAGCTATTATTTATTAACAAGATGGGAAATTTTATTTTTAGTTACAATATTATATATAGTTAATATCATTATAATTAGTGTAACTATAAAAATAAAATACCTGAGCTGAATAAGGCTCACTAAATAAGACCCACTTTTAAATTTATTACTTTAAAATTTGCTTGTAGTATATGTTTAGAAAATGTATCATAGGAAGTACATAAAAAGGGATTCAAGAATTGAAATCATTAACAACATGTTTATTTAACACAATAAAAACTTGTATGTATACTGAAAAAAAAAATCTTAACTTCAAAGAAATATTTCTTTGCTCGTATTAAAAAAAATGATTTTTTTGGATTAATGAAAATTTCTTTGATTTTTTTTTTTTTCAATGTATGAGCCATTTTTATAATATTGTGCTGCAAAATTTATTATATGGATTGATTACGGTTCTCTGAACAAAATCGGAAACATGAAATCAACTGAGACATCTAAGACATCTCAATTTACACTTTGGAGATGTTGTGCGAAGTTATTAAGGGTTTTTAAGAGTCAGAGATGAAGCAAAATTAGAAACAAATGAGCACAAAAAGAATGTGATTTAAAAAAATTTTTTTAATTGTTCTTGTGATTTTAAATTGTGATTGTTAAATCTTTAGTCTTAAGTTAACATAGCCATTGTTTTCTCGAAATTTGCTGGAGCAACAAAATCAGGAATGAGTAACAAATTAGCAACAAAAAAGCACTAAATTTCTATGTATTTTTATTCGATTGTACTGAAGTGGCTGTATCAGCTTAATAGACGTGGACAACCAATATTTTTTTCCCCAAAATGATTATACTAAGTGTTTCTGCATACAATATCAAAAAACTGCTAGTGGCTTCAGCATATGAAAACAAATCGAACATATCTAATAAACTTATGTTCGATTCCAAACAGTTTCGGAATTACGGAAGATTGAAAAAAATATAAATCGTAAAAATGTTGTTTAATGTTCATTATTCTATTTAATGCTTTACAAAAAATGTTTAAAAATTTTTCCGTCGACTTCGACACTTTGTAGCACGAATTAATCAATTATTTCAGACTTGATGACAAATATTATATTTCGCGGATAATATCAATAACGTTAAATATCAATTGCCATAATTGTTCTGCATTCTGAATCTCATTCAGGTACATTTCTGGTATAGACTAGATCTTTCATTTGTTCCCAAAGAAAAAATCCAATGGTTGGCCATTTAATAGAAGTCTAGCCTCTTCTAAATCAATGAGTGATCATAGAGAAACATGTATTTGTTTACATTTTGGGGACAAATGAAAGATCTAGTCTATTAGAAAAAAATTCAGGCTTTAGAACAACAAAATAGCGAACATTGAACAACTTTTCTACAGTTCATGTTTTCTTCAATATATCTATTTCAATATAACTTCGAAACCGTTCGGAATCGGACATATGTTAATTAGACATTTTCAACTTATTTTCATATGCTGAAGCTACTATAGCAATTTTGTATGCAGAGACACTCTGTATGTAGTTATTTGAATCATTTTTTATGATTTCAATCATTTTTATGATAATAATAGTTATAATTATTCATTTTTCATTGTTTATTATGTATATTAATGTAGTTAATAAAACTGTATATAGTTATTATTACTAATACTATATAATAATAATCATAACTATATTATGTAATTATTGTTGTACAAATACCAAACAGTTTTTCTCTCAATGTATAGCTATAACTTAATTTAGTTACACTTTCTTATAAATAATAATTAATTTAATAATTACTATATTTTGATAATTACTTTATGTCAAACTTATTTGTTAACATATGAATTAACATGATGTGTTCAATGAACAATCATTGATTATTATTCATGATTGGAATACACAATATCATTATTCTTGATTATCATACTTTACATTAGGAATTAAGCTAGAATTTTTATGCGAACGCGTTTTAATATTAATTCCTTTAATTTTTATTTCCAATGCATATATTTCAAATAATATAGCGTATAATCAAATATTTTTAGTGTATAATAAATAAAACAATTTAATATTAGTAGGAAGTACAAATTAGTTCGATCCGTTTTTTTGTGCATTTTTTTTCAAAACAAAATGAATGAACAGATCAATATATATAAAATATTGTCCATCGCTGCCTACTTTTTTCCATCTCTCAGACAATTTTCGAATTCCATTTCGAAAAAATGATTCATCTTTGGAGGCAATCCAATTTTGGAGCCAATTTTCGATTTCTGCGAAAGAAATAAACTGGGGACTTGCCAAATCGTGCTGCATCCTTCAGAACAACCAGTAATCAGAAGGAGCAATGTCTGGAGAATACGGCGAGTGCGGTAAAATATCCCATTTGAGTGTTTTCAAATATTTTTTTACGACTTTAGCGACATGAGGCCGAGCGTTGTCATGAAGAAGAATAACTTTATGTCTTTGCTCGTATTCCAGCCGTTTTTCTTCTCAAACAAATCAATAGTAGCCGATATCGATCGCCCGTAATGGAATCGCCAGGTTTTAGCAGCTCATAGTAAACAAGATCCTTTTGGTTCCACCAGATTCAGAGCATGATCTTCGAACTATGAATGTTCGGCCGTGGTGTTGATGTCGATTGACCGGGCTTAGCGTAGTATTTTTTCTTCTTGGGGTTGTCGTAGAATATCCACTTCTCATCTCCAGAATCCAATGCAAAAAATCTTTTTCTGTTGTCTTTAAATCAACTGTTCGCAAGTGAAAAATCGCCTTTCAACGTCTCTCGGTTTCAATTCATAAGGTACTCAATTTATTTTTGAATCATTCCCATAGCTCTCGTATAGGCTTATTGAGTTACCCCCAATGATTCTGCAAGCTCCTCTTGCGTTTGACTCTGATCTTCTTCGAGTAATGCTTCTAATTCTTTGTCTTCGAATTTTTTTGGCTGTCCAGAGCG
>Ga0157362_1001094_pt1 | contig 10875 bp, 4 predicted proteins | sample AttlaeALBM3_FD_111480 | JGI IMG/M metagenome (GOLD analysis project Ga0157362, IMG submission 111480) | Fungus gardens microbial communities from leaf cutter ant in Ribeirão Preto, State of São Paulo, Brazil - Atta laevigata ALBM3 | ecosystem: Host-associated > Fungi > Mycelium > Unclassified ... | reverse complement strand
TTTTTTATGAAGCATTACTTTAATAACATATTTTAATAAAATCTGTATTAAAGAAAATAGATATTACAAAAGAATCAATAATTGTTTTATATATATATATATATATAAATTAAAAAATTTTTGATAAATTTATGTAAAAAATAATTCAAAGATGATTTCGAAAATAGAATTCTGCGACTTTCTAGAGATATTTTACAGATATGTATACATTTATTTGCATACGTGTCATCTTGATTTTTTATTCGTTTCGGAGAATAATATTAATAGATGAATCTAAATACTTATAGTAATTATTTGCGGGAAGATTTTACTATTTGGCAAATTTTTTTTTGACGCGAAATAGATTTATTTGATACACCTTTCGAGGGAAACGAAGTTTTTTCCTAAAGATACTCTAGTGAGAACTAAAGAAAAAAATGTGTAAAAAGATGTTATTTGCTTGTAGCAGCGGTGAATTGTTGCTTAAGATGTGCAGGTGTAATGTGACGTGCAACTATTGCCCGATAGACTGAAGTTCATAGTAATGTCATCAGTTAATGCATCTTTTACTTTCTGTAATATCCTTGTAACAATATAATACAATGCTTTAATAAATAATAAAGCTTTTATCAATTTATGTATATCTTAATTATAAGTTTTTCCTAATGATAGAGTGGTTATTCTTTCTCTTAAAAAAATTATTTCCAAAGATTCTATCTCTTCTAAACAATCTTTTTCTTAATCTTCGAAATTACATCTTTTATATTCTATTATTTTATTTTTTTATATAGATTTGATAATATTAGAAGACGAAAGATAATGTTCAAAGTTTCCATGTTTTTTCACTTCTTTCTCACGTTTGACCTTTAGATTCTTTATCTACTCAACAGTATGTGAATAATAGAGAAGAAAACGTACTATCATAAAGTATACGCATTTCTGCGCATAATAATGTAAGACAGTATATCCTTCGAATTTACATGACTCGATGGAATATTGATTTACATCGACGACTACACTCGGTACATGTCAACACGCGTGTCGTAGATCACAGGTAGCAGCATGTCAATTGAACTTCACGACCGTCAGTATCTCTCGTGGGCGATAGGACTTGCTCAACTTCGCAAACAGGTGCGTTCTACAAGCCCGGAGAAGCGTGACTGCGTAATTGGAATGAGTTGAGTGAGAAACCTACATGCGATTCAGATTGCGAATTAGTGAAATTGAAGAATGCTCTTCTTTTTTATGCAGGACAATTCAACATCTTTACAAGAATAATCAGGAATAATCAGATGCTCTCATATCTCTTTGTCATGTTATCTTCGTCAATCTACATATCTCAAAAATATTCTAAATTACTCCTGCATTTAAAGAAAAAATTGCACAAACGTATTAGCTTTCTGAATATTATACTTGAAACAGTTTAGTCAACATTTTTCATTAACAATTTTATTTAAATTGAGATAAATTCTTTTTGTAATAGAAATTTGATACACAAATAGAGGATTAGATAAAAAAAAAAAATTATAAAATTGAATTTAAACATTGTAAATTAAGATGATATTCACCAAGAGTTTTGTTAAAAGAAAATCAACAAAGTGATTAAAGAATCTCAATAGAAAGAAAAGAAGCTTGAAATATCACATGTATATATCCAGAACAGGCCAGACATGACGAAAGTCACCTTATTTGGACGAAAATGTATTGCACGTGTACTTTTTAGCTCGATTAAGGTCAGAAGCATTCTCATGAGGCTTGAGAATTCGTTGCGTGTCAGCGTGACGTCGCTATCGAGAAGACGATTATGACGGTGTGTCGAAAGGTATGGCAACGCGTCGATTTCGCCATTTGTATAAGAATTCCATTATCGTGAAAAGTTGTCAGGTCGTGGAATCTCGACAATACGTACGCGTTTGAATGAAAAACCCGATGTGGGTTAATGACAGGTATCGGTTGTTAGACTAACGCTAATTACACGTAACATAATACCGTGATACGGCCAACTACGGTGGAATGTCTACAGCCGCCGGGAAAGAATGGAGTCTAAATGCAAAGGTTAAAGGGACCACCGATCCGTTCTCTCCGTGCTCACCGACAATTGCTTTGCATTAGGAAACGAAAGGTCAGGCTTGACAATTGATAGCCGAAACAAACGGAGATTTAGATTGTGGGTTAATTAACAGAAACGATATTCATTTTTATATACAAATGCAATTTCGCTTTTCGATGATGGAATTTAAATAAATGAAAGCGAGAGTTCCAATCGATTCTTTCGATAGCATTCGATCAGAACTCTGCATCAGCCTCATCTTAACCACATCTCGGCGGAAGTTCCATTTCTGACGGTTTCATGTTTCGATGCGCGTCGCGATAAACAAGTTGTTTTCTCTGCATGCCGATCGTTGCGTCGGTATGCAAGGGAAAGCCGCTGATCCCTATGGGTTCCGTGATAGTCGTGTCATAAAATCACGATAGGTTTCTCAGAATCGGTCCTGACGAGTATATATCGCCGCAGTTCGGGCGCACAAACGCGTCTGAATGAAACTGCGAGACTTATCCGAGGAAACCTGTTAGTCAGGATCTTGAAGAAAGGAAACAACGGTGTTCGCGGCTCAGCGCGGTTATATTTTACGGGCCTATACAACGGGTAGTATATGGGCGAGCGATAAAAACGCGGGATGGACCCTCGAATTCCGATATCGTCAACCGGGGATTACCTCGCGAAAGCCTCTTAAATATTTCCTTTATTACCAGCTATCTCTATATTTTTAAATTTTCTCATAGTAATAACTTGATGGCAAAATACCATCGCGCTTTCTGCCTTTCTACATTAAACGATCATAATTTTGGATGATTATCCTATTAAAGTTTTACGTGCTTATTTCTATATGTGTAAAATATACCTCGGCAATATTTCCTATACTTTCTCTCAATTTTTTTTAAACCTGTAATCAAATTTTTTTTAAAGTTGTGTGCATTTCCGTGCGAATAAAACATTATATTTACATAAAATTGCACTGAAAACTAGAGTCAATAAAAAATAATAAATTTTCAGTTAGCATCCAAATTGACATTTTTATGTTAAAAGATTTTTTTAGCATGAACAAATAGCTGTTCAGGGCACACACAAACTTGAACGCGGATGGCGTGCTAAAGACGTTACTACTTGTCATCGTGACGAACGATTATCATCATCATCATCGTTTTCAGACTGAAAAACTCGCCGGTCCGTGGAGGTACGCGCTAGTTAATCCAATCATACCGGCGGCGATGCTAAGAAGCACGTATGCAAAACGGCGTGAATATTTCAAGAGGCATGTTCTCATCGATATATACATACATATCCAATATCTCGCGCTCGATATATAAATCCCGAACGACGAAGCAAGGAATATCCATGGTAAAAGCGCGCCAGCACGTCACGAACTGTGGTCGCGAACATTTTTATTCGTGCGAAACAGGTCGCGCAAAACCGGAACGCGCTTATTTTTCCTTCATTCATAAGACTATATACGATAAATGATGTTACTAGATCCTCACACACTTCTACGCCAGTGACTAACGTAACGTTGCGTTTTTGTGATCGATGCAGCCGTTATGTAGTGCGAAATATCATTCAGATGACATCGCGAATGAGAGATTTCGCCCTGAATATGCACTTCGATGATCGAAATGATTCTAATTTGTGTAAATTATTTATTATAATTATTTTATTATTTATAATATAATTATTATACTCTATCTATTAGAATAAAAGTAATAAAAATAATATTTTAGTAAAATTTTTAATTGATTCTACATTTACATCAGACTAAAAAAAAATGTTATCTATCAAAAGATCTATCAAAAGAAATAATTTCTTCCTCTAATTATTAATTTATTACTCAAATATTCTTTTAATTTTCAATGACAGAATTTAATAGAGACAAATTTTATCAATTTTAACAATGTTTCTCTATATATTGTGGTGAAAAATATATTTGACTGATGAATACATGAAAAAATATATTTAATTAAAAATAAAAGATGTTATCGTAATGAAATAAAATCGAAGAAAATTTTTTAAGCGTTTTAAATGAAAATGGAAATTTTCCTTGATTTGATTACGATAACATCTCTCTTATTTTTAATTAAATGATTCAATTATCGGAAGATTATGGAACGTAAATGATGACGCTAATATAGAATGGAGAATTGGTACGAGCGAATTGTTCAAATGTGGCGAAGTAGTTCAACGGGGCACGTGATATGGGCTTAAAGGGTGAATATGAATAGGGACTACACGCTGAGGGAGGGCCGAATAAAGCGGTATGCAGAGTTAAATGGAAGAGACATCGAAATCACGATTGCAGAGATGGGACCACCTAGTTGTAGATCACTCGGCATGTAATCGCATACTGATTACCATCACCGCATTGTGTGCACATATATATGTAGATGATTCTATAACCTGGAGCGACACTTCTGCGCACTCACATGTGTATATATGTGTGTGTGTGTGTGTGTGTGTGTGTGTGTGTGTGTGTGTGTGTGTGTGTGTGTGTGTGTACATAATTTGTGAATAAGTTCTTCTGTGCACATGACACTAAGAACTACTTCAGAAATCAACGAGCAAAGAGAGCGAGATCGAGATCTTTTAGATTTGACATTAATATATGTTAACTGCAAGAAAGAAATAAAATTGTTAATTATGAGGGAAGCAATTCCTTTTCTAACATTTTAATTGCTTATTTTAAAAATTGCTTCTTTTTACAATCTTGTTATATAGGCTGTGCAATTTTAATTTTATAAAACATGTAGTTTACCTTCGCCTCTGACGGCACTTTCGCTTATCTAGCATACAAAAAACAAGTAGAAATAATCTCAGTTTGATTAATACACATATCAGGTTAATACTAGGAAAATATTTAATATTATAAAGGAAAAAATTCATATTTCGTGTATATATAAAAAAAAAAAGAATTAATTTTAAAAACGTTAATTTATTTTTCCATGAAGATTTTTTCAATCAAATTTACTGATTTAAGTTGATCGTATGTTGCATTACATTTATATACTCATTTGAATACTCATTCGAAATTAAAAACATTTTTTTAAAAACTAATTTATTTGTCTTCGATATTCGCTATAAATTAGTTTTCATGCATCTATGGAAAAATGTCAAGTAAAAACATACAGCAGAAACTTTACATATTTTCAATCGAGAAATAAATTCGCGCACAATAAGTAATGTTTGAATCGCACGCGAATCAATATTCTCAATCTTTTTATTTTCTTTTGCGCACAAATACGAAAGCGGAGTTACCGGAGTTTCGGTAAGAGAGATAAGGCTAAAAAAAATTACTTCGCGTGATCCACTTTCGATGGCCCACCTCTTGGAAGCCGCTGTACATTTTATACTCTCAAAACGTGTCCTGAGATACAATTTACTTAACTAAAAACATCGATTCTTACCTTGATTTTCAATGCGTATTTTTTAAATAAAAAGTCATTATATATTTTTTAAAATATATGCATAGATTTTTACGAACATAACATAATAATGCGACTTAATAATAAAACGTACTTTGATTTTCGGTGCTATTACCGTAATCTCATAAGTAAGACTTGACTTATTTTATCGTTATTATTAACTATCATTAAAAATGAAGTAAAAGCACTGAGTTATTGCAAGTTAACGGAATCATCTCGAGGAAGAGCAGAGATCGCGTTCAGGTGCTTGAGTTCTGCGTTTACGTCCATCTGGATATAACGGGCACTGTCCGCTGCGTTACGTTCTACGATACGGTAGCCACACCTTTTGCCCCCTGTCTCTTTCCCGCTTTATGACGCGCAATAACGTCAATATAATCCGTTCTCATTTCTTGCGCATCGTCTTGCGTGAATGTTCAAAGTCCGGAGGTATTCTTGGGCGAGGGATAAAATGATTATAGACAAAGGCATCGCGACTGCATTCCTCGAATCCGCGCGTCAATGTATTTATATTTCACTGAAGAAACGGTACGATCGGCAGATAATTAAATTTGTCAGTGCGGAAAAACCGCACTCATTATAGCGGCACACCAGTTTTCCAGTATTTCGCGCGTATTTTGTCGCTTCGTATCTGAGATTACGACCGATCAGCAGTTTCTTGTTCGGCGATGTTATACACAGCGAACGCGGAAATGAAGGAGCTGCAACTAGATTGGAAAATGATTCTCGGTGTCGACGGGACCAGAGGCGCGAGGTAATCTTTCCTCTTTTTCCTTTCGCGCGAGTTTTGCCTCATCCGGTGTTACATTCGTGGGACTCTCAGAGATCACCCGACGCCACCCGACACGTTCAATCCTGTCCTTCCTGATCGATCGTCCCCGCATCGCCACGCGTCGTGTATCGGCGTAAATTGGACAACTGTCAGGAGTTACTGGACGAGTTAAGGTAGGTAATTGCGCATTCGTCGGATGTTCTTCGCAGACGAACAACCACGGCTCATCGTAAAGTATACTCACGCGTATAATGGCCACGGTTCTTACACTTATCACCATCTTACACTGCTCGCCATCAAATATGTATCTACTCCTCCATTATACCGCTCGTATTTTCTTATCCGTCTCAAAAATATTAACTCTCAACTGCAGATACATACGAACGATTGAATAGATTTTTCAGTTCTAACGACGCTTTTTTTTATCTCGTAATTTTGTAAATGCAATTTTGATATTGTACTCCAATAATTGGATAATCATTTCCGATAATAACGGAGAACTCCCTTTATAAAATATTATTACCGGAAAATATGAATTGTTCTTTTAGAATAGATTATTCAAATATGTAAAATAAAAGTTCTAAAAATTTGCATTAATCTGAAAATACATTTAATAATTGTCAAGATAAAAAAATATATTTTAATTTTAACTCTTATATCGTGATTTTTCGATCTTTAATTACTACACAGAATTATTCGTGTTCTCCTCGGATTAATTGTCATCACTTTAAAATATACAAAAATTATTAAGTGATTCTTATATATACTTTTTTAAAAAAATTTGTAGCAAGAAATTTCACAATGATATCAGTAGGAGATTATCAAAAGGTCGCAGTGACACATTATCATCTTAATCTGTATATGTCGCAGCAGTGTCACATTGAGGTACAATTTTATCATAATTTCATAATCATGATATAGCGATGTCACAGCGATATCACCTGTGACAAAGCGGACATTTGCACGCTACGACTTTGCTGCGATTGCGATAATATAATATCACACTTATGACAAAGAGAACATTCGCTCGTCACCAAGATGTTTTTTTGTTATGGAGGTATTTAAAAGAATTACTTAATTAATTAATAAATGTTATAATTAATTACTCGGTGCTCTTAGTTTTTCTAGAAGGAAAAAAATGTGCAGAATATGAATGATTTAATCATGTGTAGTAAGTTTTAAGTCCGAAAAACCAATTCAGCGCGCAGTTTAAATGACTACATATTTAATATATAAATTCACATAGAAATTATATAAGCATTTAAGATTCACCTTCGATCATTATAGGATTTAAACTTTTACTTGTTGTGCATTCACATAAACACTCCTAATAAATCGTTTATTATTCAAATTCAGTATTGTTAAATAGAATTATGCGAAATAACATAGCAATACTCGTAATATGATACGAAGATTGAGATATTAGCAAGAAATTAGCGAGAGACAATTCCAATTATTACAGTTAGTCAGAGTTAATCTGACTAACAACAAGAAAATTTCTTATTCAAAGAAGAGGATGCGTGTATTTGTTACTTTCAAGAGGAAAAATGGTGCACGCAGATCACGACGGAAATCAGATCAAGTCGTGCATATCGCTAATTCGCATCTGTAATGCATGAGCCAACCGCAACGATTGAGAACGGAGGCATTGTTCTCTGAAACAAGAGTGATCCTGCCGAGATCCGTATCCCCTTAAACAGTCGGGTCTCACGTCGGGTTCTGTTGCGCACAAGAAGGCGAACGAGACTGGACTGGTGAAGGAGGGAGGGTACGATGGGATTTACGCTTCGGCTAATTTCATATAACGTGGCATGGCCTAATTAACAGCGCACGCTGCGCCGATGGTAACTAGCCGCCGGACTAACGAGCTTGTATACTTCTCCCTGCCTCCAGACGCGTAACTAGAAGCGACCACGTCGCAGCGACTGTCCGGCTTGCTGCGTGTGCAAGTGTCTCGAGTCTACAAGTGCCTGGCGTATGTTCATCAGCGAATGCGGTGTGTTCAAGGGCGTCGCATAATACTTCGTGTACGTGAAAGTCTCGCATCTGCGAGGCGATTGCGCGGTGGTCTTCTATCGGGGAGGATTTCGCACACGCGAGATTCTCTGATGCCAAGTGTACCGTGCACGTATACAGCGAAATACCCGATGTCATGTTTTAACGAATACTTGGATAATTTCTTTCAAGAATTGTAGGTTGAAAATTTCAATAAGTACTCGAGTACTCAATGTATAATATTGTTTCCAAGTGAAGTTTCAATAAAATTTGAGAAATCAACGTACATACACTCATATTTACTAAAAAAATTTAATAAATTTTAATAAATATTTGTTTGAATACACTCAGAGAAAGGTTTCTTCGATTTAAAAAAATGTTTCTTTGCTACACAATTAAAGAAAAAAATCTCTTTAATTTGAATTGTTATTTTTTTTATTTAAACATTTTTTTAATCAAATACAAAAAATTTATTTTATTTGATTTAAAGAAATTATGTTCAAATCAACGAAATTTTTTTCTTTAACCATACAACAAAGAAATATTTTTTTATCGAAAAAAACCTTTCTCTGGATATAATACAATCAAAATTTACTTAAGTAAATAAATATTTATTTCATAGAAAATGATACTTAAATTAAATTAATGGTCTCGTATCAAATAAATATATATTAACAGTTAATAAATATTTAGCTGGTACTATTCAAACAAATCTTCATTAAAATTTTTTTCAGTGCACGTACTAGAGTTTCACGCGACAAAGTTCTTCTTTCAGATATGCGAAATTTGATTCTCGCTGACAGTTTCGCTAATTTAGTTGACAGGTGGATTCCTCGTCGAGTAAGGAATCCGCTTCTCTCTGATATTCTGGTCGCAGATTTATTTACATATTGTTTGTAAATTATGTAAATTTCAGAGGAACACAAATTTAATAACGATCATTGTGGCATCGTTAATTACCGCTAGAAGCTTAGTTCAACTCTTGGCGAACAGCGAAAATTCAATGAAGGTTCTAAACTTTGAACTTTGTTAACATTATACCATAAATGTAATATTCTGTGAAGCGTAAGATCTCGTCTTACTGGTGTTGCTTCTTACTAATAATATGAAATGCTCGTTTTGATTAATAAACGAACTCTTTCGATAACTTGGGTTATTCGATCTATCAGCTGTGCGCTGAAGAAGGAATATAATACAGAACGCAGGAATATAACGCAACATCATGTTAGAGTGTGGATCAAATACTTCTTGGCACTCCATTTTCTTTTCTCTCTCGTAGTGGTTACCAAGCTATCAGATAATAATATAGCGCTGCACATAATCTGACCCGAGTAGCAAGAAAGTAATACTTTGCTGACCGAGAAATTATACGTTTCTAGATCGGCGAATTAAACAAATCAAGCGTGTGATTTCTTTCCAGATTTTGTCCAGTTTCTAACTAATAATTAATCAATTTAGAAAGTATCCTCTTTTATAGCATATTGTATACGTTTTCGATACACAGTTCTGATAAAAAAATGTGTTAAATATTTTGTATGTATATATCTCATTACCATTAATGTCATTAATTTTAAATGAAATAAAATTAATATGTCTGATACGTCTATCATATATGTAATCTTTTTTTTATATTTAATTTCCTCGCACACCTAAAGCGATATCACATTCTATGTTTCCTATATAAATTTTTCTTTGAATTAAATGAAACTCACAGCCTTAAGCCTTTTCATTCTTGAAAGGTTCACTGTACGCCTCAAACCTTAATTATTCCGGGCACACCATATCGTTTATACTTGCCCCCATATGCGGATATTTGATTCTAAAGTTACAATTAGTCGCTATCGCTAACCGAGGTTGCTATTAATCACACTCAAGCCATTCTCTCGAACAAACGGTTTCACCGTGCTTCAATCGCGTGGGTGCGAGCACGATCGCGATGAAGTTACGCGGAAGAAGTGGCGAACGCGGTAGTGCATCGCGACTAGAAAGCAACGTTAAGTCCTCGCATTATTGCGATCAGCCATGCAACGCGACTGAACGCGGTGAACGAGCCACGCCGGACGCGTTCCTCGTGGGATTCCTCGCGGGATGTAACACGAAATGTCGACGCCCGATAAATCATGCTTAGATTCAGCTGTTGAGCTCATAAAGCAACGACGGGTTTCGATCTCTCTCGCTCTTTCTTTCTTAGTTGAAGACGATGCGCGCCTTATCCGTTGCCGCTGGCATTTCTTCCACGGTAGGCTGGTCAAGCCGGCTGTTAAAACCGAGACTTCCGCTCTTCGCCTCGGTCACTCGGTCACAAACCGCCAAGTTGACAAGACGTGTACACGTACAATCGAAAGTATCTTCTCTAATGCAATTGTACTGTATTTGGAACGAGAATGTCGAATGGGAATATCGTGAATATTGCGATTCTTTCACAAAGATTTTTCTTCGATGAAAATGTCGAGTTATAAAAATATCTCTTGTGATATTTATAATGTCAAAAAATAATTATATTTATGAACATTTTAAGTAAAATTGAAATAGAGAACGACTATTCAGAGTTAATTATTATACGGAGAGTATTAATATAACAATTATTATATATATATTGTTTTATCGATTAATTTGTACTAAAAAAAAAAGTACTAAATTTTAATAAATATTTATTT
>Ga0157362_1001093_pt1 | contig 10878 bp, 5 predicted proteins | sample AttlaeALBM3_FD_111480 | JGI IMG/M metagenome (GOLD analysis project Ga0157362, IMG submission 111480) | Fungus gardens microbial communities from leaf cutter ant in Ribeirão Preto, State of São Paulo, Brazil - Atta laevigata ALBM3 | ecosystem: Host-associated > Fungi > Mycelium > Unclassified ... | reverse complement strand
GATAATCATATATTGTGAAAACGGATCCAACAGTCAATTAACTACTTTGCCGGTGGAATTAAAATTCTTGGGTATCTATTACCGAAAACGGAATCTGAAAAGGTTAAGTTTCTGCGAAATCTTGCAAACGGACAATCGGACGCAGAAACGGTCGAATCAACAGTGTGTAATTATAAAGTAGTTTGCTACGCTGCACTTAATAAGAGAAAATAAAATAGAAAACTGCAGATTTAAAAAACGATCTTTTATGTTATGTATTACGACTTTATGAACGCATCCAGATTAGAAGTAACGCTTTAGCTTTTTAGTTTTTCTACGTAGAGTATAGAATAAAGTAATTCTACGTAGCTATAATAAATCACAAAAGATAATGCAAAAACGACAGTTTGCAGACGTTACATATGAGTATTCGTTTCAGTTACTATGGAAATAAGCATAGCAAGAATCAAGTGCGATCTTGCCATTGCGCTTCCCCGGAGAAATTTTGTCCCGGCGGAAATTTCTCCCTGCTGCACGAGATACTGGGGAGAGATTGCCATAAGTTCTCAATACGGCGGGTGCGAAAGCAGGTGCTGTATATAGTATCGGAAAAATACTTTGCGCAAATATACACCGAGCAGTTCGGAAAATCTGGCGCGAATGTCCCTGACGTGTCGTCGATTTAAGTTGAGTGCCCACTCGAGAATTTTACTCTCGAGTGCAACTCCCGATAATGAGAATCTCCGGTGGTGAAAAGTGAGAATCGTTTTCCAATCTATCACCGAACAGTTTCATCCGTGATGGCATGATCCGATTTTTGCTTAGAGATGAATGTACTCTGAACTTTTCCACAAAATACATTTCCTTTCTTTCTTCAAGAAAATCGATCTAACTTTTCCGTGAGAATTAATTTTCTGATACGCATGAATTTATTCTGATACGATAAATGTCGCAATTATCGCCGATAATCGGACAATCAGGATTTTGATATTCGATCATAATGCGTGTTCAATCGTAATATGACAAGATGAACAGAAAGCATCTTTCCTCGTTTCAATATTCATCGCGTGAAAGTTCGACATTGAGTAGCGCCTAGGGAGACATGATTGCGACTTCGATTTGAAGTTGAAATTTGTCAAAGAAAATCATGAAATGTCGCAACGTGCAATGAGAACGAATAAAATAGTGACGACAGTAGAAGTAACACAAGAAAGACATTTCATATTGCATATTGGATAATACATAATTGTATATTAATAAAAGATTGCTATAGACACTATACACTGAAAAAAATTCATTTGACTAAATTTATAATTAATTTAGCCAAGTAGCAATTTTTTTCTCAGTGTATTAATAAGTCACATTCGTGTTTTGACATAACATAATGTATCGATAATAATATTATGATATAATACATGTATCAATATGTTAATACGATATTAATATTACATAATGAGTTATCGAATGAACGAATGTTTAACAGTGAATATGTTCAATCATTCAATGAAGAAAAAAAAATTAGATGAATATGTAATTGATGACACAAATTAATAAAAAAATTAATCATAAATTATAAAAGATAATATTAAGAAACAAGCTTGATGTCGATACAATCGGCGCAGTCAGATTCGGTCTATTGATTTTATGTATTTGACATCTTGACTTGGAGTATATATTTATGCTAACATATTAGGAGATCCTATGCCAAGCAATGTATAAAGTCAAAGAGCGGATGATCTGTGTTATATCACTTTCAAACTATAAGATAAATGGTAGTTGTGTAGTCTTGACGTTTCTGAATAATCATAAATATATTATGCCTAACAAAAGTGTACTTGATATACGTTGAAATATAATTAGGTATATAATATAGAATAATATAGAAAATTGCGAAAATATAGCATACAAATAAATAGAAGAAAAATGTCAATAGAAATAAATAGCAATAGAAAAATGTACAATAATTCGAAAATTTTTTCTAATTTTTAGATAATAACGATTTGGAATAATTTTATGTATCGCGATCTTATTTTTCACTATTTTGAACTTGAAAAATTCTTAAGAAAATTAAAATTAATAACAAAAAAAAAAACTTTAGTAGGCTTCAAGGAATCATATGATCTCTCTCTTTTAATATACAATAAAAAAATATATATTGCATTATGAAAAAAATTTTGATTAATATTTATTTAAATAGTAGCAACTAAACATTTACAGTAAATAAATACTTACTCAATAAAAAGAAATAATAATTGAATCAAATTAATAATTTTGTACCAAATAAATATATTTTTATATTTAATAAATATTAGTTTAATATTTAGTAAATATCAGGCACTATTCAACCAAATTTATTAAAATTTAGTATATTTGTTTTCAATATGCTGTTGCGAGTTAAATTATTATCTAATACTTTATAACCCTATATAGTGTGTCTATCGCTTCACAAATGTTTCAATGCCGAATGACGCAATCGCTTTTCGAAATATAGTTCCAAATGAAACGGGGTTGCTTGGCACTTGACCTATAAAACGCGAGCTCGATCTAGGTTACCAAGTATGATGAAAGAAAATGCGGTTTGCCAAAAGTACACATATGTAAATCGTGCAAATACTTCCATAGGTCGTTTGAATACGTTCTTGTCGTATAACGATGTGATCGCCATAGCTACACCGTAAGATTATATAAAATGAAAATTTGGCTGCCCTTAGCTCGACTTCGATGTAGTAAAGGGGAAAAGATGAAGAAATAACGCACGTACGAAAGAAGACAGAAAAATCAGAAAGCAAAATCTTGCAAAAGAGGAAGGTTTCTTTATATTAAGAAAGGAAGAATGAAAGAGCAGTAAAGCAAAAAAAAATTATAGATACAAATAGAAGTGAGATATGCAGAGAAGAAGGTGTATATAAAAGTATATCAAAGTAAGATAGAAAGAAAAAAGAAAAAAAAGAAATTTGTTGTATTGTGTGTGTGAAAAATTTCTTCTTCTTAGATAAATACAACTACACAACGAGATGCATTTAAAAATATAATGAGTTAAAAATAATAATGCAAGAACAAAAAATAGAAACCAATATATTGCAAATAAAAACGAATGAAGAGAGCTCGAGAGTTTCAAGAGCCATGGAAGGAAGAAACAAAAAGAGAAATGAAAAGAAGGAACAAGCTTAAGAGAGAAGAAAAGGAGGGAAAATTCTGAAATGAGAAAAAGACATGATGATGTAACATTGGAAGAGAAATAGTAAGAGTAAGAGAGAGAATAGAAGAAAGAAAGACAAACGTAGACTAAAGCGAGGATAGAGCGAGGTCTAAGCGAGGAGAGGGATTCGTATGTATGGCTGCTGGCACCAGGCAGTCTACGCTCAACACGATATTCCCTCGAGCAATGCCAGGCCTCTGCCAGAGAGCCCAAGATTACGGTTCGACACTTGACTCGCACTCGCACGAGTACTGCGTGCGTACATGCGTTCTCAAGTCGCGCGAATCGAAGTGACGAGTGCACATGCGAATACCAAAAGAGTACTTGGCACGATCCTTGATAAGCGGATTTAACGATAGACAGACGAGCGATCGTAGCTTAAGACTGTAACTGTCGACATGCTTCCATTCAAATCGCCTTTGAAATTTTGTAATATAAATGAGTAATTGTAAAAATTGTTAAATTATTAAAAATATAAATAAAATTAATTGAAGATAATTTTATTCCTACTCTCTACTTAATTAAAGAATTACATTACATAATTATACATTAATTATTTCGTTAAGTCCAAATACAATTATATTTTTAAATAGAAGCGGTTGCCGAATCCTGTTATATTTGGAGTTTAAAATCTACTGATTATCTGAACTAAAAATTATTTAGTCGCAAACGATTCGTGAATATTTAAAGGGACACGTCAGTTTCTTCCTCAGAATGAATTAACTTCAAGAAAAAAGCTTAATTCACGGAAATTAATATTGTTGCAAATAACAACATTCTTTCTTGGAGACTATTAAAATATTAAATGAAGCAAGCTATTTTCAAGATTCCTCTGACGTTAAAATACGGAATGCTCAACATTTGTATAATAAAATTATATTCTTTAGTCAATGTTTATCCATTTATATAAAAATGGATAAACTGTCAAACAGTAAGCAAATTTTTAGTCTGAAAAATTGAAGGTTTCTTTTAGAAGGTTTTTCAATATTATTGCCAAATTCTCGTGCATATACATAAAATAATTCAACTTTTATTTTTACATTTTATAAAACGCACGTCCGTAATATACTGTGTATACGTATATATACTTAAAACTTTTAATTTATTTCCTCTCTAATCTGTTTCGATAGAAACAGAACAATAGATGTTTCGTAATCACGAAACCTATATCTCTTCATATAAATATATATAGTTTATTTCCTTGATTTTTTTATTGTTTTCGCAGAAGATCGCATATTAAAATCTAATTATAAAAAAACGAAGAATATTATAAGCGATATTAAAAAATACAATAACAAAATAATGATCAAATTATAAAATTATACCACCGGTAATTGCATCAGTTACGCAAAAAAGAAAAAAACGAAGAAATCATTATAATTATTTTCCATGAATTAGCTTTGATGAATTAATATTATTTCAACGGAGAACGATATCGTTTCGCAAAATGCATGGTGAGTCATGATGTTACATCATCGCTAGAATTATCGTTGTTCTCTGATAATTTATCAATATCATTATACACGATAGAAACAAAACAGTCGCATTTAGCATCGTTAACTATGCAATGTTATCGTCTACCAAAGAAAGAAATTATTATGAATCTAAGGCTATATGCACACAATGGACAGTAGAAATATTTAATATTTATTCCTATTTTTTCTATTATAAGACTCTAAATTCACAGTAATTTCTTTCTTTTTCCTGTTAACCAGGTCTAGTTTGAGCTCCGGAGTCAAAATGCAAATTCATCGATGCAAAATAATTCAATGTGAGTAAGATTTTAGGAACTATAAAGTGTTGATCACTCACAGATGCGTTGACACTTTAGAATCTCCGAAATCTTATCTACATTAAATTTTTTTCGTCGATGGCCTCGTATAGTTAACGTTGTAAAATACGACTATTTTGTTACGTTTAACTTCTAATTTTTCTAATTTTTTTTATTTTTCTAATATTTAATATTTATTTCTGTTCCTAATATTTTCTATATTTTTCTCCATTGCGCGTAAAACCTTATATATTTTCATTAAAGAAAGTGATCGTAAATTCCGCGCATCTGTCACGTGATAGAATTGCTTCGTTAATTTCTAATTAAAAAGGGAAATATACTGGTAAATCAAGACGTGCATAATGTTTCAACAAAGAGGCTTAAGAATGAACAGAGGACAAAAGGAAATAAAGAGACAAGGGAAGAAGGAAACGCTCTACTCTCCAAACGGTCGTTAACGCGAGGAACGCGCGCGTCGAGAGAATCGTGGAATTAAATAGAAATAGTTTCTTTCGTCCGGAAAGAGAGTAGTTAACGTTTTACGCGCGACGACTTTGACTCTCGCCACGCTCATAAAGTCTCCCCTCCCTGATCCTTCGAGGGATGCAGGTGTCGCCGGAAGCCGTTTTATGAGCCGGCAGGAAAACGGAATACGACCTTCGTTACGGATCCGAGGAAACGAAATGTTGGTAGAACCGTTTCGGGGATAGAACGACCATCACGCACCTAGTCATTCGCTCAACTCTCATTCTTGGCACAACAAAGTCGCAGACAGACAACAAAAGAAATGAGAATGAATTGTTAGACTGGACCCTTAATTTCGCCCGAACTCATTTGATTCTTTTATCACAGCTTTCAGCACAGCTCCTCAACATTGTCATTATCTTCTATTGGGTAAAATATATTTCGTCAAGGATGATAAAATTAATCAAGACAATGGAATTGAAAGTCCGAATGTGTTCAATTTCGATGAAATCCAAGGATGTTCTCTCCCATGACGAGAAGTCCGACGCGTCGATACCGTTTTCCGTTTTACGACTGCAACGTTGATTCAAACGCGCTGTTGCATCGTGGCACAACATGGTAGGTGTATCGAGGCATCGAGAACGAGAACACGCCGTGCGAGCCACTGAATGCGTTCAATCGCCGGGAGTGTCTTCTGGGAATCACTCGGGATGCATTTAAATGCCCGCACGCTCGCAAATAAACAGGCACGTCCATTGAATACTGATCGCCGGCTGATATGATACCCACGCTCGAACTCCCGTGATCCTCATCTGTTGTATAATAACGTAGGCGTCTTCGGTTTATCTTTAATTAGAAGAGTTGTTTATTCACACGATCGCGGAGTTGAGAATCTATGAGAATCGCCTATTAAATTGCAAAACTGCGTTGTTTTCATGTTTCCACGAAAAAAAAACGTCATCGTGAAAACAATGATGATGATGAATTAAGGCGATAAATATTGCAAAAGACTAATGACTTAAAATGTTATGTAATATAAGCTCATAAAGACAATCGATCGATATTAATTCTTAAGTGAGTAGATGGAATAGTCAGGCATCTCAAGTGTAATTTTCTTTAAAATCCTATTGTGAAAAAAGAAAATAAAAACTATGGCCTAAGTGCCCCAGAAGGCCCTCAAAATTTATTATTTTTACATTCCTCTATCTTATAAAAATATAACATAATAAATTTAATATATTGAGTAGTCCGAAAAGTTCGTGCCGACTAACATATATAATTTAATAAATGTATACTAAAATTTAAATTTTCTGCGTTTCAATTTTCCTTCAACATCTGCACGAACTTTCCGGACAATTCAATAATTAAACATAATTTCAATAATTAAACATAATATAAGTAAAAAAACATAATAAATGTAAATTTAATGTAAATTTACTTTAATGTAGTAAATTTAACATAAATAAAAAGTAAATTTAATATAATATAGTAAAATATTAACTAATAAAAAATTAAAATTATTTTAGCATGTTCTAAATATTTCATCTACCAACTATCTTATATCTTTAAACCACTAAAGATTAATTGGCAAAATTATTTTGACAATCAATTTATTCGAAGTCAATATATTTATTTCATCCATTTTGAAACTATTATCAATATATTTATTTCATTCATTTTGAAACTATTATAGTTTTTTACGTGCTTAATTATACAAATGAATGTATCACATTTTTTTATTTTATAATATATTATCATACGAATTTTCTTTTTGTATTATAATTTCCAATAGAAAACACAAACCAAATAATTTTGTGATAAAATCCATGCCAAATATATGCGAGATGAAAGAATTTACGATGATTTATTTTTCCTACATTCATATTGAAATTTTTCTTGTTTTTTTTTATAAATCAGCAGTTCTATAGTCATTTGCTGTCTGAGCGTCGGAAAATCAAAATTACACTCGTTTCAATCCTTGCTTTTCAGTACGAGCTATTCAAGACTTTAATCCGCCACCGTAAATTCAATGCTTCCACGATAGCCCCGATCTGTTTTTCCCTTTTTCCGTCGCGACTGCAATGTACATAACTGTCGGTATATACGCTAGAATCCCCGTCTATACATATCAAATGCGCGAGCGAACATTCAGCAATGTCCATTTAAAAGGGACTTAATGTTGCTGAAGCAGGCAACTTTTTACTGAATGCCATAATTAACGAAAACGAAGCGCATCGATAACGGTAAAGGATGCTGATTTAAGGTCATGGACGGATCGTTAGCTGTCGTCTTTGCGAATGTAATCGAAATACGGAAGAGTGTAGCAATGTCAAGGAATCGCGACGCGAATGAAAAGAGGCACGTCGCGTCGATTTGCGATTGGCAAGCTGATATGTCAGTTGAAAGGCTGAAACGATAGGAAATGATCGATCGTGTAATTTCAAGGATAACATCGCGAAGTGTTTAACAGGTCTTTGCCAAGGACAATTACCTGTTAACATAATTACAGCATAAGTGATACGCTCACGATTAACTTCATCGACAACAACAAAAACGCTTGAAAAAAACAAGTTTTTTTTTTTTCACAAAAATCACGCTATTTCTCTCTCGAGATTTTTTTCTCCGAGCGATAAGACATTATTTGCATTAAATAAGAATTATATTTGGAATATATAATGAATATATAGTTAGAACGTTTGACTTTGAATGATGGAAACAATTTTTTCGAGAATTACGTGTATCTAACATATACAGGGTGTTCGATAAAGACTGTTCGATAAAGATAACAACGTTATTTAAACGTAGATTTCTGAGATGATTTTTGAGATAAAAATTCTAATATCAAAAGTACTTTTAAAGATTGAAAATTTAGCCACTCTTTTTCAAAACTGGTTTAATTTTATTTTTTAAAGTGAGATTCCACTCAAAAAAATTTAGGGGGAGATTTTAACATATAAAATATATACATATCGATATATTTTCTTGGAAGTCATTTTTATCATTCAAAGTCAAACGTTCTAATTATTCATTTTATATATTCCAAATAAATCTCATTTAATGCAAATGATAAAGAGAGAAAATCTTAAAAGAAAAACGACATGATTTTTATGCAAATAAAAAATTTGTTCTTTCTGTATAGTTGTAAGAAAAATATTTCAAAGTTAAAATAATGAACAGTATTTTTCACTATTTCCTCTCGCAAGCAATCTTCTATCTTCTTACAATTAGATAATTATAGAACACAGATAGATAAAAAAAAAAAAGAAATTCTATATTAAAAATATTATTAAAAATATTGGGAATATCTTGATAATAACGCGAAATTATTCGTGTTCTAAATAAAGCGAATAAATTCCGATACATTGATCTCAACGTAGAGGAACAGGAGAAACGATATGGTATCTTTTACGTAAACCGACTTCGGGAAGACGTTAATTCTCGCGGTTGGTGGGAAAATAGAGAAATGTGTGTAGTTGGAAAAAACATCGGCAAAGGGAAAATAAACCAGTTCTAGTTTAATTCAACCGCCACTACGATGCCACATGGAGTCACGCGGTTTGTGTATCGTGAGGGGAAGGAAAACGAGTTCACGAGAATCTCGGCTCGACAAACGGACAGAGATGTGGATAGAGAGACATGTGCACGGCATTCTCTAAAAGATAAAAAAGCCGTCAGGCAAGGGTAAGAGTGAGGGTGAGTAGCAATGAAAAAAAAACGTGGGAGTATAACGATCGAGAAGCGATGCATTAAACAAAGGAATTAAAACATAGTCCGCATACGTGACAGAAGCGAAGTATCCCTTTTTTTTCTGTACGGCCTTATATTTGCAGTGGAATAAACTTATCGCGAGAAAGAATGGTTCTGTCGTTTTATTTCTTCCCGATATGGCCCGCAATTCTATCCGATAGTCCTCGTAAATTTGTGTCCTCCGTTTTTTAAATACAGATATTAAAGAAAGAAGAAATGACAATAATTAATGTGTACAATCGGCGAGCTAGAGAAAAATATAGCTACACATCTTTTGGAATAAATTCCTACACAGAAAGAACAATTTTGCTGAAGTATCTAAAATTTAGGTAGATGTAGATATACAGATTTGAAAGTAATATTGTTGTACTACTAAAATAATTAGAAAACTCAAATATGATAAGCAATGTTACAAAAAGTTTTTTTATGTTCTAACAATCAGCTTGAACGTTCCACATAATTATTTTGAGAATAAATAAAATTATTTTTATAGATTTGTATTTAACTTTTTAAATACAAGAAACATTTTTAGCAAAATCGTTCTTCTCGTGTAATTCTCTAATCTGTTAGATTATTTATAAATCCCTGCTGAAATTAAGGAAGAATGCTATTTTATATATTTTATATAATATATATATTATATTTAAAACATGTTCTTTAATTTTAGAACTATCGACACTGTACTAGATAGAAACACTACGAACTATTCACAAACCAATCTTGTTCAAATTTGCATCCGGATTGTATCGTCTGGAACATTCAATTAGTACTTGTGCAGAAGCAATGCAAATGCAGAATCTACTTGATAATTAATTAACATATACAGCAAGAAACTTAACATACAGTTACAGCCACTATCGAGAAAATCACATCGGCGATGTTAGTGACGGTTTCGTGCTAACGCGTTGTAACGCGTTGTAACAATTAATTAACGTTTAACATTTTTGACAAGCGATAACAGAATGACGTAAATCGAGCTGTCGTGGACTCAATTAGCTTTGTTTCGATAACGGCTACATAAATATCGCTAATGTCTTCTAATATGCGATTTCGCGTTAAAATGTCAGGCATCTGCCGCCAGGAAATGAGTCTTGAATGAGTCCTTAATTGCGCGCTTACCACATATTTATCCAGCTCTTTCTCTCAACCTCGAAATATCTGCACGAGCATATAGTGTGTGCGTAATATATGCTTCTATTCGAATATTCTCAGCAACTGTGAGCCCCACAACACCTGAGTGCTGTGTGACTATGAGGCGCACATGTTTGTTAATTTACATATATGTAGATTCCATTCACATGCAATGCATTTATATATACCAGCATCCTATGCAAGGGGACCGTCACAAATCTTGTAAAAAAAGTCTGCGCAATTTCTCTCTTAACCGTTAAACTCATCTACAAATTCGAAAGGATACATCATTGAGTGAAATGTCTTTTTTATTTTCCAGAAAAATTGGCAAAATGCAGGCATAATATTTCCTATATTTAATCAATACAAAAATTCAAAATTGTGTTTTTTAAATAATTTTACAAAATGAGATTTAAACAATTAATTTTTTAAAGCTACATTATATTATCTAGTATTTATTTTTTAATGAAGTAAAAAAATTATAAAAAATTACAGATTTTTAAATGTTGTATTTAAAAGTAATACAAAAAGTTGGCAGCGATTTAAAATCTGGATAAAAACTTATTTTAATAAGAAAAAAACATAT
>Ga0157362_1001092_pt1 | contig 10885 bp, 6 predicted proteins | sample AttlaeALBM3_FD_111480 | JGI IMG/M metagenome (GOLD analysis project Ga0157362, IMG submission 111480) | Fungus gardens microbial communities from leaf cutter ant in Ribeirão Preto, State of São Paulo, Brazil - Atta laevigata ALBM3 | ecosystem: Host-associated > Fungi > Mycelium > Unclassified ... | reverse complement strand
TAGTTTCTCCTTTTGTGAATAAATAATAAATTTATTTAATAATAAAAAAGAAAAATAATATTGCAATGAATTTTTTCTGTAAAGAGGATTCTTGGTTTGATTTTCTGTATCATTTGGTCTATATAAAAGCAACATTATCCTATAATCGTATAATTTACACTACGAGCACATACAACCTTTTGCCGTATTAATGACGTTTCGCGGAGTTCCGCCGCATCCTTGCGCAACGGGCTCTTAAATCCTTGTCTGTGGATTTTATGCATCGTCTCTCTTTTCCTTTCTTCCCATCCCTTTCATGCTTTCCTATTTCGCGAAGAGCATCCCATGAGATTTAAAAGAATCCCATATCTGCTCATGGTACATACATGTGTGAATTTAGCAGCTGTAAAATATTAAAGAACATGTACAGGATTTTAAATCAACGGATACCATCTTTTTTTTGTGACACTAATTTGTAGTAATTACTACGAATTAAATCAAATTCTTCTTTTAATATGTTTCCTTTTATCATTTAAAATTTACCAATTTAAGACAAATCGAATGACGAACCAAGCAATTTTAGAGTACGATTCTTTACTACGATTCTTTCTATTCAAACCTTGATTATTGTCATGACATAGTTTCGAAATTAATTTTAATTTCGCTTTCTCAAATTGCGAATCTCACTTCGGCGAACTTCGACTTCAGTTACACAGATATAGTACGCATGTGATAGCACCCGCATCAAGTATTGAGAAGGATCCCACGATCAATGATACTGAGCACTGATTTATTCGCCCTATATATATGTAATTACATTACCACTCATAAATTTTCTTTCATTTCACAAAAAGTTAATTACTTCAATGAAAAAATAAAAGGAGAAAAAATTTTTGTTATAATATTCTCGATTTGTATAATATATTTTCAAAAAATTAAAAAAATTTTTTTATAACTCAGTGAAAAAATAGATAAGTTTTGAAATATGTATTTTAAAGAGAAGAGATAAAACTGTATATTTATTTATTTTTAGTATCGTTTTTTACAACATTTTATTTCTAAATTATATAAAAATTGGAAATTAGTATTTTTTAAATATTTTCATTTTACTTTGAAACGCTGTGAAAACATGATGAGATAAAAATAATAATAACAAAATGTTTTAAAGTAAACTTCCTAAGCTTTAAAATAATTTTTTAAAAATTGGTGCGGTGATTTTTCGTAAATCGTATTGAATTTCTTGTGTAAAATCTTATTTTTATAAAATGTTTTTTAATTTTGGAATTAAAAAGTTTATAAAGAAAAAGTAAAAAGAGAAAAAAAATTTTGTGTTTTACAATAAATTCGATTTCCTAATTTTTTCAAAATTTATTATATGTACATTATTTATCATTTTATGTACATTATTTATTATTTGTTATACATATTAATGTAAATATAAAACTGGCAAAAAATATCAACGAAATCTTATGCATGGAAAACATCTTATGCATATGTTTCAATCGAATCGGCAAAAACTAATTTGAATTTCGCGTTCCTTATTCATGGAGAGAAAACTAGTTTTTTAATATATGGAGCGAGAGCTGGAATCAAGCCCGGAACTTGTCGATTTGCTAATCGATCCACATAACGTGTGAAGCCATGCGCCGATAAAATTAATTTACTAGTTTAGTTACATTGTCTGAAGTCCGAAGTTCTAATTTCTACTGATTATTACGATAAATATTAATTATGATTGAATTACTAATATATACCTGCATGGAACGTCAGAGATGTGCAGATTCAAATCCTGGTTGCATACTTTAAGTTTTTTGCAATGAAATCTCACTCCAAGAGAGTGACAATGCAATCACTTTTGAAAAAAATATTTTACTTCTTGAGAAAGAGTGACAATTTTCACTCTTTCCCAAAGGAGTGAAATGTCACTCCAAAAAAGAAGTGAGATTTAAATCATTGTCGCTCTTTTTCAAGGCGTAAAATATTTTCACTTTTTTTCAATGGTGATTGTATTTTTATTCTTTTGGAATGAGATTCCATTGTTCCACAAGAAATTTAGAGTACTGGATGAGATTTTCCGCAATAGCTTTTTTACAGCATTTTCAAATGTAATATTAAATTGCTTATCAATTTAATTTATGATATTATGTACTCCAGCTTCAATTCAGAACAATATATTTCGAGATCGACAAATATACGATGCTATTTTTATGAACTGGCAATTGTAAAATTCATGCATAAATATTATTAGATCACAATCTCCACTTTACCAAAATATGGCATTTTTCGGTTATTTGTGTCAACCATTTCTCGATTGATTTTCATTAATTATTATGATTGATTTTAATTTCTTTCGCTAATTCGATATTTTTCGAAGAGCTTTGCTAGTAACACTGCGCTAATTTCGAAAACAAGACAATGAGATTAAAGAACAAGAGAACTTCAAATGATGGAAGAACGAAATAAGAAATGCAAAAACGTATGGATTGTAAGAGACAGAATAACTCTATATGCAGTTTAAAATTTTGCTAGAGAAGGATTATAATTGCAAAGCAGTTTCGTGACTGGCGCAGTATTAAACAGTCAGTAAAGATATTCGGGGTTTCCTTTTCTACTGCCGACGCATGCGAAGAAAATGAGCCGTATAATGTTTAAGGAAAGGCTTCGCCATTGACAGAATCTTACATTTCTCATTAATAATGATATGGCTGCATAAGCTTCACTGCAACTCCATCATTTTTCTTTTCATCTTTCGTTCAACATATTTATATAATCCTCTTTAGTATAAAGTCTCATTAATCCTTTCTTAACATTCGTTTTCTTAACATCCAAATGAAAATAAAACTTCTATTAGGTAAACAAATATTTTTAATTAAATAGAAAGCAAGCTCTTATTATCTAAATGCTCGTTTCAAGAAAAACAAAATATTTACTGTAATTTATAGCTCAGAAATAATTAATGTGTTTATAAAGTTTTAAAGGAAAGAGGATAGTTTGTTACAGCTATTGCGGATTGTCGAAATTGTTTGAAAAGCATGGTGTAGCACGTAATACGATGAGGTCAAATACGTCGAATTCGGTCTTATCGAAATCCTAATTCGCAAGTTCGAAACGGCTCCAGGAATTTCGGGAAGCGCCATTCGGTATTCCCGCTGGTTTACCGTGATTATTCAAACGCGGAGCTTGCTATCAGCAGTCCCTTTAAATGCCAAGCGCTTTCGCGAAGCGTACGAGAGCGGAACTGTCTGTAACTTGTCCCACGGGAAGCTTTCCACTGGCTGTCGTACGAGAGAGTGGTGGTAGTCCACCTCGTCTGCGCTCGCCAGGCAGCGCCATATATCACGGGCTTAATAAACGCGGAAAGTAGTCCAATGCCAAGAACCGGCAGCTGCAAGATGTTGCCGTGCGAGGTCTGACAGGCGAATAGCGAAAAGTAACGAGAGGCGAGGACGTGACATTACGCGGACATCATGCTCGAGCGTGACTCCGGAGTCGTGACAACGATCACATCCGCCGTTCGCTTATTAATTGCTAAAAAGATTTCAAGTATTTCAAATTTTATCACATCAATAATCTAAATTAATTAATCCTACCTTGATTCGTATGATGATTTTTATTAACTGAATTATTCGCGTGAAGTATTTCTGATTTGACATCTCCATATTGTATCTCAATTTTTATTTTTCTCTTTAATGATTTAAAGATTAGAAAAAGATTGATAATATTCTACATTCTTTAGAAAAAGATATGTATAAAAGATTTTTTTTATTGTAAAATGATTTGTGCTAAATGTAAATAAGCATTCAAATATTTGTGAATTTGTAAGGCGGGAGTCTTGAATAATACTCCACACAAGTAATGAAGGGTTAAATAAGTCTCAGCAGTTGGATTGCTTTTTAGATTAGTTTTATAATAATAACATATACTACACATAGTATAGGAAAGAAATCTATTCCTAAGCAAAGTTGACTTTTTAGTAACTAAATTTATTTATTTTATGAATTTCTTCTGTGACTATTTCTTTTTGGAAAGTTTATAATTTTTAAAATATGATATAAAATATATCATTAATAAATAATTTTTTAATTTTTGCTTTCGAAATGCTGACATCTTAAGGAGAAAAGCTTCTTAAAGTTATGCTTATGTCCCCTGGAGGTCTATTTCCGCCACTGCCCTCCATTGTTTCTTCCTAAACCACAAAGATGGGCCGTTATTGCCGGCAGGTACATCCCGTGGATTACTCGCTTGGATTCGCGGCCGACTTTAACATTCGCGCAACTCCCCTCGAGGTCGGGAATTAACTCGCGAGACTGAGCTTGCAATTTCGCGAATAGCTGTTTCGTACATTCAAATGTCTTAGCAGCAAAAGCGAATCTCTAAATAGTTCAATTGTAACAAGTCATGGAATTAAGCTGTTCAAAAAATAGCTTTCTCTTTTAATTTAACCAAAAGATTTAAGACAGAGCGAGAGAGAGAGAGAGAGAGAGAGAGAGAATTGAGCAACTAGACTGAGATTTTAATGTTATGCGTTAAACGTTCAAAGGAAAACAAAAAAAGGAAATTCATACAATTCTCATAATTCATTAATGACAATTCATGGAAACGAAGGTGCTAGCAGGACGATTGATGAAGCATGTTGAAAGAATATATATTCGGTGGCGTTAGCAATCGTTAGTGCCGGCGTTAATGGTAACAGGCGGAAAGCGCAGCGTAGCGCGGGTTAGGGATGTAAATCGCCAAGTTTTAATCACCGCTGGCGGTGTGGCCGGTAGCGGCGGCGCGTTAAAGCGAAATTGCGCCGTACTAACAATGAAATACGTAAATTCTGTGCATCCACGCGATTCAGGGCTAATGGCACGGCGTATCGTTATTTACGGCAGCACCAAGAATAAATATTATCGCATAAGAAAAAGTACAAAGCAGACCTCAAATGGACCCCATACATTGTAGCGTGGTATCTTCATCGTTGATTTCGTGACATAGATCATTAAACAGTGAATTTTTAACATTTTTATGACGATTAATTAAGTTTATCGCTAGAATTACCTATAACATCGTTATCATGGTTAATAACGTTGCATTTCCTTTTATTTGTAAGATTTGAAAAGTAATTTTGCTGGATCATCAAAATAATTAAATGGAACAATAAAATTGATTGCTAGAATATCAAAATATTTTGCAGCATTGCTCGTCATGCTTAAGATTCCTGCAAAATTATTTTGAGCCAATGAAATTATTTACAGATACATATTTTGCCAAACTTCAGATTCTTTATCAAAATTGTTCTTTCAATGTGGTAAGTAACAAATATAATAGTTATGTATTTTTATACTTTGTACATGTACAATGCACAATGTACGTGTATAAGCGAGTTTCAAAAGGAGAAAGTATTATATAATATTTGACCATGTTGCAATTAATCACAATTATCATATCATAATTATTTTAGATCTTGTGTTGAATTAATTAGTGACTAAAACCATTAGTTGCCATTTTAAAACGAGGTTATCATAATTCAATGAAAATAATAATCGAAATTATAATGATTCGCGTTACTTTTTAAATTTTTAATAATAAGTCATCTTTTAAAATTAGTAACGAATAAAGATAATGAGTTATTTTTCTGGAAAAAGAATGGTAATGATGAGTTGCGAGAGAGAGAGAGAAAGAGAGAGAGAGAGAGAGAGAGATTTGGTTTATTTTCGGAAATATCAATATATTTCACATATAATTCTCTTTTCTCAATTTATTGAATAAATAATCACAATACATTCGTGAATCAAAATATAATAATACGAGCTTTAAGTTCTCTCGACACGATTCGGTATTCGACTCTTAGCTAGTCAGCGAGCTACTTTATCTTGCAGGATTATAAATTTCGGCGACTTCGGGGACGATTAAACGTCCCCACGAGGGAGAAGATGATTCGCATCTTTCTTCTCGTTTCTACGGGACCAAAAAAAATCACTCGACTGGTGAAAATACAGTCGGAACATATCGCGCGCTGCGGAACATGGACAAAGCCATCGAGCCGCGTTTCGTCTCGTTCCAATTCCCCGGGGCACCATCCTCAATGGGTTCTAGCCCATCCCTATCCTCCACCCTCATCCTACCATCCCTCCACCTTCGACGACATTCCAATTTATTCTCAGCTGCTGGCTGGCACGCTTTACGACCAAATTCCCTCTCGCAAGACGCTCTTCTCTCCATATCCTATATCTTTTCCCTTCCGTTAGTCTCTCTCTCTCTCTCTCTTACTTTGCTCCTTCTTTTCTAGTCTTTTCACGATATTTGATCCTCTTTCCTAATATCTTTATCTTTTTTCTTTTCGTTTAATATATCGCCGTTTATCGTCAACCACTTTTAATCTAGCTTTTATGAAATATTCATATTAAATATCTAGTGCATCGAATTATAGAATAAATATCTTACAATTAGATAATTTTGATAATTTTTATCATAAATTTGAAATTTTATATTAATAATATATACAATAAAAAATCATGAAAAAGATAGAAATAATGATTTAACTATTTAGTTTTACTAACTTAGATTATTATTTCGCCGAATAACCGTAACTCATTTATTTAAATTATCTTCTATATTCGAAATGTCGATAATCCTTTAAGCATCTCCTCATTGAGAGCATGACTATTATTTGTGTACTTACCCTGTTTCCCCTATTGACGTTTGCTTCCTTGAGTCCTTTTTCTGCCTGTATTTATTTTCGCGTTTTTTTTTTTGCTCCTTACCGACCTCAATTTTCGTCTCTTTGACACTCCGAGGTTTATTATCGAGCTTTATCCGCGAACTTCCTGTCGGTTCGACCAGGCAAGGAATAAAAGCTCCGTAGCCTCGAAACTTTTGCTGCACACATACACGTGAGTGCAAATGGTCAAAGTGAAAGAAAGGTGAGGCGTTAGAGAGAGGAAAAGGGGGAAAGGGGAAAAAGACGAACGAGGGCGGACAAGTAAAGGAGACAGATGGTAGAAGGCGCGGTGGAGAAGGCCCGAAGGGAGTGGGCCGACTCGTACAGCCGACTGGCAACATCAAAGAACCATTCAGAAGTTCCCCGTGCCTTTGAGATTTTTCCGTTAAACGAGCTCCAGGCGGTTACCGATTCTTCGCTGGCAGGATAGAACGACGAGGATGAAGACGGTGAACAGTGAGATCACTGGATATCGATAGGGTCTCATAAAGATCCATTTGGACCAGTTGGCCTTGCACCACACATTTATACCGCATGTGAATAACGATAGAGATTGGAAATTGCGGAGGCAAATTTCGAAAATCGAATCTTTGCGGAACCTAAGAATGTCAAATGTTTGAACGTTGTCCTCGAATTTTTTATAAGCTCAGTATCGATAATTTTGTTTTTCGTGGATTATAAAATATCTTATTTATTTTAAGAAATGAGTTTGATGAGAATCATTTTTTTGAAATAACGATATTATTCTTTTATTAATGTCGCGCGCTTAATTCGGGAGTAATCATCTAATTTCTCTCTCTTTTTTTTTCTTTTATTTCTCAAAAAAAAAAATTCAGAAATTCTGGTTGAACAGATTAAAATTTTCTGATTGTATTTATTAAATTTAACCAGAATTCTGATTGGTACGATCAAAATCGTCCGATTGTTCATTTTTAATCGGAAATTTTTTTCATTATATGGACATGGATTTAGTCGTAATTCTTTGAAACAAGTAAATAGAAATCAAATAAATATTAAACAAAATAAGCTTATTATGACAATGTGTTAAAAAAAATTAAGATTTTAATTAATATAATGTTTTTTTATTGCTCTCTTGAATAAAATTGCATACTTAAGGATAAAGAATAATTATTGAAAAAAGAAAAAATATATTAAACAATATCTGTACTAAATAATATTTTATAAAAAGTAACATCTTTTCACCATTGAGATAGACAAAGACACCTCAGATGAATTCAAGTGATCGATATAATTCCAACAATCTTGTAAGCATCATTTTAATTAACGCTTATTCGATCGTTCGTCTTTGTCGTTTGAATCAATTATTTCGAGAATCTTTTAGTTTATATAGTGTTCCACAGTCACATTGTTACTATAATAATAGTGTATAGTTTGTTCGACGCACGCATCACCGAGTACCACTGTTGTCGCGACATCCGCGAGCGTAATAGTATCGAACATCAAAGCAATTTTCGTAATGAATTTCGCCGCGGACATGGGAGAAAAAACCGCCGCTGATGCGATGGGAAACGAAATGTGATTAAGGTCGGTATTGAGTTTCGCTCGCTGTGCCTCGCTTCACCTAGCGTAGCTTCGCTTACGCCTGGCCTCACTCTGTTAAGATTTCGTGCGTCAAGCGCGACTGAATAATTCAGTCGCAAAACAAACGATCTTAGGAAGTGCGACGATATATTGCCGCGGCCCTGACGAGAACAAGGACGACGACGACGACGACGACGACGACGACGACGACGAGGATGGCGACAAGGATGGCGGAGAGAGATGAGTTTTGTGTACATGTCGCAGCTGCCTGCATTGTGCAGGAAAGTAATCATGCTAATGTATTCTCGCTCGAATGTCGTGCCCGAGAGGCGAGAGAGAGGGCGAGAGTGGCGAGGTGGATTGCGAAGTTTATTCTTAAACACGATTAGCGATCCTGAAGGCTAAAGCATCCTGCTCTAACTCCGTTGTCGATGGACCGCGGGGGGGACCACCACGTAGGTACCCCGGTAGAAAGTGAGAGGTATCCTGCAGGGGCCTGCTTTAATCTCGCTGCCGCTGTATCGCTTAAATATCGGATTAACGATTCCGGAGAGACGAGATTGCTGACACGCGAGAGAGATGAAATGTTCATTTTTCCCTCGATATCCTTCTTGGAGACCTGGCTCGTCTTCTTAAAAGAAACGAAAGAGGATGATGCCGATCGAGCCGATCGATCCCCGCTCTGTAACGACGTAATGATTGCGCGCATTTAACTCTCTTCGATTTAACTTCTCTCAAATAAGCGATTTATAAAACCGAGTAAAATTAAAACTCTGCGTACTGGGAATGGCAGAAAATTTCTATCCATATTGTCACGATTTGTATGTATGCTTGCGCGATGGCAGACATGTAAAGAAGAACAGTGCGAATAAAACGGAAAATTAAAGTGTGACGAATGTCGATACTGCACGATCGAGTAAATGTTCGAAATGTGCGATACCAGATGTTTTATCAGTAGATCATCACGTCACATTATCAGATTTTTAATTTTAGTCATATCACACATTTCCGCGTATTGGCACATTTGATAATTGTCATATAGCAATTTTCTGTAATAGTACAAATAAGAGAAAGATTTCTATATTTGGTTGAAGCAAATCTTGCTACTTTGACGCTTAATCTTTTAATCTAATGGTAAAATTTTTTTCAGAATGCATCTGGAAAGATGGAATCCTACCCAATATTCCGTTTTGTTCATTTTTCATCTAATCAGTACCTATACAAAATAAGTAAAAAAATAATAACATGAAACTTATTCCTTCTGTATATTTATAGATAAAAAAATATACACAATACGTATAAGCGAAGGCCATATTTGTAGATGTTGATCCTAATAATATTTTTGAGTGAAATTACAATTTCCAGTTTAAAAAATTCAAACCTAATAAATTAATATTCGAATTAAATTTAAAAAAATGCTTTGACAAAGTGAGTTCATATTTGACTCCGACCTTTCCATCACAGAATTAATTATGTTCATATGTAAAGGATCCCGCACAATATCATAAGATTTTGGTCCTCGCTGAAATTTTAATATGTTATAGTTCTTGACTCACTGCTCAAAAGTGTCCATAGGCACAAAGTTTGAAAATGACTAGTTTTTTGTTATAGTCTTTTAAAGTTTTATTTTATTAATGCCTCAAAAGCAAGTTTCTGTAATAAATCAAGAGATTTTAGATAACAATATGCCATCTACTCTCATCACCTTCACTCCCAACCCCACACACTACGCATGCATTTTTATTATGTATTTAGATGTTTTTGCTAGATTTTTACGACTCCTCTCACGTGTATTTGAAATGCGTAAATCCATTTACCTTTCATGTACGAAGTTGATTATCATGACTCGAATGTTTATTTCCGCGTGTGAAACTCCATGTATAAAAAAATATCAAGCACCTTAAACGTGGGAGGCAAGGAGATTTATGAAAATCAAGCATCCCAAAGGAATGATGTCCGTTATGTCCACGTCGTTTATTCTGTAATTCTAAAAACCAGCGAAAAACTAAAATCATAAATGTATCATTAATGCATACACAAACACACACATACGAAACTTCGATTTTTATGCACCTCTTTCATGTAAAAATGCGCGCGGGTGTATATGGGAATAGAGGTGGGGGTGAAGTGAGGACTGTGAGAGTGGTTGCAATATTAACATAAAATTTCAGCTAATTTCACCGAGGGCCAAAATCCTATGATTTTATCATAAATATGGGGTCCTTTTTTCAATTTTATACATTTTTCAATTTTATAAACTGCGCGCCGAATCGATTTGTGGCAATTAAAATACAATCACTAATTGAAGCTGAGATAATAATATCACTAATTAAATTGAACGTCAATTTAATAATAATAATAATAATAATAATAATAATAATAATAATAATAATAAATCTTAAAATATTGCAAAAAAGTTATTGTGAGAAATATCATTTTCAGTCAAAATTTGAACTCGAAACTTCTGACAAAAAAAGTGTATTATTAAACACTAAGATCTGCTTCGATTGAATATAGAAATTTTTTCTTTGTATTATTTACTTCTTATTTGCATTATTATCCATTTTTCACTTACTACTTACTATTTTCTTAATAAATTTTATAATTGTATTATCATAGATTGTTCAAGAAAAGGACTCCGAATTTCTCGGGAAGATG
>Ga0157362_1001091_pt1 | contig 10887 bp, 11 predicted proteins | sample AttlaeALBM3_FD_111480 | JGI IMG/M metagenome (GOLD analysis project Ga0157362, IMG submission 111480) | Fungus gardens microbial communities from leaf cutter ant in Ribeirão Preto, State of São Paulo, Brazil - Atta laevigata ALBM3 | ecosystem: Host-associated > Fungi > Mycelium > Unclassified ... | reverse complement strand
ATAATCTACAATATATATACTGAAAGGTCCTTGCATTCCATTCTTCGGTAACCAGGGGCTGCACAATGAAATTAGGTTGGGAGGCAACGGGCTCTGGAGTCATGTGTGAGGGGTCCCCTTACAAACTCCGTAATGTAGGTGGGCAATGGAGTGGTAACAGCCTGTGTCTCTTTGCTGCGCCTGGCTCCCTCTACAAGATGCTGGGAGGTCGTAGCCATAGCTTGGAGGTCGGCCTGAGTGAGCTCCGGGAGGAGGCATGTAAGGAAGAGTCGGTCTCCAGGCTCCCAATCAGGGCTGTACGTTTGTGGAGGCATTTCTTCAAGCTCTAGCTCTTTTTGGAGCTGGGGTGTGAGTCTGTCTCGACACGATCGGAGGACTCGGAGTTCAGTTCTTTTCTGGCAGGTCTGTTCCTTTTGTAGGGCATGTCCTCCTTCACACCAGAGTAAACAATGGGTCATTTCGACTTCTCTCTTTTCCCAGTCAATCTTGGGGTTGTGGTCCTTGAGCCAGTCATAGCCGAGGATCAGGCTTTGTTTCCCAAGTCTGGAGACAGCCAAAAGCATCCTTTCAGAGTGAGTCTTGTACCAGAGAACCACATCCACGACCTCATAAATCTGCTCTGCCTCATTGGGAAAGCCATCAATGTTAAAGACCAGGATGTTACGTGAGAGGGTCTGGGTGTTCATCCCTTTTGAGCAGACAAAATCTCTGTCGATGAAGCTTTCAGTTGCTCCACAGTCCAGGAGGGCCTTGACAGAGTGGAGTTTGCTTGTGTCCATAGTTCCAATTTCTACTGGCAGGAGGAGGGAGGTCCCTTGCACGTCCAAGGCGCTGATCGCGAGGAGCTTGGGCAGCCTCTTCTCCTACTTGGGTTTATGGAGTGGAGCAGAGACTAGAGGGCTAGAGGACGGTGCGTCTATTAGTTCACTGTCAATTGTATTGGGATCCTCTATAGTCAATACAGTGAACTTATTTACTGGCGACCAGGGCACACTTATCACCAGCCACGCTATGCAAAATTCTCTTCTTCCTCTGGGGAACAAGACTTTTTAATCAGGACCGCATCTTTTAATGCCAGCAAATCCTCAATCAGCTCCTCCCGCTGCTCTGAGGTAAGTTGATGAACATCCATGCAGTGGGGACAGTCTTGGATGAGGTGGTTTGCGTCTCTACATCGGTAACATCCTCGCAGAGGCAGGGATCTTGTTTTCCTAGTCGTGTCGACATCCATAGAGACTCCTATAGACGGAGCAGGTGGCGAAGGCTTTGGAGTGACCAGAAGAGGTGGAGCAGGGGACAATCTTACCACAGACATAGGTGAGGGTCGGAGGGAGACAGTTTTGGTCAGTGCGGAAGGAGTGGAACGCGACATAGACTGAAAGGCCTCATTGGTGAGGCACGCCTGGTCAATCCTCTGCATTGCTCTATACCATGCATCAGGGTCGGTATCAGCTGGTCATCCATACGGCATAGTGGCAATCCGGTTCTGGATCCCTATCCTGAGACATTGTTAGAACTTTACCACTAGCATTCGGAGATCCATGTAACCTGCATTGGAGACTAGGGCCTAGAAGTTGTCCAGATAGTCGTCCACCGTCCAGCCTCCTTAGTGATAGGAGGTGCCTTCCAGAGCATTGATTGTGTCCACTTCTGTGTTAACAGGGAAGAAGTAGACCCGGAACTGTTGCTCAAAGTCTCTCTAGGTTTGGATAGGGAAGACGCCAGTGTCTGCTTCCTAGCGAAACATGTTTTGGACCACTTAGTGGCACGATCACTTTTAAAGAATGTGAGAGCCTAGAGGATCTTCTCCTGCTCATCATGGAACTGCTTCAGGGCCAGGCGGATGTATAGGGAGCAGGAGTTCAGGAATGCATGGCTGTTGTGATGTTCTCCACCGAAGTCTGGGGGAGAGGAGAGTTTGGGACGTGTTCATCTCATGGTCTGAGCAGGGGGTAGAGATACCGGAGGAGATGGTACAGGTGGAGGAGGCGTGTTTGATACGGGCAGAGGGGGGGGTTAGCTACTAGCTGTGTGAGCTGCTGTAGCTGCGTGGTCAAGACTGCTAGAGTAGTGTTGATGTTATTTTTGGAGACATTTTGTCTCTCCATTAGCTTGTGGAGATGGTGTTGTAGGTATCCCAAGACGTTGGCTATGACTTGGGAGGTGTCCAGAGACAATGACACCTGGAGAGCAGATTTCTCGGAGGGTTGGGTATGGTAGGGGAGGACAACCTATTAGGTGGCTGTCTACTGAGATAGTCCAAGGCTCCGTTATTAAGGATCCTAATCTGCTGTAAGGGCGACTGGGCACAAGACTCCAGGAGAATCCTCAGTTAATATTACAGTTAGTAGTTATGATACAACTCATCTCCAGGAGAATCCTCAGAGATTAGGATGAGGCTCCTAGAGGGACCTTTTACATTATATACATCCCTCAGTTTCAGGGTTAGTAGGATCGGAGCTAAACTAGTGTGTTTAAGTATTACTAGTTAAACAGGCTAAGTGTAAGGGGACATCTCCATTCTTACCCCTGAACGACGTGATAACACTCCAGAGCTACTTTAGCCTGTTTAACTAGTAATACTTAAACACACTAGTTTAGCTCCGATCCTGTGAACCCTGACACTGAGGGATGTATATAATGTAGAACATCCTTCCAGGAGCCTTATCCTAATTTCTGAGGATTCTCCTGGAAGTGAGTTGTATCATAACCACTAACTGTAATATTAACTGAGGATTCTCCTGGAACCTTGTGCCCCAGTCGCCCTTACACTAAGGTAGCTCCAAAGCATTGTCATGTCATTCAGGGGTAGGAATGGAGGTGTCCCCTTACACCAACCACTCAAGAACCAGTGGAGTTGAGTCTGTTGTTACACTGCAAATGAATTTTCCATGGAAGATAACATTTGATATACTTTATACCAATGGACTCTTAATCAGAATTCACTCTAGAGCTCTTTTTATAATCCTCAGAACATAATACTATATGATAAGAACATTGAGCAGGTGATAATTAATCTAGAGCTTGTGTTGAGATCTCGAGAGGTAACTAGGATGAGCTGGCATTGGGTTACTAAGAAAGTTACTAAGGGGCTATGCTCTAGATCTACCTTTGAATGGACTAACTTGGAAATATAGCAGACTTGTACTCTAGAACCAGTAGTATTCAAATGATGAACTTAGACTAATAGACTTTGTGCTTGTAAATAAGCATTGATGGCATCAGCTCAGGTATATTTAGATAAATAGCATTTAGGACATGACTTAGAAAACTCAGATAACAGTTGGAGTTTACTAATGACTAACAGGTAACTAGGAAGTGGCTAATTACAAGACAACATCAAGCAGTATTATACTGTACAACAGTTTAGGCAAAATAAGTGACAATTTTTACTGTAATAACCAGAATAACTAGCTTGAGAGAAGAGTTTGGCCTCCTAGAGATGTTCTCTAGATGCCCAGTCATGGACTCAAGCATCTCGCTTGAGTAGCAGAGTAGTGGCTGTGACCACCACTACATATACCTCATAGATGCTTGCCCAGGTACCCCATATCGGATTTCTGATAGGTTTCTCTTCTAGAAGTGCTCTTGAGAGTGGAGGCGAACTTCAAAGACCTAGTGCTACCAGAGCAATATTATACCTCAGCAGCCAGCAGCATTATTTGCAAAAGAGTTACAATCAGATCCGAGCCATCATCACTGATAGCTAATTATATCAAGTTCAAGAGAGTCAAGTTGATGTGGAGTTGCATTGCAACAGCAGTAAAAGGAAACTGGACCCTGGAGGAATGAGAAGACTGTAAGGGGACATCTAGGGTAGTGCTTAGTCACCACTGAGGGTCTGTTCTATTAGTGGCCTGCTAACAGTCGTATACGCATTCCCATCGTTCCTATCTCCTCTCTGTCTGTGTCATGTGGTGCGACACCTTCTATTCTAATATTAGGACAATGTGATTACTGATCCATGTGCTCATGTGATAGTACGTGTGATCGTCTAGTGTAGAAGTATATATACTAGCAAGCTGTCATAGATATACTTTACTTGAATCTCATCTTAGCTTCTGGGACCTTTACCTAGCTTAAGGAGTAATCGCCTTTGAGTGGTTCCCTAACAAAGACATAGAAGAGGTAGAAAGAAGAATAGAGAAGTTGAGGAGAGAGGCAGAAGGAAGGTCAGAAAAAGATAACACGCTCAAGGGCAAGATAACTTGAGATCGCTGTCTCCTTTTACAGCCTGGCAAGAGGCTCGAGACCCATCTATTGTGTGAGAGAGGATTCCAGGAGTATGTAAGGGTGACCAGAGTGGAGCACTCCAGGAGATTCCTTAGTTAAATTGTAGTTTATGAAGTACATTACAACTTATCTCCAGAAGATTCCTCAGAGAGTTAGATGAGGCTCCTGGATGGAATAATCTACATTATATATATTACAGTGTCCTCACGTTGATGGGGATCAAAGGGAATTTGATCTCAAGACAAGGATGATAACAAATGAAAATATAATGATCTCCGAGATATTTCACAGTTGTGCACTAAACAAGTAGACACTGGGGAGATAATCAAATATGAAAGAGAGCTTAAACAGAGGGCAGAATAAAAAGGGGGAACTCAAATAACTGGAAGAAATAATAATAAAGAAACTTAAGAATTCACTCGAGGTAGATCTCACTGGAATAGAATCTCTAAAATGTGCGTTCGTCTCACGTTGTGACACTACTGCCCTTACCTAGTCTAGTAGTTTGGCTCACCGTTGATACAGCAGAACTACCTAGAACTCCCACACCGTCGTGTGAGCTCTTCTTCAGCTGACCATACAACTGGAAGCTGACTCCAATGACATGTAGCGAGCTATTAACTTCTAGTATAAGCAAATGCTCAAGTCCATTGGGGCTCAAATTCCCGTCGAGGGAGAGGTTTGGTAGGTGTTTAGAAAGTAAAGTAGAACACTTGGAGAATGGGAAACTTAGTCACTCAAAATAACCATTAAGCTCTAGAACTACAGAGAGGGATGATGGTGGGGTATGATGCTTGAGTTCCCTTCCATGCCCTAGAGTATTTTATTAGGATTACAAAGCAAATGAGACAACAAAGAAATTAGAACAAAGAAATCCTCCCAATTCCCAAGCTCAGCAAGATCAAAATGATGTGATGGCTCCCTTTCTGAATACTCTGCAATCGCTCTCTAGTCTCCTAGTCCTACTCCTGAAATCCCCCTCTGCACGATGAACAACTCTCAAGCCTATTGACAAACTGTGGAGAGAAGCGGCAGTCATATGCCATCTCGATCTTGGTTGCATCGCCTTCCTCAAACCATCTCTCTCGACCTCTCTCCCTATTTTCCTTAGTCCTTGCTACATTTCTTCTATGTCTCTTCACTTCTTTGACCTCCAGTGTCCTTCTACTGCTGTTGTGATGCAACTTCGCAAGGTTTTGACTCTCTTGATCTTACTATAATTAGCCATCAGTGATGATGGCTCAGATCTGATCGTAACTCTTCTGTAAATGGGACTGCTGGTGGCTGAGGTATGATGTCACTCGGGTAGCGCTAATTCTGCTAAGTTCACTTCCATCCTCGAAAGCACTTCTAGAAGGGAAATCTGTTGAAAATCTGATATGGGGTGCCTGGGCAAGCATCTATGAGGTGTATGTAGTGGTGGTCACAGCCACTACTCTGCTACTCAAGCTAGGTACTCAAGTTCATGACTGGGTGTCTAGGAAACATCTCTAGGGGGGCCGAGCTCTTCTCTTGAGCTGGTTATTCTGGTTATTAGGGTGCAAAATGTCACTTATTTTGCCTAAAGATTTGTATGGCATGACAGAGTCCCTGCATTTGGTAACCAGGGTCCAAACAATAAAAGTGTGCTAGAAGGCAATGAAGTGCACTTGGAACAATGGGGGTAAGACCAAATATTATGTAGTAATATTTGATTAGCTGCAGGGTCACTCCAGAGGACTAATATGGGCTCTAGAGTCGTGTGTAAGGGGTCCTTTTACATTTACCCCTTCTCCAAGATTGCTGTGTCTTGAAGCAATAGTTCTGGACTTGAAAAGAATGTCGAAGTCTATCTGGTGAATTGTCATATGACAGAAAATACCTATTTAATAATATAATTTCCTTTTTATTTTATATTATTACTAATTTTTTGCTCCTAAACTTCTGTTGTCTACTCCTATAGGATCACGATGTAGACTAGTTACTTATACTCCTCCTATTCCAGACTTAGTATAAGTACTCCAGTAGTTACATTCTAGTTCCTTAGTTCATAGATTAAAGTCATTTATGTCTTCTCCTTGTCCTATCCTCACTCCTATCAATCTATACTATTCCTCTCTGAAACTCCTGGCAACAATTCTGTCCTCCTGAAATATGCAACCACACATGTGACAGCAGATCGAGACACAGCACATGAGCTGAGGCCAAGGTTATTCCTATTTTGTTGTCAAATCCCTTTCATTCCAGAGTAACTCCACTTCACTCTGGGTCACTCTGCTCCTGCTCCACACATCCTTGACACAAATGTATCTTGGGATGGCTGGGTGCTTTCCACAGTACTCTGCGATGAAGTTTGGTGCCTTGACATTGGAGGCTACCTTCCAAGAGTTGTATTCTCTGCTGAAACCCTTCTACTTAATCAGAAACTGAAACTTCCTCTAGTGCCAGCAACTATCCAATATCTCTTCCACTTCCCACTCTGGTTTTCTGTCAACAACAATGGGTGGCAGTGGGGCTTGTGGCTTCCTTCCTAGTATTGGATCTTCCAGAGTGGTAGATAACTTTACCATATTGAACACCGGGTGCAACTGTCATATTTCATGGGGTAACTTGAGGCAGTAGGCTAATGGTCCCAGTCAGTGATGTGACAACTTTAGAGACAGACATGTCGTTCTGATATCCGATGTGTCTAGGTATATCCGGTCTTCTGGTTTGAATATAGGGGCCGGAGACCTTTTTTGATTGTAGTACTTCATCATGTCTTCCTGCGCCTTGCAGATTGTGGACTTGGCTTCCTCAGTGGCAGACTTCATCCTCTTTATGAATTTGTTGACCGACTCTAGACCTGAGGGGTTCTGTCTCGGTTCAAAGCCCATACGGGGGGTTCGTCCTGTGTCTAGTAGGAACAGAGACTGTTGCATCATAGAGTAAATGTAGTTGTTGTGCTGGAACTCCACAATGGGTAGGAGGTCATACCAGTCATCCTGCCATTCATTGACAAATAGGCAGAGGAATTGGTTAAGCTCCTGGTTGACATGTTCCATTTGTTTGTCCGTCTGGGGGTGCTAAGCTGTAGAGAAGGATAGTTGTATGCCTAGTAGCCTGTACAGTTCTCTAGTGAATAAAGCCACAAACTGGGGTCTGCAGTCAGAGACAATGCGTTTTGGAAGGCTGTGGAGCTTCCAGACATAATAGAGAAAGAGTCTGGCTGCTCCTTCTGCTGTGACCGTCATGTGTGTTGGAACAAAGTGTATTCTTTTTGAGACAGAATTCATGACAGTCATAACAGTGTCATGTCCAGAGGACTCCAGGAGTTCGACCACAAAATCGATACTGAGTGCATCCCACTGTTCATCTGAAATGGAGCGGTTGAAGCTTGTCAACAGGAGACTGTTACCAAGGTTTCGTCTGGAGGTAGAGATTGCAGGTACTCACATACTGGCTGATGTACCTAGACATCTGAGGCCACCAGTAGTTCTGGGACACCAGTTCTAGTGTCTTCCAGCATCTGGGGTGTCCTGTGATCTGGGTGTCATGAAAAAGAGCTATGATCTATTTGCATAGGTCTGGATTCTACGGTATATATATTCTCCCTCAGAACCAAAGCAGGCCGTCTATGTTTGACTACTCCAAGGAGTGTACTGCTCTGTTGGCAGAGCCCTGGAGCTCTCATACTGCCTTAACTATAGGTTTCTCTTGGTCTCTGTTCTGGTTCCCCTTGCAGATGTCAGACAAGATCTTCTGTTTCACACCTGTCAGTTCCACGCCTTCTAGTGCACATACCACAAGGAATTCTGGTTGAAGAAGGACTATGTTCTCATTGTCCAAGGCTCCGGTTCTGTGATCAGCTCTCCTCGACAGTGTGTTTGGTTTGCCCATAGTACGTCTGGGATGGTGGTGAAAGAGGAAGTCGAACTTAGCCAGATGCAAGAACTAACAGGCTTGATAATGGTTAAGTTTTGTTAGGGGTTGATTCTGTAAGCGAAGACCTCCTTAAGCTAATGGGTAGAATCCGGAAGCTAGGGTGATATTCAACTGAAGTAGATTTACGACAGCTGACTAGTACTTATACTACTAGGTATCCAGGCACCATTCTCATGGTACCTGAACTGCATTCTCACTAAGTCCAATAATAGGTTTACAGGATCACACAACATGTCAATCATGAGAGAAGGAAAGAGAGAGTGGGAAGGCGATCAGAGAGATGGCGGCTCTTAGGTGGGAACCTACTCACGTTACTAAGCCTGACCCTAGAGTATCCCCTTACAAGTTTCTTGGCTGTCATGAAATACTCGAGGTTTGTCATAACTTGGCAAAACAGCTAAGTCATTATTTATATTTCTTTTCTTTTTCTTTTATCTTGGACTTACTATACAGAAGGGAGTGCAGGAAAGTGTCACGTCACAAGTGTCACACATCACAGTCACATGACAGGAAGTCACAGTGTCACATCACATGATGTTACATGGTAGATCACATGATAGACATGGGAAAGTAGTGCACAGACCATGTAGTAATTGTATAAGTAGTATAGAAAATCTAATGGGAACTCTATTGAGTTCTCTTTGTCAATTGCTGAACAAAGAGCAGTTGGCTTTATTTTGGCTTGGAGTTTAGCTTTCTTACACTAGAACTCGATTCCACATTGTGAGTACTGTCTGCCTTGGACTCTGCTCAATCTTACTCTCACATTATCAATCCTTGGTTACTGATTATGGTGATCAGCAACCACCTCCATACATAGCCAGGCCCTTGGCTTAAGGGGACTTTGCAGTCAGTTAGGGACTGCAGGTAGAAGTGTAGTACCAAGCTTGGGTATTACCACTGAGACCTGACCTTGCAATCAAGCAGTGTTTAGTAGTGTACTTGTCTATTTTCTTGGTATAAACCTTGTGCTGCACTCCATTGTGAGTTGGTACATGCAGAGGATTGATGGTTACCACTAGTGGGCCATCTAGATTAGGGATCTCCCCTGTGGAGTGATAGTCTAACCATAGTATTAGGGCAGTAGTCAGTAGGGCAGTAGGTGTCTGGTTGGGTGAAGATCTTGTACCCCAACAGATGTAGAAGTATATAGCAAGACTCAACATTCATTCCATACCTTTGTAAAGACGTAACACCATGTCTCTGCAATAATACAATTCATTGATGAGCAACTTGCTCAAAGAGAAATGTGCCCTCACCAAACTGAGGGAAGAACTTGAAGAGAGGAAGGGGAAGATGTGCAGAAGTTGCAAAGGGTTTGGGCACCTGACCCGTAACTGCAGGAATAAGAGAAAAGGAGAGAAGAGGATAGCTGTTCCCCAAAACAAGTTTAGAGTATTAGGAAGCAGAGTGATGCAATGTGGAGTGGAAGAGAGAGTAATCAGGAGGCAGGAATTAGTAGTGGTTGAATGTTTCAAGTGTGGGGAGAAAGGGCACAAGTGTAGAGAATGCCTACTATAGAGAAAGATGAAAGAGAAGAGGAAATTAAGAAGAGTAGAAGAGGAAGAAGCGGTGCATGTGGCCAGGCCACAAAAGGCACAGCAAGAAGGGAAGCCAGCGCGTCCTACTAGGGAAAAGGCACAGGAATGGCAGAGGAGTTCAGTGGCAGAGTTGAGAAAGAAGGTGGAGGAGCATTGTGGTAAAGGCGTCCCAGAAGAAGCGTGATTATTAGAGTTGGGATAGTGTACAAGGGAAGTGATAGTAACATATATAGAGTGTGAGAAGTGTGGGGAGAAAGGATGCCATGTGGAAGAGAATAGAGGACAGGGAGTGATCAGAAACAGACAGAAGTGGTGTGGATGTTCAAAAGAAAAGAAGAGGGAGATGGCATGCTCCACTAAATAGGTCTAGCTCCTTAATACCATGATACTTCTTCTGGAAGGATTTTACTTGTCTTGATAATGCTGACAATAGGGACTATAAGTCAAAGGCTAGGAACCAGGTTTCAGTAAAGAATTAGAGTGCTTCTTTTCAGGGATCATTAGGTATTGTTGTTCTTGAATTGCCTTTTAGGTACTTTGACAACTGGTTCTTGGGTAGCTAGATGCTGATTCCAGGCATAGGAGGCTGTGAATGGGCATTTAATAGAGGTTACAGTAAATTCTCTGGTGGGGGGTAAATGAAGTTCCTCACAACAGATCTGGCATTCCATTCAGGGGTCAGGAACTAGTGGGTTAGACATAGGGATATTTGGGAGCTGGTATAGTGAGCACAGGGGTTGTCAGCTTCAATATACTGTCAAGTCATGTCTTCATGGATCCTAGGCTTGACTTCAACCAAGAGATTGTGTTACCCTCTGTGCTGTGCCTACAAAAGTGAAAGGACTTATTATTGAGAGAAAGTAGCAGTTACAGGAGGTGGACTTAGTTGATATTGAAGCTAAAGGCTATCTACTAGATATTGCTTTATTAACTGGAAGAACTGTACATCACTTAGTCATCTGAGGGATTGATGCTGAGATAAGTGGGGGTGTGGTTATGGTGTGTTGTGTTGGCATTATGAGGTGTCATGAGGGTGTGACAAATTCAAAAACACTAAACATTTGGTTGGTTTTGGAAGCTACTGTATATCTCATAGAGAGTCACATACATACTGATGTACCTAATAGATCTTGTATCATAGTAGTATAACTTGTGATGGCATCTTATGATGCCACACTACAATTCAAGTACCTGTTCAGTTCTATGGGTT
>Ga0157362_1001090_pt1 | contig 10892 bp, 7 predicted proteins | sample AttlaeALBM3_FD_111480 | JGI IMG/M metagenome (GOLD analysis project Ga0157362, IMG submission 111480) | Fungus gardens microbial communities from leaf cutter ant in Ribeirão Preto, State of São Paulo, Brazil - Atta laevigata ALBM3 | ecosystem: Host-associated > Fungi > Mycelium > Unclassified ... | reverse complement strand
GCCTGCTGTTCAATCAGTTTCGCTTTCGACTGCTCCAGCTCGGCGACGCGCTCGCGCTCTTTCGCCACCACCGCTTCCGGCGCGCGCGAAACGAAGCCTTCGTTCGCCAGCTTGACCTGAATCTTCTCGATCTCGACGTCGAGCTTGCCCAGCTCTTTCGCCAGACGATCCAGCTCCGCCGCCTTGTCCACCAGGCCCGCCATCGGGATCAGCAGCTCGGCGCCTTCGACGATTTTGGTCACGGAAACCGGGCCTTTCTCGCCTGCTGGCAGAATGGTCAGGCTTTCCAGACGCGCCAGGCGCGACAGGAAGGTGCGGTTCGCTTCCACACGGCGCAGCGCCGCAGGAGAACAGTCGCGCAGCAGCACGTCGAGCGGCTTGCTCAGGGCGATATTCATCTCAGCGCGAATATTACGCACCGCGACGATCGCCTGCTTCATCCACTCGATATCCGCCATCGCTTCCGCATCCTCTTTCGCCGCGTCGTAGTGCGGGAAAGGCTGCAGCATAATGGTGTCGTCGCTGATGTTCTTCAGCACCTTCACACGCTGCCAGATGGTCTCGGTGATAAACGGAATAATCGGGTGGGCGAGGCGCAGCAGCGCTTCCAGCACCGTCACCAGCGTGTTGCGCGTGCCGCGCAGCTCCGCTTCGCTGCCGTTGTTCATCACCGGCTTGGTCAGCTCCAGGTACCAGTCGCAGAACTGGTTCCAGGTGAAGTCATAAAGAATATTCGCGGCGATATCGAAGCGATAGCTGTCCAGCGCCTCGCGGTACGCTTTCACCGTGTTGTTGAACTCGGCGAGGATCCAGCGATCCGCCAGCGACAGCGTCATTTCACCGCCGTTCTGACCGCAATCCTGATCTTCGGTGTTCATCAGCACGAAGCGGCTGGCGTTCCACAGCTTGTTGCAGAAGTTGCGGTAGCCTTCCAGGCGCTTCATATCCCAGTTGATATCGCGGCCGGTCGAGGCGAGCGCCGCCAGGGTAAAGCGCAGCGCGTCGGTGCCTGACGGCTCAATGCCGTCCGGGAACTGCTTCTCGGTGCGCTTGCGGATCTTCTCCGCCAGCTGCGGCTGCATCATGTTGCCGGTACGCTTCTCCAGCAGATCCTCCAGCGAGATGCCGTCGACCATATCCAGCGGGTCGATAACGTTGCCTTTGGATTTCGACATCTTCTGGCCTTCTTCGTCGCGGATCAGACCGGTCATATAGACGGTCTTAAACGGCACCTGCGGCTTGCCGTCTTCATCTTTGAGGAAGTGCATGGTCAGCATGATCATGCGGGCGATCCAGAAGAAGATAATGTCAAAGCCGCTCACCAGCACGCTGGTCGGGTGGAACTGACGCAGCGCCTCGGTGTTCTCCGGCCAGCCGAGCGTGGAGAAGGTCCACAGGCCTGAGGAGAACCAGGTGTCGAGCACGTCGTCGTCCTGACGCAGCGCCACGTCCGCGCCCAGGCTGTTCTCGCTGCGCACTTCCTCTTCGCTGCGGCCGACATAGACGTTGCCGTCGTTGTCGTACCACGCCGGAATGCGGTGGCCCCACCACAGCTGGCGCGAGATGCACCAGTCCTGAATATCGCGCATCCAGGAGAAGTACATGTTTTCATACTGCTTCGGCACAAACTGGATATCGCCGTTCTCGACCGCTTCGACCGCGACTTTCGCCAGCGGCGCGGTACGCACGTACCACTGATCGGTCAGCATCGGCTCGATCACCACGCCGCCGCGATCGCCGTAAGGCACGGTCAGGTCATGCGGTTTGATCTCGTCCAGCAGGCCGAGTTCGTCCACGGCGGCGACAATCGCCTTACGCGCGGCAAAACGCTCCATTTTCTGGAAGGCGGCCGGGATCTCGTCCGAGCAGGCGTCGCTGACTTCGCCGTTGGTGTCGTACACCTGGGCGCGCTCGCGGATATCGCCGTCAAAGGTCAGAATATTGATCATCGGCAGCTTGTGGCGACGGCCGACTTCATAGTCGTTGAAGTCGTGCGCCGGGGTGATTTTCACGCAGCCGGTGCCTTTTTCCATGTCGGCGTGCTCGTCGCCGACGATGGGAATGCGGCGGTTCACCAGCGGCAGCATCACCTCTTTGCCGATCAGATCTTTATAGCGCGGATCTTCCGGGTTGACCGCCACGCCGGTATCGCCCAGCAGGGTTTCCGGACGCGTGGTGGCGACCACCAGATAATCTTTGCCTTCGGCGGTTTTCACGCCGTCCGCCAGCGGATAGCGGATATGCCACATCGAGCCTTTGCTCTCGCGGTTTTCCACTTCCAGATCGGAAATCGCGGTGCGCAGTTTCGGATCCCAGTTAACCAGGCGTTTGCCGCGGTAGATCAGGTTCTCTTTATGCAGGCGAACAAACACCTCTTTCACCGCATTAGAGAGGCCGTCGTCCATGGTGAAGCGCTCGCGCTCCCAGTCCACGGAGTTGCCGAGGCGACGCATCTGGCGGGTAATGGTGCCGCCTGATTCCGCCTTCCACTGCCAGATCTTGTCGATAAAGGCGTCGCGGCCGTAATCCTGTCGCGTCTTGCCCTCTTCGGCGGCGATTTTGCGCTCGACCACCATCTGGGTGGCGATGCCCGCATGGTCGGTGCCCACCTGCCACAGCGTGTTTTTACCCTGCATGCGCTGGTAGCGGATCATGGTATCCATGATGGTCTGCTGGAAAGCGTGACCCATGTGCAGGCTGCCGGTGACGTTCGGCGGCGGGATCATGATGCAGAAGCTTTCCTTACTGGTGTCGCCGTTAGGCTTGAAATAGCCTTGCTCTTCCCAGTGCTCGTAAAGCGGCTGCTCGATATCTTGCGGGTTATATGTTTTTTCCATTTCTGCTATGTCGTTTGCGGCTGCGGCGGCGTGGCCGTATTCAATTGGAAACCAACGCTGCGGTACGCTTTATAGCGGTCGCGCGCCAGCTGTTTCTGAGACTCTTCGTAGGGTACGAAGTCTATCACTTCATGGAAAGCAGTAGCAAAATCTGCAAACTGCGGCAGCAGGCTGATCAGCAGATCGCGCGGCGAGCTGCCGCGACGCTGCGGCCAGGCCAGCTCGACCGGCGCGCCGTAGCGCGGCCCTTCGCCCGCCAGATTATGCGGCACGAAGGCGTTAGCCGGACGCTGCCACAGCGCCTCGTCGAGGCGAATGGCCTGCTGTTCGTTTTCACAGGCGATCAAAATGCGTTTGCCCGCCCGCCAGCGCGTTTCCGCCAGATCGCATACCAGCGCCTCAATGGCGCTCAGCTCGTCGCTGTGCGAGTCCGATTCCATTACGTAGAAGGTTGCGTTTTTCATGGAAAGGCCTTGTGGGTGAGAGGTGATGATATTACCAGCTAAGGCGCGCGCTAGCACTTCCCGATGAGAGAGATATGGCGTCGACGATGGTCTACATCAATGCGCGCCGCCTGATGAAGCGGCGCGCAGCGAGGCTTAGTCGTCGCCGTTGAGGCCGGCGCGGTTCAGCAGGAACTGCGACAGCATCGGCACCGGACGACCGGTGGCGCCTTTGGCTTTGCCGGAGCGCCAGGCGGTGCCGGCGATATCCAGGTGCGCCCAGTTATATTTACGCGCGAAGCGCGCCAGGAAGCAGGCGGCGGTGATGGCGCCGCCAGGACGGCCGCCGATATTCGCCATGTCGGCGAAGTTCGACTCCAGCTGCTCCTGATACTCATCCGCCATCGGCAGACGCCAGGCGCGGTCGCCGGACTGCTCGGAGGCGCCGATCAGCTCGTGCGCCAGCGGATTGTGGTTCGACAGCAGGCCGCTGACGTGATGGCCGAGCGCGATAACGCAGGCGCCGGTCAGGGTCGCCACGTCGATCACTACTTCCGGATCGAAGCGCTCGACGTAGGTCAGGGCGTCGCACAGCACCAGACGGCCTTCCGCATCGGTATTCAGCACTTCTACCGTCTGGCCGGACATGGTGGTCAGCACGTCGCCCGGACGCATGGCGCGGCCGTCCGGCATGTTTTCGCAGCCTGCCAGTACGCCGACCACGTTGAGCGGCAGGTTCAGCTCTGCCACCATGCGCATTACGCCGTAGACCGACGCCGCGCCGCACATGTCGTACTTCATCTCATCCATCGATTCCGCCGGCTTGATGGAGATGCCGCCAGAGTCGAAGGTCAGCCCTTTGCCCACCAGCACGATCGGGCGCGCCTCCGCATCCGGGTTGCCCTTGTACTCAATGACCGACATCAGCGACTCGTTCTGCGAGCCGGCGCCCACCGCGAGGTAGGCGTTCATGCCCAGCTCTTTCATCTGCTGCTCGCCGATCACGCGCGTGGTAACGTTTTTGCTGTAGGCGTCCGCCAGCTGGCGCGCCTGTGAGGCGAGATAGGCCGCATTGCAGATGTTCGGCGGCATATTGCCGAGATCTTTCGCCGCCTTCACGCCGGCGGCGACCGCCAGGCCGTGCTGAATGGCGCGCTCGCCGCTGGTGAGTTCGCGGCGCGTCGGCACGTTGAACACCAGCTTGCGCAGCGGACGGCGCGGCTCGGTTTTGTTGCTCTTTAGCTGGTCGAAGTTATAAAGCGCTTCTTTAGAGGTTTCGACCGCCTGACGCACTTTCCAGTAGGTATTGCGGCTTTTTACATGCAGCTCGGTCAGGAAGCAGACCGCCTCCATCGAGCCGGTGTCGTTCAGCGTATTAATGGTCTTCTGGATCACCTGCTTGTACTGGCGCTCATCCAGCTCGCGCTCTTTGCCGCAGCCAATCAGCAGAATGCGCTCAGACAGAATATTGGGTACATGATGCAGCAGCAGCGTCTGGCCGACTTTGCCCTCCAGCTCGCCGCGGCGCAGCAGGGCGCTGATGTAGCCGTCGCTGATTTTGTCTAACTGCTCGGCGATCGGCGACAGACGACGCGGCTCGAAAACACCGACAACAATGCAGGCGCTGCGCTGTTTTTCCGGGCTTCCGCTTTTTACACTGAACTCCATGCACTCTCCTGAATCTTAAAGACAACGGCCGCGGCTGTCGCTAGAATGGTCCGCTTGTTACCACAGAGGATAAAAGTTTGTTGGTAATCAGCGTTCGAACTACGTTTAGTGTGGCAATGCGTTAATTTTCACCACCCTGACGCATTTGTCATACCATTTTAGCTGCGACGCAGGCCATTGATGAAGAAAAATGGCTAATAAGCGTTGAAACTAGCGATTTTCCTGCAAAAAGACAAGTTATCACAGGCGTACTAAGCGTGATCATCATTAGATATCTGGTTCGGGAAACGCTCAAAAGCCAGCTGGCTATCCTTTTCATCCTGCTGCTTATCTTCTTTTGTCAGAAGTTAGTGCGGATTTTAGGGGCTGCGGTGGACGGCGAAATCCCAACAAATCTCGTTCTGACTCTGTTAGGGCTTGGCGTGCCTGAAATGGCACAACTTATTCTGCCGTTAAGCCTGTTTCTGGCGATCCTGATGACGCTGGGCAAGCTTTACACCGACAGCGAAATCACCGTGATGCATGCCTGCGGCCTGGGCAAAAGCGTACTGGTGAAGGCGGCGATGGTGCTGATGCTGCTCACCTCTATCGTGGCGGCGGTCAACGTTATCTGGCTTGGCCCCTGGTCCTCGCGCTATCAGGATGAGGTGACGCAAAACGCCAAAGCCAACCCTGGCGCGGCGGCGCTGGCGGCCGGACAGTTCCAGAGTTCCAGCGACGGCAATTCGGTGCTGTTTATCGAAAACGTCAAGGGCAACCAGTTCGGCAACGTTTTCCTGGCGCAGCTGCGCGCCAAAGGCAACGCGCGGCCGTCGGTGGTGCTGGCGGACAGCGGCCATATGGAGCAGCGTAAAGACGGCTCGCAGGTGGTGACGCTGGATAAGGGCACGCGCTTTGAAGGCACGGCGATGCTGCGCGACTTCCGTATTACCGACTTCACCAACTATCAGGCGCGCGTGGGCTATAAAGAGGCGACGCTCGATCCCAACGACGCCGAGCAGTCCGACCTGACCACGCTGCTCAGCAACGACACGCCGGCGTTCCGCTCGGAGCTGCACTGGCGCTTTACGCTGATTTTCTCGGTGCTGGTAATGGCGCTGATGGTGGTGCCGTTGAGCGTGGTCAACCCGCGTCAGGGCCGCGTGCTGTCGATGCTGCCCGCGATGCTGCTCTATCTGATCTTCTTCCTGCTGCAAAGCTCGCTGAAGTCGAACGCGGCGAAAGGGCGGCTCGATCCGGCGATCTGGATGTGGGTGGTGAATATCAGCTATCTGCTGCTGGCAGTAGCGCTTAACCTGTGGGATACGGTGCCGATGCGCCGCGTGCGCGCCCGCTTCAGCCGCGGAGGTTCCGTCTGATGTTTCGCGTTCTCGACCGTTATATCGGTAAAACCATTTTCAACACCATCATGATGACGCTGTTCATGCTGGTGTCGCTCTCCGGCATCATCAAGTTTGTCGATCAGCTGCGTAAAACCGGGCAGGGTGCCTATACCGCGCTCGCCGCTGGCTACTACACGCTGCTCAGCGTGCCGAAGGATATTGAGATCTTCTTCCCGATGGCGGCGCTGCTCGGCGCGCTGCTCGGCCTGGGCACCCTGGCACAGCGCAGCGAGCTGGTGGTGATGCAGGCGGCGGGCTTCACCCGCATGCAGGTAGCGCTGTCGGTGATGAAAACCGCCATCCCGCTGGTGCTGTTAACCATGGCCATCGGCGAGTTTCTCGCGCCGGCGGGCGAGCAGATGGCGCGCAACTACCGCGCCACGCAGCTCTACGGCGGCGCGCTGGTGTCGACGCAGAACGGCCTGTGGGCGAAAGACGGCAATAACTTTATCTATATCGAGCGGGTGCGCGGCGACAACCAGCTCGACGGCGTCAGCATCTATCACTTCAGCGACGACCGTCGTCTGAAGAGCGTGCGCTACGCCGCCAGCGCCACCTGGGATCAGGCGAACAAACGCTGGAACCTGGCGCAGGTGGATGAGTCGGACCTGAACGATGCCAAACAGATCAGCGGCTCGCAGAGCCTGAGCGGCGAATGGAAAACCAACCTGACGCCGGACAAGCTTGGCGTGGTGGCGCTCGATCCCGACGCGCTGTCGATTCGCGGCCTCTACAACTACAGCAAGTACCTGAAGCAGAGCGGCCAGGAGTCTGGGCGTTACCGCCTCAATATGTGGAGCAAGATCTTCCAGCCGCTGTCGGTGGCGGTGATGATGCTGATGGCGCTGTCGTTTATCTTCGGCCCGCTGCGCAGCGTGTCGATGGGCGTGCGCGTGGTGACCGGGATCAGCTTTGGCTTCCTGTTCTACGTGCTGGACCAGATTTTCGGCCCGCTGAGCCTGGTCTACGGCCTGCCGCCTGTAATGGGCGCGATCCTGCCCAGCGCCGCGTTCTTCGCCATTAGCCTGTTCCTGCTGGTTAAGCGGCGTTAAGTCCGGGCAATAACTTAGAAGCAAAAATGAGGCCGCAAATTGCGGCCTCTCTCTTATAACTCGATGAAAAACGGTAGCTTTTACCGGTATCGCTAATGACTCTCTTTTTCAGCTGTGCCAGGCTCTGCGCAGGTTTTTTCAGAGGTCCCACTGATGACGATTGCAGAACAACTCAGACAGGAAGGTGAGCTTAAGGGCAAACTCGACGTCGCGCGCAGCCTGCTGAAAATGCAGCTGCCGCGCGACACGATCTTGCAGGCGACCGGGCTGACGGAAGAAGAACTAGACCGCCTCGGCGACCAGTAACCGTCCTGAGCCGTACTCCACACCGATCAACACAATAAAAGAACCCGCCTTAAAAAGCGGGTTCTGTCTGAGCCTTGAGTGGTTTTAACGCGCCAGCAGCGGCAACAGCGCCGGAAGCTGCGACAGCAGGTAGAGGATCAGCCCGATGGTGCCCCCCACCAGCGTGCCATTAATGCGGATAAACTGCAGATCCTTGCCGATGTTCAGCTCAATCTGCTGCGACATATCGCGCGCGTCCCAGCTCTTCACCGTATCGCTGATATGACGCGTCAGGAAGGCGGCAAACTCCGGCGCAACGCTGCGCGCGGCGTCCTCCAGATGACGATTCATTGAGGCGCGCAGCGCGTCGTCGCGCGCCAGGTTCTCGCCCAGCCACAGCGCCGCCTGGCGCACCTTCTCCTGCACGCGCGAATCCTCGCTGTTGAGATCGGTTTTCAGCCAGGCGCGCAGGTCGCTCCACAGCTCACCGATATAGCGGTTCAGCGAGGCGTCCTCTTTCATCCAGCGCTTAATCTCCTCGGCGCGCGCCGCCATCTCAGGATCGTGTTTAAGCTTCTCAATCAGCCGATCCACCGCGCGGTTAAAGCCAAGGCGCAGCTCGTGACCCTGATCCGCCGCCACGTCGTCGAGCACCGAATCCACCGCGTTCGCCACCAGCTCCGCGCTGTGCTCGCCCAGCCATTCGGTCGGCAGCATCTTCGCTTTAATAGGATGCTCGCGCTTCAGCCAGCGCACAATCTGCATGGCGATAAAGTCGCGCGTGGCGGGCTTGTGCAGCAGGCGCAGCAGCTGATCGATCGCCGCGTCGAGCAGCTCCTGATGGCGGTTGTTTTTGGTCAGGCTCTCCAGCAGCACCGCGCTGGTCTGCGACAGATCGACCTTGTCGATGGCGCGATGCACCGCGCGGCGCATAAAGTTCTGAATGCGCGCGTCGTCGGTAAGATCGAGAAAGCCGCGCATCACCTGCAGCAGATGGCGCCCGATGCGGTCGGCGTTGCCCGGCGCGTTAAGCCACTGCGCCAGCAGCTGCGCCGGATCGTGGCGGCGGATCAGCGCCAGCAGCGAATCGGTGTCGAGAAACTTCTCCTGCACGAAGCGGCCGAGATTGTCGCCGATGCGATCTTTATTGCGCGGAATAATCGCCGTATGGCGCGAGATAAAGGGCACCGGCACGCGGCGAAACAGCGCCACCACGGCGAACCAGTCCGCCAGCGCGCCGACCATCGCCGCTTCAGCGATCGCCTTCACGCCGCTCACCCAGAAGTTGGGCGGCAGAAAAAGGGTGGTGATAAAGATGGCGGCGGCCAGCAGCAGCAGGCCGAGCGCCAGACGTTTTGTCCGTTTAAGTTCGCGTAATTTGTCCATGCTCACAGCTTAGCAGAGGCCCGACCGCAGCGGAAAGCGCCTCAGCGGCGACGCCCGCCCAGCAGGCTGCCGAGCGCGCCGCGAATAATCTGGTTGGCGATCTGTCGCGTCGCGCTTTTCGCCACGCTCTGCACGATGCCGTCATGCTTGCCGCCGCGCGGGCCGGTGCGGCCGAACAGCACCTCTTTCAGCCCGCCGAGAATGCCGCTGTCGACCTCAAGCTCGTTACCTTTCGCCTGCGGCGCGTTGGCCTGTTCGCTGGCGCCTTTCACGCCCTGATGCAGCTTCTCATAGGCGGATTCACGGTCGATCTCCTCATCATATTTGCCCGCCAGCGGCGAGTGGTTGATCAGGCCGTTGCGCTCGTCGAGGCTCACTGGCCCCATGCGCGAGCCGGGCGCAATCACCATCGCGCGCTCCACCACCGACGGGCTGCCTTTTTCATCGAGAAACGAGATCAGCGCCTCGCCGGTGCCCAGCGCCTGAATCGCCTCGGCGGTGTTGATGGCAGGATTGGCGCGCAGGGTGTCGGCGGCGCTCTTCACCGCCTTCTGATCTTTCGGCGTAAAGGCGCGCAGCGCGTGCTGCACGCGGTTGCCGAGCTGGCCGAGTACGCTGTCGGGCACGTCAGCAGGATTCTGGGTGACGAACCAGACGCCGACACCTTTCGAGCGGATCAGGCGCATCACCTGTTCCACCTTCTCCAGCAGCACCGGCGGCGCATCGTTAAACAGCAGGTGCGCCTCGTCGAAGAAGAACACCATCTTCGGCTTCTCCAGATCGCCCGCTTCCGGCAGGTGCTCGTACAGCTCCGACAGCAGCCACAGCAGGCTGGTGGCGTAGAGCTTCGGCTGCTGATAAAGCTTGTCCGCCGCCAGAATATTGATAAAGCCTTTGCCGTCGGCGTCGACGCGCATCAGGTCGCGGATATCGAGCATCGGCTCGCCGAAGAAGTGCTCTGCGCCTTGCTGCTCCAGCGCCAGCAGCCCGCGCTGAATGGCGCCCACCGACGCGCTGTTGATATTACCGTACTGCGTCTGAAAGCTTTTGGCGTTGTCGCCGATATACTGGGTCATTGCGCGCAGGTCTTTAAAGTCGAGCAGCAGCAATCCCTGATCGTCGGCGACGCGGAAGATAATCTGCAGCACGCCGCTCTGGATGTCGTTGAGATTCAGCAGGCGCGCCAGCAGCAGCGGGCCGAGGTCGGAGACGGTGGCGCGCACCGGATGGCCCTGATCGCCGAAGATATCCCACAGCATCACCGGATTGCGCTGCGGCTGCCAGTCGGTGACGCCGATCTTCGCCAGCCGCGCCAGCAGCTTCTCGCTCGCTTCTCCCTGCGCCGCAATGCCGGTCAGGTCGCCTTTCACGTCCGCCATAAACACCGGCACGCCGAGGGTGGAGAAGGATTCCGCCAGCTTCTGCAGCGTGACGGTTTTGCCGGTGCCGGTCGCACCGGTGATCAGCCCGTGGCGATTCGCCATCGCGGGCAGCAGATAACATTTCACATCGGGCGTCTGGGCAATAAGCAGCGGGGCGGTCATGGCGTCACTCCAGGCAAAGGATCTGTCTGAAGGATAGCAAGCGGCGCGGGAGACGGCGGGAAAATGGCGCGCCGTGCAGCGACGGCGCGCTCTTGTTACTTCTGCACCTCATCCAGCAGCAGCATACTGACGCCGATGCCCTGCTTAACGTTGCTGAGGTTTTTGCGCACCGCGACCTGCTGCGCGCCCTGCAGAATAGTGACAAACGGCGAGTTCTGCTGCAGTTCGGTCTGCAAATGGGTGTAAAGCGCGCGACGCTGCGTGGCATCGCTTTCGCCCGCTGCCTTACGCGTCT
>Ga0157362_1001089_pt1 | contig 10899 bp, 5 predicted proteins | sample AttlaeALBM3_FD_111480 | JGI IMG/M metagenome (GOLD analysis project Ga0157362, IMG submission 111480) | Fungus gardens microbial communities from leaf cutter ant in Ribeirão Preto, State of São Paulo, Brazil - Atta laevigata ALBM3 | ecosystem: Host-associated > Fungi > Mycelium > Unclassified ... | reverse complement strand
GTTCTCCGTGCAATATCTCGCGTCGCGGTAATTGAATATCTGAAAATGTCAGGAAGGATATAAGTCTTGCGGAGTGCACGGGGTCATTGCGTTCGCCAAGTGGAACGCCATTCTTATGGGACGCTGCATTTCGGACGCCTTTATACGCGTCCTCGTTCCCGATCCCGATAATACAGTGGCATCCGAGAGCGCATTTCTTTTTACGGACTCGTCATTATTATCGTTTCGCCGAGTTGTGCGAGAGGTGTTTTCCGCATTTCTTCTGGGGCTAATAGAGAAAATAAAAAGGAGAGAAGCGCAACGCGCGATCGAGCCACGATCGAGTAAGAAATTCAAATTGCGATCCTCAGCCGATCCGTACGCGATTGTGTGCCTCCTCAGTGATCGACCGCGCGCGGATTCGAGAGCGTCCAGTGCACAAATCATCTTTCGATCGCCGGTCGGATGCACCTTCTCGGTGGAAGCAGAAATTGCCGACAATAAATAATAAACCGAGCCGTGTAATTTGAGGTAACGGGTTTTCTCGCTCTCCCCTTCCTCACCGCTCTCCTTCCCGGTTTTTCTCTCTTTGCTCTTCTCTTCGTTCACCACGCATACACGTGGACGACATGTTGTTCGTGGCGCTTCGCGAGGAGACGCGTGCTCGACACGCACAGGTGCAAGCCGAGATTACACGCTCTCCTCCACGTAAACCACGCCAGAAGAAATACTCTCGCGTTGCAGAAAAAGTTGGCCGCGGAATTGAGATGAAGAAAAGCATCTTAATCTGACCGTAAATATTTTCGCTTTTCGAGAGATCACTCGAAGAAGGTTGTATGCCGAGATACAAAACCTATCACGTTGTGCAATTCATGGAAGTCAGAAGAAATTAATAAAATTATGAAGATAGTACGAAGAATATTAGAAAATGTAAAATGGTTGTTAAAAAATACATTGAAAGAATTGATTTCGCTGAAATGTTCAAAAATTTAGCTATTAGAATAATTTAGCTATGAAAATCATTTTGTTGGTCCATCAAAATAATTATGTAAGCTGCTCAAGTTGGTCACTACTGTTGTTAAAATGTCAAAACTTTTTACAGCATTGCTCGTCATACTTGAGATTCCTATATAATTAATTTGTTATGAGAGTATGTGAAGTTAGTGTCTCAACTTTAGTTCTCAAGAATTTTGATTAAAGTTCTATATAGTTTCCTTTTGATGAATACTAGAGTTTTTTTTAGTGGTGTTTTAAAGAATTCTTGAACAATTATATTGAAATAACAACAATTAAAAAATTGTATGAATGTTCTTGATCTTTGAGATCAATTCTGTTATTTTCACGTAAAATAACTTACTTGTATTTTATAATACGATTACTCGTAAAATCGTAAAATTATCTAGAATCATCACGGATATAAAATTATTGCACACTATAGCGCAGCTAATTACCGCTGCGATCTATATTCTGGCTAACGATACGAACGCTGCCGTAACTCTCTCTCTCTCTCTCTCTCTCTCTCGTATGCGTTATCCAATAATGTTTATTAACCGTAAAATTGTTCGCGTCGTTTTAAGCTGTACAACGTAGTCGCGAGATTTTTCTTCATCCAATCGCAATGAACAGCTAATGCGCTTCCTCTGCATACCAGTTGCCACTCGGCGCGTAAAACGCTTTTGCGAGCTCGATCGCGAAAAGTGTGCGAATACGCAGCCACATCCAGTCTGCAACAAGGATCAAAAGATGGCGAGGAGTACTGAACTGTAAGATATTTATCTCGTACCCACACGCGCCTCGTAAATTCGCGCGTCGCTGAACTTTTATACTTCGCCTTTAATACACTTTACGCCGCACGGACGACCTCATCTCACCTTACTCTATCCTTACCTCGTCTTATCTTCTAGCGATTGGAACCGGGATAATTCCGAGACCGATTTTCGACGCTATTTACGTGGAATAATGCATTTCACACCGATCGCACCACGTTTCCGTTATCACGGAATAAATATAGCGTTTATTTATGGCTCTCAATAGCATTTAAATCGGGATTCACTGAAATTATGCAGGAATGAATTTCGCTGTCGAACATAAATTTACATTAACGCGAACTTTATCATATCCCATTTATATTTTGTGATAATTATATGGATTTACAAGGATTTAAATGTTAATACGCGTTTCAAATACGTGTTGAGAATATAACTCGGTGAATTTTTGTGGGAAAATCAGTTTAGGGTGTCACTTTTTCTTTGATTATCAGCGTGACATTCTTTAATATGCACTCGTTTTCAACAATTGTTGTCATCATTCTGGACATTATTGTTCACCGCGCGAGCGAGTTTCTTCGTTGAAAAAGCGTCTTGTGCACACGACGATAGCGAAATAGCCATTAATTACCGAGAGTCGGCACTGGTCTTCTAATTAGCTTGAAAACCCGGTTTTGCTTTCGTCGTCCCCTTGTCCCTCTGTAACCCGCGACTGCACCGCCCTTTTCTTCGGCGTTTCCTCGAACTTGTTAATTTATGAATGAGCGAACTGCGGAGTTAACGAGCAACGAAAATAAAAGTTGCGAGCGGCGAGTGAAGTATAGTTACTCCAGACACATTTTAATCATGTCTTCTTTCTCCTTTTCTTCGATTTCTTCTTTTTCATAAGGTCACATCGCGAACGAGGAAACATCTTTCATATTTTTTTTGCAATTGTATTTTTCGAAATGTCTTCGCGTTCAGGCAAACATACGCGACAACATTTTTCACGGGAGTGGGACTATATCATTTTCACTGAAGGGTTATTTATTACATACTTGCTCACTTTCTTATGAGTACTAGCAAATATTATTTGTATCGAACAGAAAATTACATCTCAAGAAATAAGAAAGAATGATCGGCACCAAAACGGATTGTCAGATAACAATAAGATGGTAGGGCAATTTCCGACACCGTGTATAATGCTCCTCGGGGGTGCGTTGCGTCGTGGTGATCGGCTTTGTGTCCCGTTCCCTTCTCGAAGGAAAAGCTTTTTTTCACGCTCCTTCTACTACGCTCTCGACCCACCTCATCCTGTTTCAATCTAAATCCGCTTCGACGCGTATAATTCTATCGACCGATCAAATAATTGAAACGCTTTAATTCTCGATATGCACCCCCGCGTCACTCTCGCTCTGTGCCCCGCAGCATCTTTATCCACCCTATACATCTCGAAGGGTGGTATCAAATTCCGTAGTTTTTCAAGGTTGAGGGCGATGAGGTCCGCCATTATTGCTAAACTTTTCAAATTGGAATTGGAATAACGGGGATGAAGTGATAATAATTACTTCTTTATTGTGTTGTTGAAAAGTAAACCTTCATAATTCATTAAAAAAAATAAATTGATCAATTTCTTTTCCTGGTCAAATTTATAATCAATCAACTCGAATGTGTATTCTCTAACAAAACTTGTTTCATCTTTAAAGAGGACGGCTATTTTTAAAATCTTATAGCTTTTCTTCGGAGTGAGTTATAATTCATTATTTTTCATTATATTCCTTGCCTCAAAATATGAAAATACTTTCTCTGTAGAGATTAAGTATTAATTAATTTCAAGATTAAGTAACCTTAAAGTATTTTGTTATCACATGGAAGCAAATACATTTATTAAATAAAATGAGAATATTAATATGTACGAACATAAAGGGAAAGTCCCTGAATTTACCGACACTCTGTTTTCAATTAACATCTCTGTGTTGTCGGTTACGCGGGAAAGATCGGCGAGAAACGTCGACGTCACTCCAACGAAAGAAAGCAGGGGCGAGGAGGTTGGAAAGGGGAAAGCGGTAATGACGCGTATTTCAATCCCGAGGGCGCCGTGGCCCTTCGGTAGAGACGGCAGTTTTCGGGGGTGAATCTACCCCCTGCCCGTATCCACGAAGTATACAGTACATCGAGCATGTAACGTCCCACTATCAGCCGACCCTCCACACACACACACACACACGCGTGCACGTGCACACACGCACACACGCGCTTGGAACACGCGCTCGCCCCGAGTGGGGGTCTGCCCTATGATTTGTAGCAGTGCTATAATGCCTCTAGCCAGCACCCTCTGCCTTCACCCCCTCTCGCCCCCTCCTTCCCCTCCCCCTGTTCCAGTCGTAACGCTTCCCACCCTCATTCTCCACGAACACGCTCGTAGAACGGAATACACGCGCAGCTTTGCCCCCTCACGCGTGTAGCGACATGTAGAAACGGTTGCCGTTTCGAGAGCTTCAAAGCTAAGCGCGAGAGATGTCCCCGGCTTCTCGTCCACGTTTTGGGGCTTTTGTACTGGGAAAACTTTCAACTCGTGTACTTTCTGTCTCTTGTTAATCGAAATATTAATTAATTTTAATGAATCGTTGTAATCATTACAACTTTCATGTATTTTATGAGATGTTCTCGGTTTCTCGTCCACGCTTTGGATCTTTTCAGGATTGCCACAGACCTGAAAACCCAGGAAAACCAGGAAAAGGCAGGGAAATTGAAATTGGTTCTGGAAACTGGGAAAAGTCAGGAGAAAATGTAAAAAAGTCTAGAATTTCGAAATTTGCTCACAATTCCCTGAAATTGCTCCCATTCCAAATAATTGTTATAATTTTTTAAATATTATGATTTAATATTTGACGTTTACAGTCAAATACCTTCAAAACTTGTGCATTTTAAATGATTTTAATAAATTAAAATTTATATTTATTCAATATTTTTATTTGATCTTTCTTTTTTATCATAACGGCATTCTTTTTTTCCAAAACTAATTTATTTTTTTTGTGGCTTGAATTTGCACCCAAATTGTACTATGATATTAAGCTTTTTTTGCATTGTTTTTAATAATATAGACTAGCTTTCTTACAATCCGTGAGTCTAAATGTTAAAATTTACATATTTTTATTATTCATGGAAAATTTTCTATTTTCATCTGAAAAACCTGGAAAAGTAAGGGAATTTTGAAATTCATTTTCTGGCAACCTTGTCTTTTGTACTGAGAAAACTTTCAACTTGACCTGTATTGTCGACCCGTCTCTTGTCAATCGAAATATTAATCAATTTTAATTAATCATTGTAATCATTATAACTTTCATGTATTTTATTAAGCAAACAGCTTTCGATGCACTTGTTCAATTAAAATGTGCGTGTCATGATTTAAAGTACAATTTTACAGCATACACGGAGTTAAAATTCACCCTGAATGAAAGTGGTGTAATATTTTAAAGATTTTTACCATGCACTTCAGTAAAATTAAAAATTATCAAACAAATCAAACTTATTTTATATTTTATTATAGTTTTTATTAACGAATAACGAGAAATTTATATAAAATTCTATCATAGTATAATGTTGTCCCAGAACTATACCATATTTTCAAGATAAATTCTAAGAAAAAATTTTCTCCTTGTAGTAATAATAAAAACCAGTGGTTTACGTTGCAGATAGTCATTAAAATTGCAAAATGCCCGTTGTTACGAGGATCGAAGTTTGGATCGCGGTCGTGATACACGCGAGTCCATCGCTATTCGAACGAGCTCATTCGGTGACATTATCGCCGACGCTCGTCGGGATGAAGAACGGAACGATGACATGCGACCGTTGCGATTTAATCAACGTGGAAAATTAACTGGTTGCATAATCCGAAATGCATAGCCATTTTCGAACGCGCATCATTATCAGCGCGTTTGTGCTTTATGATTGCGCAACGATTCGTCCAGATTTGACGCTGATATATCGCGCGAGTATGCTGATATATTCGCGAGTCGACGAGGTCGTTATCTTAGCTGAATGACGAATTCATGGTCTCTCTCTCTCTCTCTCTCTCTCTCTCTCTCTCTCTCTCTTCCGGCGTGATATTTAAATTCCCAATCCGATGATTTAATCGGGCCGCGTTCGCTCGCGGTAATTATTCCACCGATGAATTTAATCGGCCGCTATCTCGCTGTTGCGATTAATAACGGAAAAACGTATTTCACGCGTTGCGAATTTCACGCATAAAATTTATACAAATCGAGATTGAATCTGTGTGCTTTGCTGTCTAATGGGAGAAGATTTAGCGAATGATTTTCATTGGCTATAATAAAAAACAAATTTGACGTAAATAATTAGAGAACGGTTTTGCGAGGTTTGCTTTAACAACTAACCCGATCATCGCCGGATCGCAGTCGAAGAATGAAAATGGAATCCGGACGATTCGTAAAATCCTACGGATGCCGGCGTTTAGCTTGTAAATGTAACGCAAACCAGAAACTCGAGGTCTTCGACAGTTTGATCCGTACGACAAACGCACGACGGCGAGGTTTCCGTTTATTGGTATACCCGACATACGGAGCCGTAAAACTCCCGAAGATCAACAAGGAGACGAATTTATGGCAGTTTCGTAGCACGACTGCCGCGAAGAGGAGAGAAGGAAAAGAGGGTGAGGGCGAGAGAGTGTGAGGTTAGTCGGAGAACGTGTTCGTGAGAGAAGTTTTAACCATATTGAAGAAGGCCAAAGTCGTCGGGCTATCGGGTGTCTCAGGTTGACTAGACTTCTGATGAAGTGAGAATAAAATTATTGAATTATTGAATTTAATAGGAGCTGATTACAGTTTAAATTAAGATTGAAATAGGATGATAGTTAAAAGAGAGGCTGGAAATTTTATTAATTGAATTACAATGAGATATTTTTTTGATACATGATACATCCGTTTGCCATGAATATCGTGGAAATCGAGTTAGGAATGTCCTATAATTGGAGAGAAAGAGAGGATGAGTTAAATCGCGAAATGAAGATGGCTTTACTGTTGTTAAGCGAACAACGGAACGAAAGTACTCCAATGGTGGTCGCGAGTAAAAAGGAGATGAATGATACGGTGATATAGTTACGAGACAAAGATGGCCATAATTCGATGGTACGCTCGTCAGTGTCTCTCAATTTGCGACTTACTTTTTTATTGATCTACTTGTCGAATATATTCTACGTGATACAATATTTTGTTTGAGAAGAATGATTTAATAATCATTTTTCTATAATTATGTAATTAACAACATTCCTCATTAGAAGGGATGTGCAAATCATTTTAAGTAATATATTATATGTTTCTTGCGGCTATATTTAAATTTTAGTCTGACTCAATGTTTCATTACAATTTAATGGATTCTTCAGAGAAAATATATTTCACGTCAATTTCTGAAAGTATGTAAGATGTATTGAGTGTCGCTGAATATCGCGGCGGGCTTCTGGATTTAAAGGGATTCTCTTCCTTCTCTTTCTCTTTCTTCTCCTCCTCTTCCTCCTCGACGAATAGCTACGTACTTTACCAACCGACCGACTGAGCCGAGTTATTAAATTTTTAATGTGTCTAAGTTAGTACAGTGTCTCTCTTCATCTTCTTTTATCCTTCTTTCTCCAACGATTCGACCCCACTGAGCTGAGCGAGAAAAACTACCGTTGAGTCACCGGGGTGGAGAGGGGGGAGAGGGTCGTAGAACGAAACAAGGAAGAATAAATGAGGAAGAGAAGTCGAGAGAGGAACCTGTGTGTTGTCTGTCGCAATAAATTTATGAATTGTTCCGAATTACACGAAAGCTTTCGGCCAATCGAGTTAACGCACGTCGCGTTGGGGGTGAGCTCGAAATTTTTTTTTTTTTTTTCAGTCTCTAAATTTGTCAGTCACTCGATATCATCTAAATTAACAGTCGCAATTGAAATTTAAACACATTGTGAATATTAATTGAAGCGATGCAAAGTATATTTTGCAGAATATATACATAGCGTCTCGTTAAAGATCGGCGTGTTATGCTTAAATTTTTCTTTTAAAAACAATAGGGATACGTTACTCCCGTATCAGACTTGTTCGCGTAACTGAATAGACACAAGATATCCACCTGATGACTGTGCGTTCGCGTTAAACACTTGACGTCGGTGTCAAGTGACGGCTGTCAAGGATTGTTTGCGTGTCATCTACGTGGAACCCACGAACACCTTAACCGTCACAAGCTACGATCGTCTCGATGATAAATCGATAGAAACGCGCGTGCCTCAGCACATTGAATAATAGCTTCCGGATGTTTTGGAAATTCTAATCGTCTCCGATGCTAAATTATTCGCCAGAATGGAGGACTAGGTTATCGATTATTTAAGGATTATCGGTCTTGCCGTAAATTGAACCTGAAGCTATTTCTTGAAGCTACGTCTGTCAATTCTGGTAATTGGCATGATAATTCGTTTATTTAAATTTCAAGTTAAGAGTGTTCGATTCGTGACAAATGAAATATTAATTCCCGTTTTCTAACTTTGAAGATTTCAATGCGCAAGAATAAGGTGCAGGATATGAGATCATATCTAAAATAGACCTTACAAATTACGGACTTATCTCTCACACCGAACCCTCGAGTCTCATCCGAGCTCGTACATCGTGATAACGAAAAAGCACGCGATAGAAACGGACTAGGGATGACGTCAGTCCGTCAGCAAGAGAGTCGTATATCTGCAGGCGAAACTTCACGGGAAAGACACCGTCGCATCAATTCGCGGAAATCGCAGTAAAAGATTCTCGACGTCCATCTATCTAAATGACACCGTCAGGATCCACCGCGTGTGCGGAGTTTATCCTCACATTACCTCGCGTGCGTTTACATTTCTCGATGGGCGCATCTTTGAAGCTCAAACGAACGTATTGTCGTAATTTCAAGCGTTCCGCGCTTTTTACCTGGCATTTAATTACGAGCGTGAACTACGGCACTTAATTCAAGGGAGCCGAATTTGAGCGACGTGAGGGAGGGAAAACGGCGGCGACCACTGTTAAATAACAATTACAGCGACAACGGAGGGAAAGCAGCCGCCGAAATGTCCGTGTAACGTCAACCAGCGGTAATTTAACTGCCGCCTCCATAAACAATCGTAGCCGGGACCATAATTATTATTGTGCAGCGAGCGCGGGCAGGGACCACGAGCGACTGGAGCACATTGTATGCGCGCTGCGCGCAGCGACAGTTAAATCGCCATCGTTAAATGTCCGGCTTTACGAGTGTCGTTGAATCGACGTTCTGTTCGTTATCGCCGCAAACTGCCCTCGCCCGCCCATTCTCTGCCTCCACCTCCTCCTCCTCCTCCTCCTGTTCCTGTTTCTCTATCCCGCGCTCTCCTTTTTTTTTCTTCTATTCTTTTTCGTTATCGGAATCAGCCACTAATATTTTTGCGTCACCCGTTGCGTGGGAGACTTCCTGCCACCGTTTTAAAATGTCACGTCGCGGAAGCCCGTTGCGAACGCGTCTTAACTTACGATGGACGTCGTGATTCTTCGAAATCTGTCAGATGAAATCTTTCGATGTCATGTGAAAATATAAAAAGGATAGAAATTGGTGCAACGTTAATGTACGATACAATAAAATATATCGTAGAGGCGGATTGATTTTACGAATTTTATATTAGTGACAGAAACGACCAATATCCTACTGATTGACATTTTCATTTTGATGAAGATCCTGTACGCTTTTGTCCTCGCTGCGTAGAGAGAACAACGTTTTCTATCTTCCGCCTTCAAGTCGCGGGAATGACATTGATTGTTCTCTCCAGAGCGACATAAAAAGTACGTTCACGACTCTTCCAAGTTCGTATTCTGCTTCTCGGCAGAAGTTGCTCGCCATGTACCTAATGAATCTTTCAAAGTACGAAAGATGTTCGCACTCTTTTCCCTTGCGAATACCATAAAGGGATCGGCTCTCGAGAAGACAAAAATGGCCTGTCACGTTATCCTGTTTCGGAAAAAGACTTGTCGCAAGTCATCGCGGCACAATGAAATCAAGGCTTATTTACACCGATTGATTTCTAAATTATGTCGCATTAGATCAACTTTCGCGTAATTTGTAAAACAATTTAAATATGGCGAGAGAAATACGACAATGTTGTGTCTATCTAAAAGCAATAGTTACTGTATTACTTATTGATTTATTAATAATGATTACACATCAATTTTACTGGAATTATTTCTTTACATTTTATTTTATTAGAAAATTATTAATTACGTTTTTTTGTTTTTTTACACTTATAATCAACTTTAAGAAATAGGGCGATAATAAAAAAATTGTTTCATTTGAAGAAGTCTTCACTCGGATGAGTGTGTTGAACCATCATGACGTGCGGTCGAGTCACACGGCCTTGGCGAAGGAAGGGCGATGCATTCTATCTGTTTCCCTCCTCTTTGTTAGTTCACGAAGTCCCTGATGTCCGTAGTCAAGTCCATTCCTCGGGAACTAACGCATCAATCGTCTTCGCGTAAATGCCTTCGCGCTGTCGTTTCCGGCCGCCGGAAGCAGCGTAAATGAATAATTGACACTTTCCGTGGATAATTAATTCTGCGAATATTCTCTTTTGTCTCTCTATTCTTATATTTTCTTATATTTTCACAGGATGTATAAAGAAAAATATATTTCTCTTTAAGCAACAGATGATTTTTCTCTCTCACTTGCAATATCAATATTAATTAATGAAATAAGCTCAAGTTAAATTTTATAAAATTCATCGCTGACTAATTTCTGTCACTTTTTTGTTTCAGGTAAGTTCAACAATATCGAAAGCCACGAGAACGCTCCCATGCGAGAATCGCAAACACCAAGTGCACTCACGTGAGTCGTCCTAATCGTGAACGTGAACACGTGGGTAGTCGCGATCGTAAGCACCGGGCGTGCTTAATTCATTCAACTTTCTAACAGCACGTCTACCCGGCGCTCGTCGTTTTCCACGCGGGCGCGGGCGCGGAAATATTTGTCATTTGTGTTTATACCGCTTCTTTATACAGCTGTAATGTGCAGTCATTTTACGTGTTTACATAGCCGACCCATTAATCTTCGACCGCGCCTTGTGGAACGATCTGTAAATCTCGCCGAGAAATCGTAAGATTCCTTGACGTCGTCGAGAAAGTCGCGATGTTTTACAGGC
>Ga0157362_1001088_pt1 | contig 10901 bp, 7 predicted proteins | sample AttlaeALBM3_FD_111480 | JGI IMG/M metagenome (GOLD analysis project Ga0157362, IMG submission 111480) | Fungus gardens microbial communities from leaf cutter ant in Ribeirão Preto, State of São Paulo, Brazil - Atta laevigata ALBM3 | ecosystem: Host-associated > Fungi > Mycelium > Unclassified ... | reverse complement strand
TATATATAATTACATATATTTACATAACTATATATGAAAATTTTTTCCCGAGATTTTGGTAATTGTAAGTTTTAATATTGTTACGTCCATACCAATAAGAATATAGAAAATAATGATCGAAATGGCGTCATATGTGCGTGCGGGGTCGCGAAAGTAGAGGAAGGTAGAGATTGGAAAATATTTTTTTAGGAAGGTACGAATCCAAGGCGCGTCTCGGAATAAGCAGCAAACAAAAAAATGTCAGCCCATATTCAAATTCTCAACTAACGGACTCAAATTGACAGATTTTTAGAGAGAGAAATAATTTATTAGTTCATTTGATAGCAAAAGAAAAATAGTAAAAATGAAGAAAATTATTATTATTGATAATTTATACTTAACCAAGTAATTGAAATTATTAATGAACTTGTATTTAATGAATAACAAGATTTAAGAAAAGTTTTGAGAGATATTGTTATTTATTTAATTTATTAGTTATTTTATGTGACGAAAGAAAAATACTAAAGACGAATTGAATCAATATTAATAATTAAGCAGCGTGATTTAAAAAGAATTTCAGAAATTCGAGCAGATTCATCATTTCATATCTGAAGGTAGAGGAAGTTGTAGAAAGAAAATTACGCATCGTATAGCATTCCTCAGTTCTTTATTTATACTTATTTGGTAGCCGATTGATAGACGGAAGAGTTTCCAATTATTTACACGTATATCAGATGCAACGCAAGATAGTTGCAAGTTGGCGCGATTATTCGATATCTGTCGCGAAATGGCGCGGCGGGAAGGGTAGCCTTCGAGAAGAGGCGTAGAGATCGTTCTTAGCAGTGCACTGTATAGTCCAATAGAATTAGACTAAAAAATTCCCAGTTTGGAAAAAAATTGTAAACCAGCATTTCTCTGCACGAAAATCTTCGGAAAGCCATTAGAAAAGAAATGAATATGTTTGAGACTTGAGACTTAGAAATATGCAAAAAAAATCGAATTGCACAAAGCATGTTTTTTGCTTATATAATGAAAGATATTTAAAATTGTATGAAAAAAAATGTAGTATGAAAATTGATTTTTGGCAGGGCACACAAGACGAGCCCAATTGTGACAATCTTTCTTCAGGCCAGATGTAGCGCTGTGCCACGAGCTTGTCTTTATACTTGGAATGAGCCAAATTGTGGACCAAGTCGAAAGCCCGCCGAAAAGGCTTCGTTAGGAACGGTCGCGGCATCTCCGTTGCTACATTACAAAAGACTTGTACTCCCACTCCAGGGATCGTCAATTTTTCCAGCTTGAGACCAGACTACCGTTGCAAATAGCTCTTGAGTTCTTTATCATCCCTCTATGACTTCGCTAGTGCAGCGTAGTTTAAAGGTGACCTTAGCTCCTCTTTCCTTAACAGTGCGTCCGCCACGACATTATCTGCACTCACTACATGCCGAACATCAGTAGTAAACTGGCCAATAAAATCGAGATGGAACTGGCATAGCGTGCTTTTCTCGAAATGGCTTCTGCCAAATGCAAAAACCAGCGGCTTATGATTCGACTGCGAATGTTCATGCCTCCAGCATATGCTGAAAATTTTTAATAGAAAGATAAATAGCTAGAAACCTCTCTATCGAACATGCTGTATTTAGTTTTGGTTGGGCTTAGTTTCTTCGAGAAGAACGCTAAGAGTTCCCAGCCTCATTGTCTCGCCTCGCTGTTGTAACGTCGCGCCGATGCTGTGTTCGGACGCGTCGGTAAAGAGTGCGAGTTCGGCGTGAATTTTTGGATGTGCGAGAAGCAGCTTACATTAAGTTCTTTTTCGATCGCCTGCTCGACCTGGGGCGTCCACGACATTGGCGTCCTTCCTTTGCTGTTTCTGTGTAGGAAGTCGCACGGTTAAGCGACGCCAATGTTTCTGCGGCCCTCGGCAAGAAGCGCTTATAAAAATTAATATCTCCAAGATATAGATACCTCCTTAAATCCTTCGCTGTCTCCGGTCTTCTATTGCTATCTATAATTGCACATTGTCTGGATTCGCTGCCAACAGATTTCTCCGTTTACGAGGTAATTTGACCTTCAGCTAGCCAAATATGCATTTCGCGAGATTAATAATCACCCCTTTTGCAGCCTCTCGAAAACTCTTTGTAGATGCTCCCGGTGCTCTTTTACTGACGCTGATACAACGAGGATATCGTCAATGTACGCGTAACAGAAGTCAAAATCACGCAGAACCTCGTCGATGAAACGAAATCATTGGAACGTCTGTATCGCATTCCTTAATTCGAATGACATCGAAATTCGTACATGCCGAATGGTAGTAGCCATTGGAATGTCCTCTTCTGCTACAGGAATCTAGCGATACGCTCGAACGAGATCGAGGGTTGTAAAGATCATCTTTCCCTGCAATACTTGCGCAAAATCTTCGACATGTTGTAACGTGGGGTAACGATCTGAGACAGTACGTGCATTCAATGTCCCAGCAAGGTTGCCATTCCTCGCTTCTCTTCACTAATATGTCACTAAATGTAAAGGCGACAACCAACATCCTTTAGAGAGCCGTGCGATTCCATTATCTTTCGAAATTCGCACTTCGCGGCCGCTAGATGATCCGATGCGAGTCTACGCGGCTTGCACACCAATGATTCCGGTTGTCTCAATGTCGCGTCTCATACCGCACCGCACTCGGGTCCTCAGGTTTCGTAATTTCCGAGTATTGCAGCAATACATGGTACGGTGTCGCGTCCGCGACCATCTTGATACTTGGTGTATCGTACGCAGCGCCTGGGAGAAGATAAATTTGTTATTTGATCGACAAGGCGAGAGTTTTGCAAATCTACGAGATTTACGAGATCTACGAGAAGACCATAATGAGATAAGAAATCGACACCAATAATTGATTTCGACACATCCGTTATCACAAATCATCAGCAATCGCTGACGCGTCGCAATCGAAGTTTAAGTTAAAGTTATTGTCTCGGTGCCATATGTATTTATTGTCGAGCTGCTTCCAAGAACTCGTAGGTCGACCTCTGATAGCCCACAGACCATCTTCCGTGAATACACACAGAGATCCGCCCATGTCTATTAAAAATAAACTTTCATCGCTTTGTTAATGGCACTCCATTACGAAAAAATGGCGCGTCACTGGTCCGAATCGCTCGTTGCCATCAACGATTAGCCAATGCATGTCCCTGTTGCTGTGCTGAGCAGAGCGGCTCGCATCGAACCAATTGGGCATCCGGCTCAAAACGCCAATAATACCAACAAAGCCTATTTGCTGGCCACACGAACGCGCCCGACATCGATCACTATTGCGGTTTCGACGAGACCGATTTCCGCCGATCACCTCAATTGACTTTCAAAGAGCCGTCAACTGCTCCGCCATCTCCTACATAGTCAATCGCAACTCTGCCAATCTCACTTCTAACTTCACTTCGACTGAAGCTGCGTCGCTTGCGCCTTGCAATGCGTGAGCCCGTATAGCCTCAGCAACTTGAAAAGCTTGCGCCCAGATGGTCTCCACGATTGCATTTATAGTACGATATCCGTGAGTTATTGACTGAATCCACCATTACACGTACGAGTAACCAAATGCGAATGTATGCCGGCAGCCGACCTATTTCATATAAGCCTTACCTATTTTATATAGATAGGCTTAAAAGGGGCCACATCCGGTCAACACCTGCTCTTCCTGATCCTATAGATCAACTATCCCCGTCTTTACGACCGTTCCTGGTGCGCTCGGTAGAAGCCCTCGTAGTGCTCCCGCCATTTCGCCATGGCCCTCTTGCTCTTCCTGGTACAGGAGAGCCTTCAATCTCGTGGCTCTATGGCCTCGTTCTTCTATATCAGCTCGCGCTTTCTAAGATAGAAGCGCCTGTGCCTGTCGGCTATTATACCGAAAGACGCTAACCTGACGAGAATCGCCGCCTCATGCAACACCGTTCGATATGCACGTGCGATTTTAAGTGCGAGGTGGCGTTTTAGCTTCGCGACATCCTGCACGATTATTTTGTCTTGGGCCATAGTCTGAGTCCATTTGGAGGCCCTGTACGTGATCATGGAGGCAGCCGATGTTGGCCGTCAGTCTGGACAACGCCGCGGCCAATAACATCCGTTATGCCCTCGAGAGAAGTAGGCGGAAATGGTCACGGAAGGTCCACTGCGAGTCCAAGGTAAGTTTCGGATACTTCATGGTGGATCTTACCGGGACCGTCGCCCCCCTCCCCATACCCCCGAAGGACCATACCTCTCGGGACATCCTCTTCCATAAAGACAATGACAATGACATTTAGACCGAGACTCTAAGTCCCAGGCCTCTGATCGCTCTTACGATGCACATCGCACCTAACTCAGCCCTAATGAATGCCTCACCCAGAGATGCTCCGCTTACCATCAGTAATATATGCAGGGTAAATTAATTTTTCTTTTAACTTAAGTTAAGTTAAAGTTAACAACCTTGAAAATTTAATTTAGTTAAGATACAAGTTAATTTATAATGAAATTAATTAATTAAAAGTTAATAAAAAAAAGTAATTGAAAAATTAAAAATTAAATTTTTATATTTTTTTATTTCATGATTCCAAGATTTCAGTCTTACAAATAACGGAAATGATAAATATTCATTTAGAAAATATTCTATATTCTATTTACATGTTTTGTTCATATATTTATATTGTTTACATAGACTATTATGTACTGTTTGAATATTTTGTTCACATATACTTATTAAATTTAACTAATAAAGCCCTTTCGAAATTTTCGTTTCGGACATTTCTTCTCACAAGTTATTGAAAATGAGTCCTCCTGCACTGAATAGTTGATCAATGTAAACCGAAAATGATATTGATGTCATATTTTAATAATAAAAAATAATAGATTTCAACCTATCAGAAATTAGATCAAAATACATGGTTTCTGACAGATTGAAATCTGAGGGTCGATTGTGTAATTTGAAATGAGATGAAAATTAAACAAAAGTGAGCAAATTCACTAGAATATTTATAATTTCATTGGTCAACACCTATTAAATTTGCTCACTTTTGCAATTTTCACCTCATATTAACCCTTATATTATCCAAAATTACTTACACTGATTACTACTCGGATATCCCGATCTAAAATGCTATTCATGCCGGCCTGGGACTTTCTAGAGTATTTAATTCAATAAAAAAAAACAGTTGTCTCTTTTTTCTATTTGCCCCCCTATGTTCTTTTTCTTCTACCCCCTCTCTTGGTGATCGTTCGGCATAGAATACTCGCTTTCTTTGTTCTGCTACGTTCTATGCAAGTAGCGGAGTGAACAAGAATCGTGCAATGTTTATAATCTGAAGATAAATAGTTTTGTGTATATAGAAGAAAAATTTTTTGTTAAATATGAAAGAATTGTCTAGATCAGAATTGTCTAGATCAGAATTTGAAAGATAATTGAATTATTCTTAAAAAATATACTCTCTAAAAGTAAATTAGTATATTATCGCTGACTTTAATGCTACACTTATACTAATGTAGATCATTAATGAATATTTATTGTTTTTCAGTAATAATACACTGATTCACTTTTAGAGGTTATAATTTTGAGGTTGGATCATAATTTCTCAAAATGAATCAATGTATTATATTATTATTGAAAAACAGTAAATATTCGCTAATCGCTATCACATCCTTAAAAAATCCGATAAAAAATGATAGAAATTTATAGAAATCTAATAGAAATCCTATATAATTTTTATCAGGATCTATCGGACATTAAAATCACGACAGATAAAAAAGTTATATAAATTTCTATCGTTTTATATCTTATATTAAATAAACAATAGATACTTATCGGGGATTACAAGCTTTTCTATATGATCCTATCACTATTAAATCAGATTAATAAGAAATAAATGAAAGGATGTTTACGAACTTATATAATTATATATTCCCTATATGTTTGTATAAGATAGATGTCATAAAAAAATTATTATATCCTATCGTTGGCAATATAATGTGACATTCTTCAGATCATTAAACAATTATTTCGTGCAGATTTCAGCATACGTAATAAAACTGTAAAGTTTTATGATTTTGTATGTTATCTTATTTAAACGATAAAAATGATTAACTACACAAACTTCTCTGTCACATTATCTGATTTAATACGAAATAAGCGACAGAATGATATACGAATCTATACAATTTAATCCGAAACAATTTGTCCCCTATATGTTTAAATAAGGTAGATGTTATAGAAAAATTATCCTATTGTTGTTATATAATTAAGTATTCATTTAAGTCATTAATAATTAATTATATTTAATAATCTATAAATGTTATATTATATTGCCAAGGGCAAGATATAGTAATTTTTTCATAATATCTTATTCTAACATATAGATATATTTCTGAATTAAATTATATAGGTTTTTATAAACATTACATCGTTTTTATTACAGCTTAAATATTATTTTTAATCGTAATTTCAGATTACTTACCTATTTGATAAATTTGTTTATCATTTTCGTTATATAGTTCAAATCGTTTTGAATTTATTTCTATCTGGTCATCTTTTATTAAAATTAATAACATGCTATCGTGTTTTTGAATCATATATTTCAGATTACTCGTCTAAAGTACGCAGCGTATTTCCATATCGTTTTTATATCGTACAATTTAAATGTCGATTTTAATCAATTATTTTAGTCGTGTTTTATTAAAATTGGTAATATTCTATCATATCCTCTCTCTTAATGATCAATTTCAATTACGATTAAATTTTAGATTCTACAATTTACGAATTGAAAATACGAAAGAATATTATTAAGAATATTATTATTTTGATAAAAATTGATTAAAATGATATCTGAGCTGATAAAAATGATTCAGAAGTATAGAAAATCTATCAAATATTTTAGATAACAATCTGAAATTTATGATTCAAAAGTACGATATTATTAATTATTAATTTTCATAAAACATAACAAGATAGAAATTATTTAAAATATAAAAAGCTATTTGATAAAAATGATAGAGAATTATAGAAAATCTATCAGATATTTCAAATAAGTATCTAAAGTTTACGAACCAAAAATACGATTCAATCAGATAAAGTTTTTTCTTATCTGATTCTATCGAACTTTTTAAGCAGGGCAGCTATAAGTGTTGTACTGAAGTCAGTGATAATACATTGACTTTTAGAGAGTAGGTTTATTATTAACCTTCCAGAAACAATTTAAAAAAATCATTTTTACAGATTGAATGCTGCTGAAAAAGAAGTCTACCTATTGTAAAAATAAAATTTGGACGAAGACGATTTGGGAGAAAACGATCTGTCATATTCTGATAGTGAAAATGAAGATTGCCAGAATTAGCAACGAATAACGGATATTCGGATAATGAAGTCGAAAATGATGAAGTAATGAACATTGAAGATGAAGTAGAAGAGGACATTCATAAAAAAGATGACGAAGAAGAAGATGACGAAGAGAACAATGAAAATTAGCCATCTATTTTTTCAGATCACTATCAGGTTAAAGATGGGATTCAGTGGAGCAAAACTCCACCATTGATTCATCAAGCGCCAGCACACAATATTGTTAGATAGGAAATGGTGCGCACAGATCAACATTTTATCCATTTGCAATACTTTCAAATATTTTTTAAGTTTTGAAATAGCTGATATAATAGTTCATTATATCAACAAAAAAGCAACAGCTGTTTATCAAAATTTCAATGAAAAAAATCCTATAAAAACTCAAATGGAAAGATTTAATTGTTTCGGAATTTTATGCATTTATTAATATTTTGATTACATGCGACCTCAATAATTCAGATCATGTTTTTGAATTGTTCAAGAATACTTCGTCCATCCACTATATCATGCAACAATCTAGCTGAATAGATTTTGCTGAAAATATTTTGAGATTTCTCCGTTTCGATGATGCCAATGCACCACGACAACGTTCAGAAAATAATAAAGCTGTACCAATTAGTGAAATTTGGGCGATGCTCAACGCAAATCTTATGAATTTCTACAGACTTACAGAAAATCTATGATGAACAATTATATCCATACAGAGGAGAACTCGTTTCACTCAATATATTCCAACTAAACCTGTAAAATACGGAATAAGTCTGGTAGATTTGATGCAGAAAGTTCTTATCCATTGTATGGAATCATTTATACTGGTAAATCAATTGATCGCGAAGTAAATCAAGAGAACGGATTATCAAAGAATTAGCTGCTTCTTTCAAAAATTCAGGACATAATGTAACGATGGATAATTTTTTCACATCTCTTCCTATAATAAAACATCTATTATGGAACCTTACAGTTGTTGAGACACTGAAACATAACAAAACATATATTCCAGAAGAAATGAAAAAAAATAAATCTCGAGAAATCTATTCTTCATTATTCGCCTACCATGAAAAGTTTTTATGTGTTTTTTTATATACCTAAAAAGAACAAAGCTATCATATTATTATCTTCTGTGCATCATGATAATGTTATATCTGGAGCTTAAAAAAACTGGAGCTGAAATAATTTTTATAATAGGACGAAATCTGTCGATGTCATGGATAAAATGGTCTATAAATACAGCATTAGAAGGCAGACAAATACTATAATGGTAGATGGCATATTTTTTTTGTAATATTGTTACGCCCATACTCCGTATCGCATGCTGCGTTATACCGACACCTGTGGTGTCAAGTTGCCCACGATGCGTCGTTGTTGATAGACCGCGACAGGTAGATTTACGGAGAGCAGTCGTTCGTTCGTACGTGTTTTTCCGTCGAGATATTTCATATTACATATTATGGTGTTCCTTGATTATGCTGTATTCTCTTACTAATAAATTCCTTGTCATTTCCTACTTATCCTTGAGTCCTTTCTTTCCCGTGGCTCGAAAGAGCGCGTGTGTGATCGTTGCGAGGCGGACGCAGCAATATTATCGATATTACAGCTTTAGCTACATATACGATATATTTTGAGCACAACAACATGTTCAAATTTAAAACCGTTGACGAGTTTTCCTAAGACAATTGGGAGAAGAATTGTCAGAAGAATTTTTCAGTAATTTCATTTTCAGTAATTGAAAATTGAGCCATAACAAGTTACACACAACAAGTCCGAAATCGTCAAGATTGGCTACAGAAAGTATGTTAAATACGAGGGCAAGTCAATAAGTTTTTAGAAAAACATAGAAAAACACATTTTTTTTTATCGATTCATTTTTATTTCTCAACATAGTCTCTTTTCAAAGTTCGATAAACTTGATCTTAATGATTCTCTAACTTTTTCAAACCGTTAAAATAACATGATTTGTCCAACTCTTCAAAATAAATTTCTGTTTCGGCGACGAGCTGCTCTTTAATGGTGAATCTCTTTCCTCCGAACCATTTCTTCAGGTTTGGAAACAAGAAATAGTTCGCAGGAGATGAATATGCTGAAAGCAATTCGTAGCGGAATTCGTTGAATTTGGTCATTAGGGACGTTCTTTAAAATGTTGTTAAAACACTCCAATAAGGCTGCATAGTAATCGCCACTAATCGTTTGCTCGAAAGGTAAAGGATATGAATTATACAGCGTGCATTCCAAAAAACTGTAGTTATCATCTTTCCGACCGACTTTACGATCTTCACCTTCTTCGGAGTTGGTTCACCTGGTGAAGTCCATTGTTTTGACTATTCCTTCGTCTCAGGTGTGAAATAATGGATCCATGTTTCATCCACAGTAATGTGAATCGATGTAGAAATTCATCTGGATTACGTAGAAACATCTCTAAACATTGTTTTGAAATCGTAATACGATTGCGCTTATGGTTCACAGTGAGTAAACGCGGCACCCATCTTGCCGATAGCTTTTTAATATCCAATTGTTCATGCAAAATTGAAATCACTGGATCATGTGATATACCTGTAGCTTCAACAAGCTTGTGCACTTTCACTCGTCGATCAAAGTCGATCAGTCAAAATCGTGGACTTTATCGATGATTTCTGGCGTAGCAGCCTCAATTGGATATCTCGAATGAGGTGCATCACATGTGGATGTACAGATACCACGTTTAAATTCATTCATCCAATTGTATACAGTCGCAAACGCTGGTGCAGATGTGATCTGAATGCTTATCCAACTCAGCTTTGATTTCTTTCAGTGTTAAATCTTTCATATGTAGATGTTTGATCACTGATGTTTGATTAATGAAATTCGTTTTTTTTTCATTTCGCAAAATATACAAAGATTGTTCGCTTTAATCGCCTACAGAAATGAAACCACGCGATGAAATCCACTCAAAATTTGACAATAATCAGCTGAGATACTACTTGTCAAAAAGTAATATGACATGACGCTGCGAGTGCCCTCTGACAGATTTTCTAAAAACTTATTGACTTGCCCTCGTAAATCAATCGTAGACTCACGTTGCTTCCACTTCAAATACCATCAGCAAATACATTACCTCAACGAGACTCGACTGGAAAGAAAATTGTCTTAAGATCCTGTTATATAATATATGCTATGCCGCACATAAACTCCGGAGGAAAAATCGAAAATCCTGCTTTCAGCGCGAAAACATTGTGTGTGACGAGCACTCAGTAGATCTTACATTCTGCAAAAACTATTTATTACCTATGAGAATCAATAAATGAAGAATAAAAATTAATTAAATATATATTTTTTACTATGCATTAAATATTTATCCTTACTAATATGTACTTCTAATAAATTAACTACTAATTTATAATTTATTAGGTACAACTTTGCTTCCGCCGTTTTCCTATAGATGGCTTTAGCGGTAAGTGATGGTCGAAATAAATAGATTATAGACGTCATACAATAAACTTGGACATCTGTCAACATAACCCCATAGAAACATTAGTCGATTTGTGTCTGCATCATAAAGTTATTCTCGATTGAAAATGTCAGTTTACGAGCCAAATTCTCG
>Ga0157362_1001087_pt1 | contig 10904 bp, 9 predicted proteins | sample AttlaeALBM3_FD_111480 | JGI IMG/M metagenome (GOLD analysis project Ga0157362, IMG submission 111480) | Fungus gardens microbial communities from leaf cutter ant in Ribeirão Preto, State of São Paulo, Brazil - Atta laevigata ALBM3 | ecosystem: Host-associated > Fungi > Mycelium > Unclassified ... | reverse complement strand
TGATATTAAAATGAATCAGAAATGATTGAAAAATGACTTTTAATTATCATTTTGAAGTCACTTTAATATCATTTTAATATCATATAAATGATGTTGTTCTGCTTGGGCAATTATGAAATAATTCGTAGAGCATCTGAAGATAAATTAAAGAAGCCTTAAATATAAGGTCTAATTGATGAATACAGACATAACCTAAAAGTCGATCATGTAATTTTTTTTCTTAGAACGGAAACATGAAAAATATAGAATAAAAAGTTACTTAATCGATATCCTAATCGATATGCTTTTTAGTTGAATTTCTTTCACGATTAATCTCTTTTCTCTTCTTATTTTCAACATAAAATGAAAAAGAGCAAAGAGAGAGAGAAGGAGAGAAACTATGTAAGAAGACTTAACTAAAAAGAACAAATCTATAGTTTCTATAATAATAAGAACTTATTATAAGAATTTTAAAGAAATAGCGAACGAAAAGAGAAACGTAAAGAAAAGAAAAACATGAGTGTAAGATCAATAATAATCCAAGTAAAATATAAATTATAATAAGATCAAAATAATGTCAGGTTGAAATCATTTTAAGAAAAATCATAATGATGATGTTATTTTATTTTTATATTACTTTTGATGATGATTTTGTGATAAATTTTTGATATGATAATGTGATTTTAAACTGTGTTCTCCTGGAAAAATTCTTGCATTCGCGAAAGTCATAGAGTTATCAGGGTCAGTTTTATCAAACTCCGATTAATTTGATTTATCAGCACTATTTTATTAAATAATACGAATAAGATAAAATTAATAAAATTCTATGTATAAAAAAATTAAGAACTGTATATTAGAGATTGTCTTAAGCGATTCTGCCGATCGAGTTAATTGTCGATTAAGTTAATCGACGGAGTTTGATCAAAGTCATCTAATGTCCACTTCTATGTAGATTAACCTTAATCTTGGTTTAACTTACTTTTTATCTTGTTCTATTTCTAAGAATCATGAAACGAAAAAAATAAGTTAAACCAAGATTAAAGTCAATCTACATTGATAGAAATGGATATAACTTAAGCGATGCTCGCATTATTTTGTTTACATGGAATAATTTTTTTATTGCATATTCAATTTCTGTGTAGCGATCGTGTAGTTTTTTTTTTCTTTAGAACGGGAAACATAAAAATTTTGCCAAAAATAATGAGAAAAAAATTCACTTTTCATATTTCTTGTCTTTAGGAAAAGATTATATGATTTATTCTTTTCTTCTTACATCTCGTTTAATTTTTCTCCTTTTTGCTTCGTGAAGAAAAAAAAAAGATAAACAATGTAAAAAGAAGGAGTTGTATTCTCAAAAAATATCGCATACAAAAATATACGAAAATATACAGTATTTTACGTAAATTATAAATTTCCTAATATTTTCGTATACGATATTTTTCAAAAATATCCTTGGTCAACAATTGCTATATCTTGAATCGCGAATCGAGTCGCAAATTCTAATCACCCATCACTGAACGTTTCAGTATGAACGGCACTGCCACACACCGTCATCGACCGCAGTGGGGACGCGGGAAGCAGCACTGCAAGCTGAAGATGACCGCATTCGTCGTTCGCGCGAGATAACGAAGTTGGTCGACGGTGGGACGTGCGTCGAGTGAACCAACCTTACCAACCCGCCAACCGTCAGTGGTGCGCGCGGATCAGTCGCGCGTGGTGATGACACGTGGTGGTCGACAAAGTGCGGTTTGTTACGATCGTGAGTATCGCGTGTGGGCGAACGAGACAGATATGGCAAGCCACGACGTCGGCATCGGCGACTTCGTGTTGCTGGACGAAATCACGGTCGAGCGCGTGGTGGACAACCTCAAGACAAGGTGCGTACACTCCGGAGTTCCGACGACTCCGCTCTGAAATTTGGAGACGCGATTCTTGACAGGTGGACAACGGGGAGCGCCCCGTGCTGTGCGAAGCTCGGTTCGTCCCTGCACCCGCGAGAGGGCGTGGCTTGCGCGTCGGCAGGTGGTCGCCTAGAGATAGTAAAGGGTTTACTTGTCTGTCTTGAGTCTTTATTCCTCGAAGAGACTATCCAGGATTTTTTGATCCAAATTCACTGCGTGGTACTGATGACTTTATGTTGGATCGGAAATCCGAACAGGAGAATCTCAAGAAGAAAAAGAGAAGTTTACCTTTCTTCATTCTCCTTCAAACCGAAAGGAGAACCATTTTGGAGATATTAGAGATTTGTAGACGTTGACCGATCACGCGATCATGTATTATGTATTTTATCAACTTTCCCTTTCAAGAAACAGGGTTCTCGAAACTTATTACTTTATTATTTATATTATTACTCAGTGAAAGTGAAAATATGCGCGTGAAACAACATTTAGATGATATTCAAGATGATTTAAAAGAATGAAGTACATATATCTGTTTGTATTTCTCTTTCTCTTTTATCTCTCATGTGTTTCAAATGTTATAAAGTTCCTGATGTCTTGAACTTGACCCGCTGAAGGCGACAACGTCCGGGAAGACGTCGTTGAAATCATTTCCACCGGATAGCCTTGATCAGTTAATTCTGGCTAGTGATGGTCTGTGTTTTTGCGAGGGTCGGGCACGCAAGGCTGAAAGCGCGACGATGAAATTTATAGCGACTCCAAAATAATTTCTGCATCTTCATATAATCATTTTAATCTTTAGAGAATAAAAGTGAGAAAATTGTTATATATAAAAATAATTTCTGCATTATCATATATTTTAATCCTTAAAGAATCAAAAGTGAGAAAATTGTTATAATATATACAGCGATTCTTAGAGTTTTTTTTGTTTGATGACGTAAGTCAGCGCAAGTGTTGTTCTTTGTTACTCACTGAATGTCAAGAAAAATAAATTTATGTTTTTATCGACTTGTATCATTAGAAGGAAAGCACCTTTATATTTTAAAAGGCGAGTCTAGAAACACAAAACAGAAAATATGAACATAAGTTTGTTTGAATTTTTTCAAATTAAAAATTAGAGGAAATACTGGAAAAAAAAATGGAGCATCTTTGATATAACTTGATATTTAATTCACGTTATTATTTTAATGTAAAAATGACAAAATGAAATAAAAGACACTTTTTAATCATATTTATTTCTATGAAATACGCCTCACGTTATTTTATTTCGATATTTTTAATTGTATATAAATTTATCTTTTCTTTTAAAGCAATCGAGGAACAAATCGAGGAAAAAATTAAAAAATGTTCTTTTTTATTGTTGGATTATTATTGGATTGTTTATTTAGGAGAATATATTTCGCTTTTTAAAAGAAAACAATATAATAAAGGAACACGCATAGTATCGAAAAGCTATAAATCTTAGAAGTAATTTATTTGATAAACTCGAAGTAATCTCGTGTTTCATATTTTCGTTTTCATTTAATTGATTCCAGTGACAACTTGTCCCAGACCAGTTGTACCGACACTAATTATTACTTAACTGGATGCTTTTCCGCATTACAGGCGAGATTATAATTTAAACATAACTAATATAATGAGTTATCAGATCATTGCGTGACTACAGTTGAATTCTAGATGACAGCAATAATTAATGTGCGACCGGTTGTTAATCAGCGTTAATTGTAACTAATTTGTCTTTTTTGTACCTTAGTAGATAAAGCTATAATACAGAATTAAAAATAGCGATTAGCAAATTAACTTAGATTATTTAATTGAAACAGTCATAATTTCATTGTAATTTCATTGTAACGCGTCAAAGACAGTCATAAACTCATCTTTTTTTTTCGCGAAACTGAACTTTCTCCAAACAAAAATTCGGTGTCTTGTTGGAAAGATATTTAACTCTGTTAGTCTATTGAAGTCTGTTTTCATCTAAAATTTAATTAATTTTCTTACTAATATTTTATTTAAACTTTTTTTTCTGATATATTTGATGACTTCTGTTAATGTAATCTTTTTTTAGAGCTTTTTAATCATAGTATGGTCATTTAATATTTGAACAAACCATAGAATTAATATCGAAAATATTTCACTAAATTGAATCTCTAGAATCGATAAAATCGATAATTATTAATTAATTTTCAATATAATTTATTGTAAACGAGATCTTTATTTTGCCAAATTGTTTCCAGAGATAAATGACAATTTAATTGAGCATCCCTTCGTAAACGGATTCTTTATTCTGTCTTGCTGCCAAGTTTTCTGAATAATTTCCAAAGATAAATAACGAGCTGATATGCCTAAATACGCGTGCGAGTCGAGAAAATCATCGCTTAGCATCGCAAAAAAAAACACGTCAGGGCAACTACTCCAATTTACTGTATCGTGTGTATCGTGAGAAGCATGGAATTAAATATCACGATATGCGAGCAACTGAAGCAACGATATTATACCTGTTGCACGATTGCGTGGGTGTATTATTTTGAGGATAAAGGGCGCGTGCTCACGCAACACATACGTTGCGTGCATCCGTTGCGAAGTCGCAGAGACCAAAGTCAAATAACATAATATTAAGATAAAGCGACCGTTAACCCATATATTCTTCCCACAATTGTTAGTGAGAAAATGATGATTTTATAATTGCAAACATTTTTTTAAACGTTTTTGAAATCTGAAATCTCTTCATAATACACACAGAATATTCTGTTGTTAAGTGATTGTTCAGTTTTTTTTCTTTTAGCTAACTATTATTTTTAACAAAGAATATTTTCTTGATAATAATAGTTCGAATTTTAGAAAAACTTATTATCATGTACTTAAAGCAAGAATTTAGTTTCTTTCGAAGAATGTTTTATAAAATTTTATAGAAGAATTAAGCTACTTTATATAATAAGCGAATCGAATTTGTTTTGATTTAATAATTTTGATTGAAATATTAAATTTACTGAGATTCAAAATATCTTTAAATAAATTTTATGTTTGTGATAGATTTGCAGATACGTGTATAAGAACTTTTGAAATATTTGAAAAACGTAATTAAGATTTAAATACAAAATATGTATTCTTTTCTATATGTACCAAAAAGATACCAAAACATCAATGATTTGTACAACATTTTTGATATCTTTCATATTTTATCTGTTCAATATACATGAAGATAATGTGTCTTTTATGCAAGTTACAAGCTTTTTTTTTGAAATATAAAATCCAGGCGGCAAGATGACGTTCGTTATTTTGATCCAGAATGACATCTTTGTTTTCTTTTGATTTTTATGTCAGACTAATGACGTCAGTTTGCTCCATATTTTTTATGCTTTGTATATAATAACTACGCTGGACTGAGATTTGAATTCACTTATGGCACTCGAAGATTAATGATACACATGCATGACGCATATTTCTTGGAAAATGTATAGAGTAAATGTATGTATGAGTGAAAATGGATTACACGCTCTGATTCATTGTACACTCTAGACATATTACGTGAAATCTTAAATAGATCTACATGTTAGATTAAATCAAACTAAGCACGGAGGAAACATGGTTAATTAGGTACAAATATCTGGTTGAAACTCAATTAAGAATCAATCATTTATGTATATGAACATATCCAATAAGATTGATATGAATTACAGAAATCAATTATAATTAAAAATAAATCATATCAAGAACGTTTATATACGTATTATAAAACATTTAATTTTAATGAACTCAGACTGAAGATTTCAATTACGTTTCGAAAGATCTGATTTATATGAATCTATAAAGAGCAAAACAAGATTTCCTTTTTCAAATTATGATTATGCAAGTGATTTGCTAAACATTATTTTGTTTATCATAACGTTATAATATCGAATAATCTGGTTAGAAAGTTTTTCGGGAACTATTATATCAGTTTTAGATCCATATCTTTCCGATATCTTGTATTTAAAAAATAATAGGCGAACCCATTTGAAATCTAGCTTATTTTCAAGCTAGATTTCAAACGGGTTCGCCTATTATTTTTCTTGCACACTTCAAAACTATTAACATAACCCCGGCCATTCGCTAAACTGCAACTTTCACGAGAAAGAAGCAAAAGAGTGTATACAGAAAATCGTACATAAAGATTACGATTCTTACGTTTATTTAACGTTAAATAGCAAATTGAATTCGTGATAAAAGAATCTTTTCTTTTTTTTTCAGGGGCAACATCTATGAATTAATTATTTCATGTAAAGAGTGATTCTTTTCTCCTGGCAGTTTTAACGATTTCACCAAGAGAAAGATTCGGAATTAGAAGTCTCAAACGATCGTATTATGATAAAATGATTAGTAATTAAAGTACTACAATGCAAAAAGGATATGTATAACAATTAAAGAAAATCTTGGTTTGTTTTTCAAACGTTTCGCTCATTATATGATCTCTATTAATTTAATATTTCAAGTCCTTTTAATTTATTCCTTAAACTTAAGTTCAATACAGATTGTCCACGAATTGATACATGGATAGAGATTTTATTTTTACCGATTTATGTCATCATTTTAAATGACGATCATGTTATCCGATACTAACACGAGCCGAGAAACACACGAGGGCAAGCTCGTTTAGCGGTAAATTCGATGACGAGAAAATGAGCGTTCGAAGATGCGTATCCTCGAATATACACGACGAATGTATGCGACTCGCGTAATCCTTATCGGGGCTCGTGTCGGCGATGCGTCATCATCCTTGAGTTATTGCATAGTTTTCAGATTATGCTCGCGTCATCCCTACCAAGCTTGATAATAGTCAATAATTAATTATGATACAATAATTTTGATAAAAGTAGATAAATGATTAAATATGAACAAGACCAGTCAATAAAAATTATTGTTAAATTAAAATTTTTTGTAGAATATTATTTTAATTAATATCTATAATTATACATTATTAATGCTATACATTATTAATACTATATATTAATAAGATAATTATTAACGCCATATAATTAATAAATGAATAAACTAATTGATTCGAACAGCGCTTCTGTCTAGATTTATATTTCTTTAATTGTCAAAATTCAATATTTCTTTTTTAATCAAATGTAGAAATTGGAAAGAACGATTCTGTAGAAATTGGAAAGAACGATGTTGTATGCATTCTGTATGTTAAATATATTGTTTTAAATTTTTTGCTACGAGTAGAAAAATAATTAGTTGCATTGGCGAGCACGCAATTGTCGTCGAAATAAGAACGAGTGATTCATTATATGCCTCGGTATCCTCGGTAATCTCTAAAGTTGAGTTGAGTCTACTGTTTGACAAATAATACTTATCTTTCGTTTTCGTGGACATCGATATATTCATAGAATCGTAAAACTATTTATTAATAAACTTTATTATACGAGTTAATTGCTTACCAAAGAAACTGAGTATTTCATCGCATCGAATGCAGATTGCACGCAGAAAGTATAAAGTTGCTTGCGTTATTACACGGAGAGAATTTTCTTTTAAAATTTGATAGATTTTTAAAATGATAATTGTGATACAATACAAAATATTTTAAAGATTTTTATCATGCACTTCAGTAAAATTAATCAAACTTATTTTACTTTATTATAGTTTTATTAATGAATGAGAGAAATTTACATTAAAATTCTTCAAAATACAATGTTGTCCCACGACTATCATACTTTCAGGGTAAATTCTAAGAAAAAATTTTCTTCGTGTTTTCTTTGAAATTTTCTTGAAAATTATCATTATTAAAAAAATTTTAATGATATGAATTTTTTAGAGAATTCTATCTTTTTTACTTTAATTCTATTTTCAGTTGATTCTATTTTTTAATTCTTCTCTTTCAGATTTTTTTTTTTTTTAAATATATCCTCTTATTGTATTATTGCAGATTTAACGGGGGAAAGGTTTATACATATATCGGCGAAGTCTGTGTAAGCGTTAATCCTTACAAAAGTACCAATATTTATGATGTGGACCAGATTAATAAGTACAAAGGTACGATTTAGTTCGAAAGAATACTGATAGTTTTTATTTCAAAATGAATATTCAATTAACTGATGTCATGACAAATAAAATGCACGCATTTAACTTTTAATAATATATTTTGCAATGTTTTAAAATCGCTTCCAGGGAGAGAACTGTTCGAGAATCCTCCGCACATTTTCGCGATCGCGGATGCGGTGCATAAGGAGATGAAGCAACAGGGCAGAGACACCTGCATAGTCATAAGTGGCGAGTCGGGTTCTGGTAAAACAGAAGCTAGCAAAATCATCATGAAGTACATCGCCGCTGTAACCAATCTCAGCGGTCAGCAGGAGATTGAGAGGTACGGGTTGTCGTTTAGATTATTTAGAAGCTGATGGCAATTAGTATCACTATCTGATGTGCGAATCTCTATATAAGTGATAAGATTAATCTCAGTATATTTTTATACACGATCATACATTACTTAATCACACAATCAATGTAAAATGCAAAAGGCTGTCGAGATTATAGTGAAAATATTTATTCTTTCTTTAGCGCTGCTAAGCGCGATAAAAATGCATTCTTACAGAGTGAAAAATATTCTCATCCAATCGAACTCGATATTGGAGGCATTCGGCAATGCTAAGACAAATAGAAATGACAATTCATCGCGTTTCGGAAAGTACATGGACATCAATTTTGATTTCAAGGGAGACCCCATCGGCGGCCATGTGACTAATTATCTCCTCGAGAAATCGCGGGTCGTCTATCAGCAAAAAGGAGAACGCAATTTTCACTGCTTTTATCAGGTTTCGTTTACTCGCAATCATTACAATTTCACGCTTGAAGCTTCCTGCGCGATTAGAAACTATAGGAATATGAATTGCTCGCAAATACAAAATATGTCATAGCAGAAATTTAATTTTTATTTATTAGTTATTGAACGGCTGCAGTGAGGCTGAATTGAATAAGCTACGTTTGGTCCGTGATCCGGCGGCTTATTATTTCATCAATAATGGAAGAAATAATAAGACGGCCTCCTCTGATAGAAATGACTACAAAACTGTTTGTAGTGCCATGTTTACCCTTGGATTTTCTGCGAATGAGACGCATACCATATGGAATATCATCGCTGGTATCTTACATCTGGTAGGCAATTGACATAAAAGTAAAATACTTTTTTTAACACTTTAACATTTCTTATATTTTTTCTTTCAGTCATTATATGCGCGATTCACGTGATTTACTTTTTCATTACTTTTCAGGGTAACATCACTTTCAGGCTGGATGATGACAAACTTATAATCGGGAATAACAGTGCTTTGAACGACACCGCTAACTTGTTCTCCATTAACTCAAAAGATTTGAGCACTGCTCTCTCGCAAAGAGTCATAGCGGCGGGTGGAGAAGTCATGCAGAAGACTCACACTTTGATCGAAGCTGAATACGGTCGAGATGCATTAGCGAAAGTGTGTTCAACTTATTTATTTTCTTAAAGTTTTTTTATAATTGACATGTATTGACAAAGTCTTTATAATTTTTCAGGCTATATATGAGCGATTGTTCACGTGGATAGTATCGCTTGTCAATGGATCCATCAACGTAAATAACAGCGATGACATGAGAAGATATGGAACACTGATCGGTGTGCTTGATATCTACGGTTTTGAAATCTTTGATGTAAACAGTTTTGAGCAGTTTTGTATCAATTATTGTAACGAAAAGCTACAACAGCTTTTTATCGGTGAGTGTAAGGCTTAATATACACTTCGGATTGAACTTAAAACAATAAATTGTAATTATGAACATTTTGTTGCAGAGTTGGTTCTCAAACAAGAGCAAGAAGAATACCATAAGGAAGGGATAGAATGGCAAAATATTGAATACTTCAATAATCAAGTCATTTGCGACTTAGTCGAGCAAGCTCACAAGGGAATGATAGCAATCATGGATGAAGCTTGCCTCAATGTCGGGAAAGTCACCGATGAGGTTGCTAGAAGATCTAAAGTTTCATTAAACGAAAGAAAATCTAAAGTTTCTTAAGAAAAATTAAAACACATCTTTTTTTAGATGCTTCTCGATGCAATGGATAAGAAATTAGTGGACCATAAACATTATAGCTCTCGACAATTAAAACCGACGGATAAAGAATTGCAGCATAAGACACAATTTAAAATCAAACATTATGCTGGTGATGTGATTTATAACATTAATGGTTTCCTTGACAAGAACAAAGATACGCTTTTCCAAGATTTTAAACGTCTGTTATATCAAAGCAAAAATCCCGTAATTAGCAAAATATGGCCTGAAGGTGCTCAGAATATTTTAAAGGTACAAAGATGATCGCTTATATGTATTATAAATATTATAATATTAATTTAATGTTAAATGTAGATACAATTCATTTATCTGAAGAAGATTGTACCTAATTAAATCTGCGTTATTTCTTTTAGACAACAAAGAGGCCTTTAACTGCTGGTACATTGTTCCGAAATTCTATGATCGCATTGGTGAAGAATCTAGCAAGTAAAGAACCGTTTTATGTCAGATGCATAAAACCTAATGAAGTAAAGTCTCCAATCGTGTTCGATGATAAGAGAGTAAATCATCAAGTGAGATATTTGGGACTTGTAGAGAACATATTAGTGAGACGAGCTGGTTTTGTTTACAGACAACGATACGATAGATTTCTAAAAAGGTATTGAATGCAGTAAAATTAAATAACATAACTTCATTTATTATAATGATCAAATAATTATTGGATAAGAATAAAAAATAAAAATAAAATAAATAAAAAAGAATGTTTACAAAAAATAAATAGTAAGAATTATGTGGTTACTAAAACTTTAAGATTTACAAATTATTTTTTGAACGATCTATCAAACTATATAAGTATTCTAAACGTAAATCTATCTCTCTTGTAGAAATAATAATGAATTTAATTTTTTGTTACTAGATACAAGATGATATCGCAGTATACATGGCCAAACTTCCGAGGCGAACATGATATGGATGGCGTGCGTACATTGATGAATGAGAAGC
>Ga0157362_1001086_pt1 | contig 10908 bp, 14 predicted proteins | sample AttlaeALBM3_FD_111480 | JGI IMG/M metagenome (GOLD analysis project Ga0157362, IMG submission 111480) | Fungus gardens microbial communities from leaf cutter ant in Ribeirão Preto, State of São Paulo, Brazil - Atta laevigata ALBM3 | ecosystem: Host-associated > Fungi > Mycelium > Unclassified ... | reverse complement strand
TACGTCGCCATTGCCGATGGTCACAAAGGTCAAAAAATGGCCAACGTTTACGCTGGATTTTACGATTATGATGACGCTACCGTTGAATGCTTGAAGCAACGTCGCGTGTCCATTGTTCTTAGTTTGAAACCAGGGAATTGTGGCAAGCACGACAGCCAAATCGTGTTGATTGCATTCTTACAGAAGGTGATATTCGATGAGAGGATAACGATTTTACAAATGTTTCAACCCAGCCACGGCCTGCCTACGAGCTCCGTGTAATAAATCGTTGATTTAAAAAAAATGTTTCAACCCAGTTCGGAGGGAAGCTGGTGTTAGTCCAGATCAATACTAGTTGATTTCGGATTCCTTATTGAGGATGGTCAGTTGTATGGTGCGTGACGAACAAATCGTGGGTCTTTGCGGCGAAACTAAGATTGCGAAAAAAAGGCAGAGACCTTCGCGACGACGATGCAGGGCGATCATGAGCTCTTCGTTTCTGGCCTTCTTTACTCAAATTCATCTGTCCTTTGAGTACTGCATTTTCACCACATGACTGAAGCTTTTGAGTTCATGTTCGGTAGTATTATTTGTTTACCTGGCTGTTTCAATATGTATCGTATCAAAGCACCAAAAGGCGATATTAATGATTGGGTTCCTATCCTCGCGAATCCTGACATTGTGGAGCGCTACCTTAAGAATATTGTCGATAACCTTCACAAGAAAAATCTCCTTCTTGGTTTGGTGAAGATCTATCTCACTACTCTCATGTTGAAGACATTTCCCAAGCGTAAGAATGTGTTATGTATTCTGTTTGCAAAACTATTGTCCCGCATACCTTCCACGTGTTTCTTTCTCAGTGAGGTTGTTGGATTGATTTGACCATTCACAGCCCCGCAATGTTTCAATAGGAATGCAGAGGTTGAGTAAGCACTCTCCTCGTCTCAGCTATGAGCGGATGTTTTTCTCCTTTGCCACTGACAACTAATCCGACACATCTAGATGACCTCAACGACTCTCACATAGAAGAAAGCGAAGTTGTTAGCGCTACACAGTATCAAGATGATTTCTCTCTCGTAGTCTTCAGCCTCAATCACATTAGTCTGGCCATGATTCAACCCAAGTCGTTCTCTCCCTCTCTCCCTCTCTCTCTTGACCCTTTGACGGGAATGGACTGACTGTCTTTTCAGAATTACAAACAAAAGACACAGCTATTCTGTGGTATAGACACTATCTCTCCTCATCACAGTGCTGCCATGCTACCATCTCGCTCGTACTTTTTCATTTGAGAGAGCACGGACTCGTAGTGCGACGACTAGCAAGGGATTTCTTATTTGTATCGCTCTCTCTCCCTGACCTATGTATTATCAATGTAAGTGGTCAGTCCAGCTGGCTTTTATAGTGTTTTTTACTTCTAAATGCCTACGTAACGAAGTCATAGGCTCTCTCACCCTATCCGCAGAGGTAATATCTCGTTCCAAAACAATAAATGGAACATTAAAGAGAACAATAACATTTTGCCCACGAGATTTCTGTTTCAGATACTACTTAGACTTGTCTCGGAGTTTTTTCCTATGCAAGGTCCGTCATCTATGAAATGTGTTATGAAATGTGTTGTGGTTAAAATTGGTTGACGTTTACATCAGGCATTCCTTGATCAGACTCATGTCTCGTTCGATCCCTCTTAATGGTTTTCTACCCATGACTGCTGCCCACAAAGACCAAGATGTGTGAGATACAATATCCATGGTCCATGAATTGTCGATGATGTAGATCTCTACTCTTGTTTGATTCTCAACTACACGGATATAATTAGTGCATTATCTCGTTTTATAGGTATCAATTGTCTCGCTTAATTCATCACAGCTCGCTAATCATGTGGTGCAATGTCGTCTACATATAGCATTATCTACCAGGATGAATCCATCATCTTGCCCCTTCATGTATCTCTTCATCCAAGGAGGTAGCTCCTCTATTACCAAGTGAAATATCTGCTTCAGTGTCCCTGCTCGACTCGGAATGACGGAACCTGAGAGATTCCATTGTACTGCAATCTATACTTTCGTCCAAAGGACAATCTGCTTCGAGTAAATTGAGTATCAACCGTGACACCTGAGCAACACATGAGTCATCAGTGATGATATAGATATAGAGGAAAGTGCTTTTACTTACAATGAAGGGATAGAGGAAATATGGAAGGCTAAGAATTTGGGTCAATAAGGGAAAGACCAGTGGCAATAACAACATACTAGACTATGATAGTCAAACTAAGATCAGATCCATTTAAGACGACATTGGCTGCCATGCATGTGAGGACTTTGAAAAGAATGAGTCCAGCCCACTGGGTTTCTAGTCTAGGCTTACCCAAGTGACTGAATAAATATTAATAGGCAGTCAGTCAGATCAATAGTGTCTAGTTTTCGACTCACGGTATGAATAACAATGTTCCATCACGATAAAACACATACAATAAACGAGTCGAGGTTTTCATGTGAGAAAGACGAGCGCGTATTCCATCGCCGAAAACCATTTGTGTTCTGTATGTCATGGTAAACCTGATAAAGGTCAAGAGGACTTCGATTGCTGTTGCTGTCGCCCTGATAATCCTTTTTCCCGTGAGAATAAGTTTGCAAGTCAACGAAGAAAAAATGTTAGAACACATACTCAAAGGCACTACCAAGACGGTTGTATATATTATCAAGAGGCGTTGCACCCCCCCAGCAACTATGAAGAGGGGATAACACCCCAGAAACTGATTCAACATATGTATCGAGTATCATCACAGACATAGCGGACTGGAAAATACAATCAGTTGGTGGGCTATGTATTGTACTATCTCTAAAGCCTACCAGGACCTCAGCTAATTCCGATCATCAGTCATCTCTATCAATCAGAAATCAAATTCTACAAAACATACCTGCCGTCATGAAATATAGAATGAGCGTGACTACAATCCAAAACAAAATCAATATAATGAGTCCGTTGGCTCAGGTTTCTAGCCCTCTCACCAATGAAATTCTTGTTCCAAATCGCTCGAAGGCGCAGGACCAGCAGAATCTTCACTATCAATGCATTCAACATTGTGAAGAAACTATTGACATAAGCTCCTCTAGTCCGCGAAAGTCATGATGAAACTCACTCGATAGCTAGTGTATAACCAAATGTACACCTAGCAAAGGGGGTGTGTCAGAGCGAGCAGCAAATACATTTGACCTATACCACTAAAACATCCTGGTCAATGAAGATATCAAAGCTGAATTAAGAGTAACGTCTTACTGATTTCGATACCCAGGCCTTATTGTCGGCTGGTGAAGTTGTTATCAATATGCATTTGATTTATGTCAGGTAATTTCCTCGTACTATATGAACTCATTCTGAAAAACTGGATTAGTTGTCTCATTCAATACAGTGAGGGAGTTGCACTTACATGATGGCTGTCCAATTAATTAACAGAATAGAAAAATAGATGGCATGATGTTTCGACCACTTCCTCCTGAGAACTCATGTCAATGGCAATAGTTGGTAATTGAAGGAAACGTGCCTGTGGAGATACTGAACCTAAGAGAGAAGAGATATGTGGAATCATTGCGTACAATTGGAAAGACTCACCTGTTGAGGAATGTGATAGATAAAATCATATAGCATTAAAGTAGCAGCAATGACTTGAGAAGGCTTCAACCGTTGCTTCGAGAAAGATAGAATGAAGAACAGCATACTTTGGCTGTAACGGTTATTTGACAGGATCTTCAAGTCATAAATGTAAATTTCTGGTGCTACTCCGTACTGATCAGCCATTTGAGAGGAATGGGCAGGAGGGAGGTATTTTGTACGAAACTCGATGACCATGGTTAGATTATATATCAACTGGTGTCATTAGACAAATATTTTTTGTTTGGCTGTGCACAGACCAAACATGTCTCAAGCTTCAGCAGACGCTATTTGTGATATGTCAATCAGTGGATACTTTGTGCATCACATCCAGATAGCACATTTTTATTTTCTCACCCCCTGAAGTGTCTGCCCACGTTCCCTACCTCGGACCACAACACAGCCACCGCAACTTTTTCGGTGATTTTTTCACCACTTCGATTTCAACAGTCAGAGCGCTGTTCTGTTTCGACCTTGATAGGATAGTTACCTTGTCAACACTAAGCTGTGCTTTCAACCTAACAGGGAGATTAAGCGAGTGTCTGGACAGAGATTGACCGGTCTTGACCACAAACACCTCAAGTACGCTTGCTTTCCTCTTTCTCACCCCCTCCTTTCACCTACTTGACAGACCCAAGAACATCCTCTACCATTCCAATGACCCTGACAGTGTCATCGTCGTCGTCGACTTTTGCATGCAAGTCCCCATCCATTTCCCACCCTTGGCTCCCCTTTGCTCATCTTTTCATAGAGAAAAATTCCCCCACTCTACCGAAAACAACTCGCCTCCCTCGCCGACTCTTTTGGCCTTGTCCCCCCAAAGTCATCAAAAACACTAACCACGGAAAACCCGTGGACATCTTGTCCACAGGTATGATCGCTTCCACGCGCATACACAAGCTCATTGCTCTCTCGGTGCGAAGACCTCCATTTCCTATGATCTCCTCTGCAGCTATGTCCTTTTTCACGCTGATAGCACCATCGCTCTCGCCCAGCAAAACGCCGACCAAAAATCGAGCCTGAGAGTCCGTACTGGAATCCCTTTTCTGATCATGCCAAGTCCTTTACCGACGTCTTGCCACTCTCAGTATTGTCCCCCGCCCAGGAGGCTTTCCGCGACCCTTTGCTTACCACTACCATCTTGACGCCATTCCCAGTCGTTGACCTCTTCCCCACCCTCAGACAAAACTGGAGCAAAGTCCTTGACCAGTCCCAGGAATGTTAACATGTTTTTCTACTTTGCTACTGCAAGTCTGTCGAGCATGCAAAGTAGTGGGGATGGAACGATCGAGATCCGGATCCACGCGTTGTCACTCAAGTGCTACCAAGGGAGAAGGAGAGGAGGAGAAGTATGACCTTGGTCAAGACGTCACTATGCCTGGTCCTTTTGAAAAAGGGATCTGCTCATCGACAACCGTCTATTCCTTGGACCGAGGTAGTCGGAAAAAATCTGGATGATTTTCTGCCGCTTCTCCATGTAGAGTAGACAGTATACAATCTCACCATACTTGCCCTTTTGAAAATTGAGAGCAGTTACTTGAAGGTGAGTGGGATGTCAAACATAGGGTTGAAATTATGAATATATGGTTAAGAACATTTTTCGCATATCTGTGGTGTTGAGTTTCTTTCTTTCATGGGCATTCCTGGCACCTTTGTTGGTTCAGAGCAACAGACAGACCTTGTACCTTCAACTGTTTGTAACAGGCATATCCTATCAGAGATCAATCTCAGTAGTACCTCGTCTGAATGACCTGAACGTAAAGACAACCATGGGCCCAAAAGCACAGTTTGTCTGCTGCTATTGTTGATACAACACGGGTCATCATTGGTACAAAGTGGAGTTACACACGAGTTTTGTCACAACAATGTACCGGGCAAGTGATATTGATGATCAAACGATTAGAGTAACAATGCCAAGAATGTGTGAGAAATGACTTGAATATGGACGCACCTTGACAGACAGGAGCTGTTCTATCAATTAGAAGAAATGCAGTACCGCACCCTGGAAATATATACTCGGGTTCGGGACAATGATGGAGACAGGTGTTTGATGTTTTCCTATCCAGAGTTTTCCAGTTGTTCAACAGCACTGCAATACGAGGGGTAGATAAGACCTACAATCAGTTGTTGCAGTCAAAATCTAAATCAAGCCTGAAAATGTTGTTGTAAATTGAAGCAGGTTCATTTTCCTTCAGACGTCTCCAAGCTCTCATGTTCTTTCTTTGATTGATTACCTAATTGACACTTACTAAGCACGTAGTTGTGCCGCGTAGTAGGACTTCGAAACCTCAGTTCAGTGTTTACAGGAACTGAGACTTTTGTCTGACAGCTTCCGTCAATCTCCGTCTGTTGTAAAAAATGTGTCATTGGGATGTAAGAAGAGCAGCGAAGCCTTCACTTGCATATCAAAGATGTGATTGATCAGTCAGCTTGCTTCTCAAAGACCATAGTGATGAGCATTGCACCGCCAAGTGTCCACCGATTGACATATAACTGATACTCTGAATAACACTTCCTGCAGCTTGAGACTTTGCAGAAATTGTTTGTTATCAGCTGTCAATTAATTGGCAAAGCCTGGAAACCACATCCGAGTTCCTTCAGTTATCATGATTTTCCATCACCCATTGTAAAATTTGAGATGCTGGAACCGCTCTTCAGTTACAACTTGGGTCAAGTTTCATCATGGCTGCAATGTACTTATCGATATCAGAATTTATCGGATTTTTTGGTCTGCGCGCAATCGGATGGAATATCTGTCAAATAACACCAGTTGATATATAATAGATTAGATTTATGACCTAAAACTCCTGTTAAATAACCGTTACAGCCAAGATATGCTGTTCCTTATTCTGTCGTTCTCGCAGTAACAGCTGAATCCTTTTCAAATCATCATTGCTACTTTAATGCTATATGATTTTATTCATCACATTCCTCGACGGATGAATCTTTCCATTTGTAATAAATGACTCCACATATTTCTTCTCTCCTAGATTCAGTATCTCCACAAGCATGTTTCCCATTCAAGAGCCAACTACTGATTGACATATGAAATCTCAGGAGGAAGTGGTCAAAACTACATATTATCTATATCTTTCTGTTCTGATATGTAACTGGGCAGACATCATGTAAGTGTGGTTCCCTTACTTTATTGAATGGGACAACTGATCCAAATTTTCAAACTTTGTTCATACAAGATGAGAAAATTATCTGACACAAATCAAGTAAATATTAATATCAACTTCAGCTGACAATAAAGCCTGTGCATCGAAATCAGTGAGACATCATCCTTGGTTCAGTTTTGATATCTTCATTGACTAGGATTACGCGGAAGGTATCATGAAAGATAGTTTTGCAAACTACTTGAAGACATTCTTACAGTTGGGAAATGTCGTCTATGAGAATAGTGAGATATCAATCTTCACCGAGAAAGAAGAGATTTTTCTTGCCAAGGGCATCGACAATATTCTCAGATTAACCATTCACAATGTCAGGATAGGAACCCAATAGTAGGATTGCCCTTTGGTTCTTCGATGCGATACATACTGAAAAAACCAAGTAACACCACCAAATTCGAAAGTTTTAGTCATGTGGTGAAAAGTAGAATACTCAAGGGCTAGATGATTGAGCGACATGACCCACCTTGCATCATCGTCACGAAGATTTCCACTTTGTTTGCAATCTTTTTTTCGCCGCAGGCTCATGATTTGTTCGTTATCCACCATATAATTGACCATCCTCCATAAGGAATCCGGGAAAACCTTGGTATCAGCATCCACACATGAGCATAAAACCAACTCGTATCGGTCTGGACTAACACCAGTTACCGTCCAAATCAAAAGCCGTCATCTTCTCATCAACATCACCTGCAAGAACCCATCAACGCAATTTGGCGGTTGTGCTTGCCACAGTTGCCCGATTTCGCGGCACCAGCTTCAAGAGGACTGCCAAATTGAGCGACAAGGACGTTGGGCTCGCATTGTTGCTTCGAGCATTCAATGGTAGCATCATCAACAATTCAGGATAGGCAGTGACCAAACATATTGAATGAGCGAGGGGGAAATTGAAGAGCCCACATTCTGGAGGAGACTGAGGAACGACATTGATGAGAGAGAAGGGGTAGAGATTATCAGCAAAAAGACTATCAGACAAGGACGATGCGCTTCTAGCTAGACGAGTCTGGAGATCGAGAACAGAACTAGCAAGGGAGCGTTGGTTTGAGCAATATGAAATCAAGCATGAATAGATACAACTCGAAGAGTGCCAAATTTCGATTAGTATCTTTGGCGTCATCCCATGTATAGTGAACCTGGTCATACGGTCTCATTATCTGACAAAGATGTACCAATTGGCCCCAGACTCATGACCGGTCGAGTTGGCGCCATTCCCTTCTATACGGCTATGAATGTTGTTGAGCATATACCAATCGACACAAGTACTAATTGAACTATAGGTTCTGGTAACAACGCCAAGACAATGCTGGTCGACCTTTTGGAAGAGGAATGAGGCATCATTTACAGCGAGATTCTAGCCATCTACTCCCGTTGTGGCAGGGGGCTCAAAATTGGTCAAGTCATGAATATAGCCGTGAATGGCAATGGGCACACTCGAAACACTGTCCTACGAGCCGGAGACACCATGAAACCTTGTTCCGAGTGTCCCATGCAAGCCTCAGCGAAACCGACACCTGCGGTGGGTGAGGATAAGACTGAGAAGGCCCATCTTCTCTCACCATGCACGCTGCCGCTCTGAACTGCGAAGATCTAAAGCGAGAGGGCTGGATGACAGGTAACATTTATCATAGCCCACCACATTGATATATGCAAAAAGTCGGAAGCCAGATCGTAATGATGTAGCAGTAGACCATCCACAGGCCACTGGATCCAGGGCCCTTGCAACAGCCTCGCTTTTTGTCTGGCGGAGGATGCTGACTGAGGGGTACCAATGAGAGTGCGAAGCCTGATTCATGCATATCCTCCTCGTGGCCAAGACTGTCCCGGTCGAAGGGTGTCCTGCTGTGGGAAGTTTCCTGTTGCTGTATTCTCAGAGAGAGATTAATCCCGTTCAAGTTGAGCGACATGGCTGCGATAGAACCACTGACAATGGTCGGGGTCAAATTTCTCGTGAACAAGATGAGCCAAACTCTTCTTGCGGCCGACTTTAGAGACATCGGAGAGCTCCATGCTTTCTGGATCGCCTGCGTAAGGGAGATGGGCCTGAGAAGCGGAGGACATGTTATGCTATCTGGAGTTTGCAGTCAGCATACTCATTTGTGCGGCTGTCTGTGCTCTAGAGAGAGGGGCAAGAGGGCTGGGCATAGGCTGGGGCTGGAGATCTGCTGGAGAGAGTGTGGTCGTACAGCATCGTTCTTAGTCAACTATCACGTGGGTTCCCACGCTTTTGGGTCTGAGAATATGTCGGGGAGGAACCGAGTCGTTGGCACATAATTTTGCTGAAGAGTACCGAGCTTAGTATTTTTGAATCAGTGAGCAGAATGAAAAGAACCATCCCAAGTGTTTTGTTTTGCTTTGTATCCTTTACCGCTATCATATTCACTTGTTTTGGCTGTGGAGATCCATTTCGATTCATATCCCATGGACGAAAAAAAGGCTCGCAGAGAGCTCTTTAATATCTTTCGACAGGAGATTTCAGCCAGTCTCTCAGGTTACTGATGCAGGCAAGTCCATTTCCCCACCCTTGATCCTCTTGCTCGTCGTTTCACAAAGCAAAACTCTTCCATTCTCCCGGCAAGAAACTCACCTCTGTCACCGGTTCTTTCGACTAGGTTGCTCCCGAAGTCATCAAAAACACCGGCCCCAGAAAATTCGGTGTACAGGTCTGATCGCTTCAACACGCATACACACACGAAACACAAGCTCATTGCTCTCTCTCTGTGCACAGCCATTTGCATTCTCCTCTGCAGTTCGTCCCATTTTCGTGCAGACAAGACCACCACCCTTGCCGAGCGAAACGCTGACCGCAAAATCGAATTTCAGAGTCCATACCGGAATCCGGTTTTCGATCAAGCCAAACCCTTTACTTGACGTCTCGCTGCCTCCGATCCTCTCCATCGTCCCACTGCCCACGACGATTTACGTGACCCTTGACCATGTCGATCTCTCCCTACCCTCAGACAAAACTGGCGTCCCAGGGAAAACAGTGCCTTGACCGCCAACAGGCTAAGCTACTTTGCTGCTTCTGCGAGTCGTTTGAGCACGCAAAGTAGTGGCGGATGGAATGATCTAGATCCGAATCCACACGTCGTCACTCAAGTGTTGTCAAAGGTGTGCTGTCGAAGGTAAAAGAGCAACGAGTAGACGGTAGTTAATTATTGAAAAAATAGAGGAGGAGAAGGATGACCAGGCAACACTATGCCCAGTCCTTTTGAACCTACTCATCCAGGGCAGGGTGAGTGGGATATAAAAATATCCATCAATAAGTAATTCGTCGTGTCATGCTCGTCACCATTGTCCTCGAGACCTGAGATATGCAGCCAATCACATCAGTCTGGCCATAATTCAGCCCAAGTCGTTGTCTCTCTCTCTCTCTCTTGACCCTTTAACGGGCACGGACTGACTATCTTCCACAATCACACACAAAACCCAGCTACAGGCACTATCTCATCATCATATGTATGCTGTCATGTTATCATCTCACTCATATTTTTATTTGAGATACAGCCTGGATATTCGTGATGCGAAGACTAGAAAGAGAGGATTTCTAGGTGTCCTCATAAAAATATGATGTCTCTCTCTCTCTGACCTATTTATTATTGATGTCAGTGGTCAGTCCAGCTATTTCTGCCAATTTGATTTACTTTTAAATGCCTACGTGACGAGGTCATAGGCCCTCCCACCCTATTCGCAGAGGTGATATCTCGTTTCACCTCCAAGAAGAATAAAGAGAAGAATAACATTTCGCCCGTGAGATTTCTCTTTTAGATACTACTTCGACTGGTCTCAAAGTTGATCCCTATACAACTATGAAACACATTGTGGTTAAAATCGGTTGACGTTTTTATCAGGCATTCCTTGATCAAACTCATGTTTTCTTCGATCCCTCTCAATGGTTTTGTACCCATGACTGCTGCCCACAAAGACCAAGATGCGTGAGACAGAATATCCATGGTCCATGAATTGTCGATGATGTAGATTTCTATTATTGCTTGATTCTTATATATGGATATAATTAGTGCATTATTTCATTTTACTATCGACCCGAGCAGACTCCTCGGGTCATTGTCATCCAGTATCACGTCGTGCACCTTGTATGATCTCGCCGTCT
>Ga0157362_1001085_pt1 | contig 10910 bp, 13 predicted proteins | sample AttlaeALBM3_FD_111480 | JGI IMG/M metagenome (GOLD analysis project Ga0157362, IMG submission 111480) | Fungus gardens microbial communities from leaf cutter ant in Ribeirão Preto, State of São Paulo, Brazil - Atta laevigata ALBM3 | ecosystem: Host-associated > Fungi > Mycelium > Unclassified ... | reverse complement strand
GCGACGGATCTCGGACCGGATATGCCCGCGAGACAAAACGGAGCACTGCAAATTGCAAGGCGAGTTGCGAATGTCGTCCTCCCCCAAAATGTTCAGTCTCGCGGGCAACGACGACGACGATCCAGAGGACTCCGATCTCAAAGATCCCATACCCTTCCCTTCCTCCTCCGCCTCTCCGCCAAGTTCTCCGCCCCTCCGCCCGATCACCGTCCGCACGGCGTCCACCCCCGTCCTGCTCTCCAACGGAAAGCCCCCAAATTGGGCACAATGACACTTCAAACTTGATCATCTACCCAATGGATGAGTTTGCTTTTGTCATCGGGCCTCAGAATATAGATAATTATCATCGACGTTTTATTTCTAGACTATGGTGCACTCGAGGAAATGATATAAATGATGCCAGAAATTCTGTTCACTATGTGTATTTCCCATTGATCTACGTGCGGACAGGAAATATATGCCTGTTGGGTTACACAATGCTAATGCTTATCTTCTTTTAAATCAATGCTTGAGAAATGACATAGAGACCGATCTCTTCCAAAAATTGAAAAGTGATATGAGTGAAAGTACCAGAAATGTTTTGGACTCGTTTTTCATTGACATGCAAATGAATGATCCACGGGCTCGTTACATTATGTTAAGATGAGAATACTAGAGAGTCTCTCAAAGCAGTTTACCATATGTACCATATGTAAGCCACAAGAACTGGACCGTTGGATCGTTTCGAAGATGGAACTGTTTTTCGATGTAACCATCATGGTTTAAAGCTCATTAGAATACCTGTTTGGCACTTACGTGTTAATCAGTCTGACGGTATGCTGCGCATCCTCCCTGCAGTGTCTCATAGATATTGCACATGTTGGCGTATCGAGACCACAAACGGCAGCGCGCTAGAGGGCATCTGTAGTGACGATAGCAGATTATGTACGGTCGAACTGCAACGATATCACATGTCGATTCTGATTCTGTAACCGAGTAACAATGCTAGTAGTCGGAACAGATTTCCCAGCACCAGAAGGCCCCCGACCGTTGACATTCTTGGGCTCCCTTTCGATTTCATTGAAAAAGCATCGCGGGCGCCTTTCATACGTGGCTCATTGAGAGCTAGCTCCCCGAGGGCACTCACCAGATCATCCAACTTCTTGTCTTCGGCAATCTTCACGTTATTCACGAGGATGGCTGACACCACCAATCAGATAATTCAGATCATAAGCACAGAGACTAACCCTTATTCTGATCAGATCTCTACAAGATCAGCAGTAATTCTATCCCCCAAGCAATCAAGCTTGTTCCGTGATTCACTTGATTTGTCTTTTTGAGCAAGGATGTACTTGACTGAAACCAATCAGGTCAGGTAAGAGGGTATGTCCTGGGTGTTGGATACTTGTGAGGAGTTGGCCAGTGAGTATGATTTGATATAAGTACTCTGTGCATTTGAAGGTCCGCGATACCAAACCTGGCTCATTTGAGACGGCGCGCATCACATGTTCCACACTATTTAGACGTGTTGATCGCGTTCAAGATATGGAAGACTGTATATGTGAGGGCCAGTGAGGACAATTGCTTAAGCGGTGTGGTGGCATTTTTCTTCAGGGGATTTGAGTGGTTCGAGACTGGTTTCGGACGTGGGGTTATCATCTGTGTCATGGACTGGACATGATACACACCTGAGTCAACGGTTATCAAAATAAGAGTGCCCACCTGCTTCTGGCAGAGGAGGGATTTGTTCCTTGATACGCTTCACCGTAGTCGTGACAGGGTGGTCGGGATCATCGAGGATAGGAGCTTGTGAACTTATATTCAGTAGCGTAAAAATGCATTGGGGTAGTGAATACATTGGAATCATAAGTGCAACGGGGTCCACGAGCCGTATAAAAGGAGCTACATCCTTGGATTTCTCGCAATTCTGAATTGGGCATAGCATAGCTGAGTACCTGAGAACGTGAAGGAGATGGCGAGGGATAGACTGAGGGGAAGCACAGAACTCAGGGCAGCAGAAGCTAGAGGTGGGTTACAGACTTCAGAAAGGAAGTGGTTAAAGATTAGCACGCCGACAACGGTGCACGACAGGAGATACTTACATTTTGAGTTAAGGATGCCTTATCCGCGTCTGGATGCACTCTCGGCCACTTTGCAGGAGGTGGATGATGCTCCCCATCCTCTACCTACAATCCTAAGTGTGGTGGAGACGAAACACTGAGACCACTGTCAAATTATTGAGCAGGGGTGGATAGCTGGACATCACCATCTTCCATATTGCAGACGCCGTTCATCCAACTTCACGTCATCGAGGTCGCCAGGAATGTCATTGGGAGAGAGAATAGGAATGACGTCTATACAAATAAGTGATGAGGTGGAAAATGGACCTGGGTCAGTCGATGTAACTAACTGCAACGAGGCTGACGTGTCGTCCTGAGTGAGTTTATGGGCTGCTGAGCATGCATACCGATGTCCTTGAAATCATCGGTCTATAGGCGCTGCGGAACAGTCTGCAGGAAGTGACAGGACATGTTTGCCAGACTGCAGGATGACTCACAGTTGATAATATAATGGCGACAGACAGAGGATACTGGAATGTCTGTAGCAAGCTTTTTGACAACTTCATCGAGGGCGTCTATGAGGAATGAGTACAGAAGACCTTGACACGCCGATCAAGTGATGTATACGATATTCCCACACGAGGCAAAAAAGGACAATTCACTCGGATCAATCCTGGCATGTCATCTCTTCTTTGCAGGTTTCACACATATCAGATGGACGCTGGGTCACGACATTAATGGTCTGACAGCGAGAAGGCAATCTGGCCAGATCTCAATTATGACCAAGTTTTAATCCAGCCATCGCGTTTGATAACAAACGGTTTTCAAAACCTGTGCTCAATGTATACTTCTTTCTCAACTATTTTCCTCCCTTTATACTTTATCTACCTCAAGATCAAGTCTTGGCGCAAGGTCAAATCTGACTGAAGGTTCGAGATCGACCATTTTTGGATTTACGAGTGATCTTGAGGACCGATTCCGAATCTCTGGGTAGGTCGCAGGTTTTTGCGTGATTCCTTTTGTGTTGCCAGCAGAAGGATGAGTTGGTCCAATTTGTGCAGTCTGTCCTTTTGCATCACCCACGTCCATTCCGAGTTCAGGACCTGCAGCTGAATCGGTGCTTAAAATACCCATATCCCCTATCCGAGCCAACTATCTCACCTTGTCTACTTCTGCGTATCCCTTCCAAGAGCCAAACACCTCTCGCTATAAGTCTGAAACGATGTTTGAACCGATCTTGGTTGCCTTGCGAGCGACCTGAGACGGTAGATGGAGACACTCCGCTCACTGCCACGCGTTCTGCGCCGGAAAGAAGGGGACATGGGGACAAGAGAGTACTCTTGGAAAATGATTCATCAGAGCAATGAAAAGGATGTTGTTTTCCTGATCGTCAAGTCACATGATCTCGATTGTATCTTTCTCAAACTTTGAAGCATTTCTACAGGTGTCTTGGATTGACATGATGTCAGGTGGTGAGGATACAGTAACAGATGTACCCTCTAATCTATTTGTCATTTGTCAGTGGAAATGAATTTTTTCGAACTGCTCGTCACACATCACATATGCCCTCTTCCTCTCGCCATTTTCTTTCTGCCGCGCTCAAAGAGATCGATAAGCACAAGGCTGACGACCGTGATCTCCAGTCCACCATTGTTCTCCTCAACTGGAAAATGCCTCCACCGCACACTAGCAAACTTCCTGTCTCTCAGCTCCGCTTGGGACATGCCCAGCAGGCTTCGTACATCTTTCTACTCACCATTGTCGTCATTCTTGCCCATACAGAATGACTTCCAATGCTGATCTTTGCCAAGCTCAAGTCACCCGTTTCTAGAAGAAGCTCGTCTACGCACTGAGCCTTGTCATCCCCGCTAACAAGTCAACATCCACGACGTTCGAGAACAAGTCTACGATCAAGTTCTACCGCAAGGCCCATGACAGGACTATGATCCAGGCCTTATCCTCCTTTATACATGCCAGTACCACCTTTTCCGATGTCAGAATCTCTCCGACCGCTTCATGTTTCACTCAGCTGCCTGCTTTAACATAGACCTTGCCCGTACCCCACAGCAGTATCTTCCGCCAAACAGAAACAGCCGCTCTCTCCTTTTTTCAATTCCAAATCAGCAGTGAATATCACATCAAGCCCAACATATACGGCCATTGCCCTATCCGACAATGAGCTTGACCTCAGATCTCTCCCAGAGAACACGATCGGGGTCACAGTCTTGATTCTCAATGTTTCTTTGGATGTTGTCCATGAGCTACTACTCATCCTCGGATCAGATTTTTTTTGATCTGGCTCTCATTCCGGGCCTTTTGCTTGCAGCAAGGTGTGGGAAGGTTAGCTAGTTCAACGTCTTAGATTGTCAGATTCGGCCAGTGAGTAAGAGAGAAAAAAAACCCCAAAAAATCAATTGTTGTGCCATTTCTACTGTACTCTAGTTTATATAATTTTTCTCTTTGCATTAAGGAGGAAAAGGCCTAAGGCACTAAAATGATGGAGTTTTTTTTTTTTTTTTTTTTAAATAAACGGTTTATTACACGGGGCGCGAAGGCAGACCGTGGCAAGTACATAGTACCTACTTAGATAAGAGAGAAGAAAAGAGAGAAAACAAAACAAAACATGAAAGGAAAAAAGAGGTAACGAGTAGGACATGAGGTAACAAATGCTGCGCTTTTACTCCAGGGAGTCGCGCCGCGACGGGACTTTATCCATTGTCAAAGCTAAATGCGCCCGGATTATCTGCAAGGAAGTGAACGAAGCTGTTGATAATGATGTTGCATGGTCGAGTGGAAGGATCATGCAAGTCACATTCCATGACAATGTGTTCATGGGTTTGAACTTCAGCTTCACCACACGGGCAGCTAGTTGGGAGATGGGGGAAGAATCTCTGTCTATATTCTCCAATGGGAGCATGTCCGGTGGTCGTGCGAGTGAATCGGGCGCACAGTGAGTTTGTGAAGCCTATGAAGGGAAGCCATGATCCTCCTTTGGCGTATGTAGGTTTGATGACTTGTTGTTTTTCGTCTTCAAAACTCAGGAAGCATTGGCCTTTTTTGGGGTTGTCCACAAAAGACTCTTGCCATTCATGAAGGATATTATCACATTCTTTCTTCCTGCTGAATAAGTGTGATTCTTTGCTGGGGAAAACGGGGGTGCATTCGCCTGCTTTGACCTGGTCGTCGACAAGCTGATGTCTGGGCCATTTAGCTTTGCTGGGGCAATACCAGAAATGGATTTTATTTCTGCCGTCCTTTCTTAGGAAAGCGTCGACTGCAGAGGCAATTGGGATGAAGATGTTTTGAAGAGCTCAAATGATGGAGTGACGAAGCTTGAAAGTTGTTTAAATATATAATTAATAATTGAGTAAATGAGATATAACAACGAAACACACCCTTCCTGCCGACTTCCATAACACTATGCAGGTAGCCGAGCGGTTACCCCACAAAGGTTGTCAGTTGAAATCTGGGATACAGTACAAACAGTCGATGTAAGTTTTTTCCTGGAATGCCCTATCGTATAGATCTTCAGATATGCTTTAGAAAACCACTTTGACTTGTTTACAACTGACTGGACGTTTTGCTGAAACTCTCATTTCAATTCATCAATAAGTCCATGATGCAGGAAGTTCTGTCACCCTTGAGCTGCAGGGACCTTTGAACAAGCTGCACGAGTCGGTATTCCCCATTCATCAGTTATGATTTACCAACAGAGCTTTTGCAAAAGTGACTCTTTTTCGAAGAGGCACATCGATTCTTCATCAAACGTTACGTGAAAAGAAACAATTTCATGCCTAAAATAAGCTCCTGCGATGCAGAGATGCGATCGGCACTGGACATGTTCCATGTATGCATTCCTCTCTGGTTTATCATTATTTATATATCCCTGTTACCAACAGCTCTCTGTTTCAATTCGCATTCTCAAACAGACTCAGGAGTTGGAAAGAAATCGACATATTGAAATTGGGGCTCTCCTCGCTGCCATGTCCTCTCAAAGTAGATAGGAACAGAACCCCCATGTCATTACCAAGATTTTCCACCTTGTACGGATAGCGTCGTCTGTAAACTTCTTGGCACTACAAAGCACCATTCCTGTACTGGAGAACGAACGTAAGGTAGCCACTTCAGAAATTCTTCACTGCAATCCACGTCCAGGACCATGTACTGGAAGCATTCTGGCCATCGTGGGCGACGGAGAAAGCGTTCCTAGGGAAGAAAACGTGGATTTGATTAGAAATAGCTATGCTGATCACTCAGAATACTACGCTTGTCTTGTTTTGCGTGGATATAGAAGATAAGATCAGCTCTACCAAGTGAGATCTAAAATCGGTCAGGGATAGAGATGACTTAAAGTAGGATATCAAAATGAGGGGAGGCAGTGCCTGCCATTGACGCTTGATCAAGGTACCCTCTATTCAATACGTACCATTCATTACTTCAAACTGATCCAATGATAAGCGAGCTGTCAGTTCTTGGATTGCTCGACTGGATTCTTCGGGACATTGGCACAGTTTGTGATTTTGTCAAAACTATCTGTTTTCCGTCTGACTCCGTCACAAAAACCCCCCGGAGAATTATGTTCTCTGAGTGGCACAGTCGTGTTCCTTCAAAAAGCCTGTCTCCATGACCAACAGGCCATAATCAACAAAGACACTGCCACTGGCAGTCGGGTGATGGCAATGATCGAGGAAGAATGAATTAAGTGCCGAGTATCAATATTGTATTGATAGGACCATGGGACGTAGATAACAATAACGAAGGATACAATATAAAATAAGGAGCAAGACAGGCCAATGAAATAAGCAAATGAGAGAGGGATTAAGCAAGCAAATGACAACAAATGAGAAAATGAGAGGGAGATTAAGCAAGCGAATGACAACAGATTTAAACATATAGCGAGAAAACATCAAGAATGACTGTCATCTCATCCTGAAAACTGACTGAAAAAAGAAGCATCCATTTTCTTCAGCTTGGATCCTATTTTGTGTCTTGGAGGCAGAAAGGTCAACCTTGGAGATAACCCAATGCAACTTTGCATTCTCATCAGCGTACGACCATTTATGACCCAGATGCCCGTCATCATCATTTGGTCACGGTGTAGGGCGAAACCTGAATGCGGATGCTGATTGAACACCATCAAAATTGTTGGGGATTAGTGGAGCGACTACCAACTCCACGAACACTCGAGAATATTCCTATGTAGTGACTCATTTATTTCCTTGTTTTATTCTCGAACATTCTAGATACTTTTCGAAGTAGTATAAATACTGGGTAGTCGAGACCTCCGAATAATATCTGATTCTCTGTTCTCACACCGCTATTTCTCAACAAAAATTCTGGTTATGCTCACCCAGTGCCATTCTCACCACTCATAAAACAGCCTGACATAGTGCCAAAGCTACCAAAACTTCGACTTGGAAACAGTGCAGGCGTAGCTGTAGTACAATGAACCTCCTCCTCCAGCTTGGCTTCGGAAACCTCAGACAGTCGTCTACCTTTTCGTCCAGGACAGGACCAAAGAGAACTTGATGATTTCCTCAAGGCCCTGCCTAGTCGAACCGAGATTGTCCTGGATCGGATATACTCATCAAATTTATCGTCGTCGTCATCATCATAACCAGGATCGAGAGCCGATAAGATATGCCTTGGAGGAGAGGAAGATTGTTGGCACACCTGTACTGGAATCGAGGGGAAGGTATGACCAGGAGCCAAGACAGATGGAAGAAAAACCGGACTGGATTGATATGTCTTCTCTCCCTCAAGTGCAGACACGTCTATTCTATCCGAATGGGCCGATCGAGCATCTCCATCTACAGGGCTACATGGTGTAGATGGTGTAGACAAGGATGAGGTACTGATATATTTGCGTTGTTTCTCAAGTGCGCTCTAACCGTGGAATAGTATGGCCTTTGAGGTGTTCCGATCTGAGGAAGCGGCTGTGGCGATGATGTTGCCATAGGAGGAACAGGCTGCAATGGTTCGAGTAAAACCAGCGTGGTGGATGTGAGAGTGCTGATGACAATGCTGGGTAAAATATTTTCGGAGAGTGTCTGGCAAGTGTCACTGTGCGAGCCGGGAGGCGTGAGGATGGCCGAAGAGCTTTTGTAATAATCCCCATCATGTTTTAGGTCTCGCAGGAAGTTATAGGGCTGCCATGAAGGCGACATAGAGGGTAGCTCGATTTTGTAGTCCATCGTCGTTCAAGGGGTATTGTGTGGGCTTCGGACCTGTGTGTCGACCATGACTAGACCATGAAAAGAGATAAACCCCCCTATTACGAGGTTTCAGTAGACTGACATGCTCAAGTAGTATATGATCAGACCTCTGATGATGGCGCCAAGGCACGGTTGGCGCCATGCAAGGGCCGTTGCTTCTGGCGTCTTCTGTGTTAAACGGTGAAAGTATGCCGCCATTTGAGGCTTTGAGGCTCAGCTGGGATTAGCTAGCGGTTGAGCTCGACGATCAAGATCGGCCCATCATGTGGACCGATGACGTGGCTATCGGTCCTCGCACGACTCGAATCTAAAATGGTTGTGAATTCTATCTCTTGCGATGGGAAAAGGATTCTGTATAAAACACCAGGTAGGGTTTGTTGTATGTATTTCTCGTCTTGAATCTTAGATGCTTTTGCAACAAGTTGGTCCACCAACATTTTCAGGTCTGGATGGAATGTCTGTGAACTTGCCGCACTCATCATATGATCATCAAAACGACCAAACCCGTTATATAAGAGGGCAAGGGGCGGGATGTTCAGGTCGGGTTGTGGGAAATCATCCAATATCTTCTGTTCTGGGTCAAGTTGCAACTGTTGGTAAGTTGACAAGGTGTTGAGATTGCTGGGTCTGGCCAAGGCCAGCATGGCCCGCGGTGCCTCTGTGTAATATCTGAATTGTTTCTCCTCAGTTCTTGGAGATGTATCTATCAAAGAGGAAATGAGTGAGAGGGACAAGGGACACACTTGAGAACAAGAGAACGCACCAGGAACTCTGACTAGCAACACCTCCTTTTTACCAAGCTCAAGATCTGCAATTTCTGCACCGCTAACAAGCTCAACGACTTGTTCCTTTTCAAGGAAGCCAATTTCAGAAAGGCATTGTTGTAGTACTTTCCTGGGTTGGGTGGACAACAACGTAGGTTCCTTGCACCGCCAAACGACCAGATCAAGAGCCTGGACATTCAGTTCGGAATATTGTTCCTCAGTGGCTCTCTTCAAATTGGCGATGTCTCTGACTTCTGCTTTAGAGGGTGCACCAAGTAGCTTTTTCTCATTGTTGAAGAGGAGATACCAGATCTCAGTTGACATGGTAGTGGCGGATGAGAAGTCGTTATCACGGCGGACAAACAGTTGTCAATTGATCAGCTGGCTATCGATAAGATAACAACTGTATAGACCATTTTCGGCATTGTTATTTTGATCGGTCATCAACATCAGATTTCAGGTTCATTTGTGTAATTCCCAAACTTTGCATCAATGATGATATCAGCAGACAATGCACAGCTCTCAGGCCCATGATGTCTTTATGTTCAGGCTATTCTTGCAGTTTAGACGAGGTACTCCAGGGATTGATTTCTGATGATATGTGCCTGTCACAGGCCCAAAAGAGGAAACAAACTGGGCTGAATCTCAGAGAAGCAAAGCATAGACACAAGGTCTGTCTGCCGCTCTGAACCAACAAAGGTGCCGAGCGAGGACAGCAATGTCTATGAAGGGAAGAAGAGAAGAAGCCAACACCATAGATATGCAAAAGACTACGTTCGCAATTCTTAATTTTGTCCCTATTTTTTTTTGCATCCCACTCACTCTCCAGTAACTGCTCTCTTTGATTTCAATTTTTCCCAAGTGCAAATACGATATGAGAAGTATTGCGTTTTTTCTACTTTTAACAGCGAAAGAAGTGCAGGTACGTCCTCGGGTGCTGAAAAAGGGTTGGACTAAAAACCAACAGAACGACTTGACTTGACTAATATTTAGGTTTACAGGCAGGTACTTTATATATGATAATCATGTATCAGTATCTACCCGGTGGAGGAGCAATTCAGAGCATATGCATCGCTAAAGAAATAAGAGTGATAAGCGGAGCTGAGAGCAGTGAGCAGAATGATGACAAGACGAATAACTTAGATGATGTCATACTTCGTCAACTTTACATGAAGAAACGTCAGAAAATCATTTATATTTTTTCGACTACTTCTGTCCAAGGAAGCAACTGTTCTTGATGAGCAGGTTCAAGAGAACCAGGTACGGCATTTCCTTGGCCAACGTCCTCCTCAACAAGCTCGAGTGACAACACGTTGATTCGGATCCAGATTGCTCAGTCTTCCACTACTTTGGGTGCTCGAACGACTTGCAGCAGCAGCAAAGTAGCTGAACCTGTTGGTGGCCTGATACTAGTCAAGGCACTGTACCACTTTTCTCTAGGACTCCAGTTTGCCTGAGGGTGGGGGAGATATCGACGTGGTATGGCATGTCGGTGGTGTTGGTGGTAAGCCAAGGGTCACGTAGATCAAGGACTTGGTTCGACCAGAAACAGGGTTCCAGCATGGAGTCTGAAATTCGATGTTGGGATTGGCATTTCACTGGGTAAGGATGAAGGTGTTCTCGGCATGAAGAGGAGGGTAGTCGCAGAGGAGGACGCAATGATTGTGCAGCGAGCTTGTAGTTCATTTGTATATGCGTGTGGAAGCAATCACATTTCCGCGGGTTTTCCATGACCGGTGTTTTTAATGACTTCGGGGGCAGTGTAGCTGAAAGAGCCGGCGAGGGAGGTGGGTTGCTCATCGGGAAAGTGGGGGAGTTTTGCTTTGTGAAAAATGAGCAAGAGGATCAAGGGGACTTACATGTCAAAGTTGATGATGACGATGTCACTGCTG
>Ga0157362_1001083_pt1 | contig 10919 bp, 5 predicted proteins | sample AttlaeALBM3_FD_111480 | JGI IMG/M metagenome (GOLD analysis project Ga0157362, IMG submission 111480) | Fungus gardens microbial communities from leaf cutter ant in Ribeirão Preto, State of São Paulo, Brazil - Atta laevigata ALBM3 | ecosystem: Host-associated > Fungi > Mycelium > Unclassified ... | reverse complement strand
GTGTTTTTTTTATATATATATATATATATATATATATATATATATATATGTATATATATATATAAAAATATAACTCTTGTCTCTGTACATTCATGGATCACAGATTACACATACACTGTTGCGAAATTCTACGTTCGACAGACGCAAGTCGAGAGACGCTTTTCATCATTTTTTTATAACAGTGTAGAGAAATAAAACGCGCGACGCTAGACATTATCTATTGTACTGTGATACGCTTTTGCGTGGATAAAGAAACAAATTAAATACGGCGACATAGTCATCTTGCACCATAATTACTATTTCATTCCTACTCGGTGCTATCTACGTGTGTATGTGTACATATGGATCATTAAACGATATGCATGTAAATATCATGAATATATATTGTACGGAATTAAGAATAAAACCTATTACCTATTAACACAGACATTGCTCCTCTTTATAAAATGCGTTAAACGCGAAAACTGAAATCAAGTATTTTGTAAGATTAATAAATGCAATGAAAACTAGTATATCATTAATAATAAAATATATTAATGATAATGTTAATGATAATGTTAAAATGCTTTATAATATCAAGAAGCAAAATCAAGTGAATATTGTGATTTTGCTTTATTAGAAGAATTTCAATTCATTGTATTAATCATTGTGTTAATCATTTACTCACATTACATAGGATGTGGATTAATCGGCAGGTAGTATGGATGAACAGGAAAAAGAAGGATAACGATGCATGCTTAATGATCGTCTTAAATGTACAAATCATAATTCCACAGTTTTATTCAATTTGTCCCAACAACATAACATGGTTCCGCACAGCACAAGTATCATTCCCAGATAAGTATCTAAAAAGTAAAGCAGATTATAAAGCAATTAACAACTCAAAGCATTCTCTAACGATGAAGAAGTTCCCGTATACTCACTTCTATGCACTTTTTCCTCACCCAGGAACCAGCCTGTAATCGCAGTAAATACGAAGGTAAGAGAATTTGAAACTGGCACAGCCAGAGATAGGTCGCTACTCTGCAGAGTCAAGAAATACAGTACCGAACCGCATTGATTAAGGAGAAATGGCACAATGTACTGAAATAAAAAAGAAATAAAATGAATTACAAATAGTATTACTTCTAGCAAATACTATTATACCTAGCAAGGATATTTACTGAAAACTTATAAAAAAAAAATTTCTTGAGTATTTCTGGATTTTTCAACTATTTTTGTTTAAAATTCAAGATAATATTAGAGTTTTTTTTATGCAACTTGATAAAGGAATGAAATTAGAGTACAAGCAACACAAACAAAATATACATTGAAAATAGTAGAAGATAGTTTTTCACAATAAATACACTTTTGACTGTATCTATTATTTTCTACATTTAGAGCCACGAAACTTATAGGATATATAAATTGTAAGTGAGTTACTCAATTCTGCAGAGTCTTCTACTGTCATCTTGATTTTTTTTTGATAAAACTCGTGAAACACAAAAATGTATGTAAATAACGAATGTATATATCATATTTATTGCTAATTGATTTTCAACATTTTGCACTCTCTATCAAGAAAAAATTATCAAGAACTAATGTTTTCAAAAAAAAAGATAAAATTTAAATTTAAAAGTAAAATTCGTAAAATTTTCCTAAATCTCAATAATAAAATTCCATGAAAATCTCTGATTTTCAAAATATTGAGAAATAACATCAGCTTGTTTGCTGAGCGCTTCTAATCTATAACTGAAAGTATAACAATGAGAGTATCTATAAATACCATGTCTCCAGATTAATTTGGATCCAGATAAAATGTATGTAAAGATACAATGATTACCTTCAGATTAGTAATGAGAAATAACTGCTCCTTAAAAAATTGTCCATAAACTGACTTGGCCCTGATATCCTCTAAACCTTGCGCACCTTTCTTTATAAATGGATTGGTTACTCCCCAAAGAATCGCCACAAAACACAGATATATCACAGAATCTACAATATAAACATGCAAGTTGACATTATCATTTCAATCATGCTGTTTGATATCACTGAATCTCTGCTTTTATTTTTATTCTTGTACTCAAAAGATTATTTTTCAACAAACAGAAAATGGTTATTAAAACTAAAATAACTCACCAATAATAACTGCCATTCTCGTTATCTAATATGAAACGTTGCATCAAACAATATGCAAATCATGTCATGAGAATTAATTAAACGTTGAATGCCGGTATCTACAACAGAGTAAAATTTTTGCCATTTTATTAAATCCATTTTATATATTTACAAGTAATTACATTAAATCACGTCATTCTACGAATTTTAGATTTTTCTTTGTTTGATAGTGCCATCAGTCACTAGTCAGTGCGACGTCATTGAAAGTTACATGCTAATCACGTTATATTATAGATGCCACAATCGGACACAACAGTTAAACATATCACGACCATAATATAAGACTGACAAGGCACGAACTCCATAGATGCTAGACTGTAAGAAGCCTTTACATGAGAGCGTCAAACGTGAAAAGACACCTTTACAAATCATGAAAATTAACGTCGTTTGTTTTTTATAATTATTCACGGTGATACACTTTCGGCCGAACAAGTTTTACGAAATACGCATTCAAGAATGGATCATTAGTATACAAATATTGAATCTATAGTTACGCAGTAGTTAAATATCGATAAATGATTAAATATAAGTTTTATAAATGATTAAATGATTAAATATAAGTTTTAGATTCTAATTACCATATTTGATGGCGCTGCCACTCGTTTGAAAGCTATTCGTTCCGACGTATCATCTCCTATCCACTGCATTCCGCGAATGAAATATGAATGCGATCGAAATAGGGAAACGTCATTTTCTATATGCGACCAACTTCATGCGGAAAAAGCGACGCGAGATTCGACGGCATGACGCGTCTTGAATTTCAATTAAATGAGAAAAATACTTTCAACTGAATAATCATGAATCTACTAGTAGTACTGGAATTTATATTACGCGATATTTAAAATGTTATCCAAAATAAATGCAAAGTAATTACACGTCATATCGTATTAAACTGTCGCTTACAACTTTGCACGAGTAACATAGAGATATTAATATTTTTACAACGCATAAGACATTTTAAAACTTTAAGAGCTTATAAAAACGATAGGTTCTTAACCTATTTCTCGCGTCGCGTGTAAAAATTTTAATAATTTAACAATATTTATTAATTATTGATTACCTCGTTGGTAAATGATTCCAGTAGTCCTTCAAGCCATTTCTCATCGTTTTTCTGATAGGAGTGATAGAGATTCTCTGCAAAGATTAGGATGCCTCTAGGAAGAAATAAGGTAATAAGTTATAAATAATTGATTCGAAGTCGAGGTTGCGAACAGTGCGAACTGCAAGATACTCCAACGCAATTTGACAGGACGTAACTCTACCCCCGGCCTAATCACAAAAACATTTTGCTGCGAGGTACGCGCTATTTATAGGCGTCAAACTTCGATCCCCATCACTCGCATGCCAGCCAATGAGCGCTATTGACGCGAATTCGAGCGCTCATTGGATCGCGCTAGCTTTCGGTTGGAGTATATAATTAAGCGCAACGCGCAAAAAAATATCATTTTTTTTTGGAATTCGGTACTGTGCGTTTCGCGAAGATAGAAAAACCTGTACGTATTCAGAACGATGCTTTTATGATACTAGCGCGTATTTAACATATAGATCACATTATTGTAGAACTTCAAACATAAAAGCGTTAGAAATTATATTCTTTTTGAAAATTAAAAACCAATTAGAATAAATAGATGATAGCTATCAAAGAAATTGCATGAAAAAAAAATCGAACTTATAAAAATAAATAATCAATTTTTAAAAAATGCGCAAATCAAAATTATAAATTAGTAATGAAAAATTAAATGCTTGTACGTTTATCAAATTTAAAATTTACAAATCAATAGTTATTCGTAACAAATGACGAATTGAGAAAATTTACAAATTTCTATTTCAATTACAATTTTTTAGAAAAAGGAAAAGAGAAAGCATAAATTATAAATTATAAATTGCGTATTATTTAAATATTGAGCAAATATAGAAATATACTTATTACTTAAAGTTCTATAGTGAAATTTTAAATTAAAATAATATAGCAATACAACTTCACTGAGTTTTACAATATTTTATTGTTAAGTGTCAAATTATGATAATAATCATTACGCTTACTTGTGTATGAAATGGAAAATGACATTAGGTTTTTTTTGTATATACGCAGTATCGGAAAATGAACAAAATTATATATTGCATTAATCTTGCAAACTCGAACGAGCATAATGATTATTTATATTATAATGCATTTAATATTTAATAAATAGAATTAAATAAAGTCATTGATATTAATAACTTGATTTTAAGAATATTGTTACAAAACTTTATAAGCAATATGTATATTTTTTTAAGAAATTTAGCACATGATTGAATACTGCGACAGATAGAAACCAGAGATCATGTCGATCTTTTTCTTGTTATCGTTAAAAATCGTCCGTGATTCTCTATGTTATGATTTTATCGATAGGTCAGAAAATGGATGTAGCCACATAGTTCCAAACCATAAATGGATATACTGGCGATAGTGTATGATATCAACAGTAGAGATTTACCTCTCGTAAAACAATAAAGATGTCGTGTCACCTAACCAAATCTGTGTGAAACAGATCGGTGAAAAAGAGAATATCAAGTATTTAATCAATTTGATATGCATACTGACAGATTTAACGGTATAAAAAGGGTCATACATAATAATATTTATATGTAGATTTACAAATACATTTTTCAGTTTTATTGCATCGTTTTGATTTGTGAAACTTGAAACACAATTAAACTGAAGTTGGAAATAACATCACATGTTGCATTGAGTAAATTTAACAATGAAGCTAATAAACATTAATAAAATATTATAAAAACCTTATATTTTCTTTTGTTTTCAGGTCATAAAATTTGCAACAATTGATTGAAAATTTAAAGAATCCTTTCTTGTATTATTTTTAAATTTTGATAATATTAAAATATATAATAGAAAACATGAGTTGTCAAAGAGGAAATGCTAATCGTTCGAGGCCTCAAAAATATCAAAATCAAAAATCGTTTAAAAATAATCTATATGACAAATCTCAAAAAATAAAACAAATTAATAGTACCGAAGTTACCAATGTATGCGAACGTTGCAAAAAAATAATAGAGTGGAAGATCAAATACAAAAAATATAAAGTGCTTAAAGCTCCAATGAAATGTATTAAATGTGAACAAAAAACTGTGAAACATTCTTATCATAATATCTGCTTGCTTTGCGCCAAACAACAAGGAGTATGTTCAAAATGTGGACAGAAGACAGAAGTCGTAGAAGGAACATGTAGTAAGGAAGAACAAATTAAATTAGATGCCGAATTTAAAGCAATTCTGAAAACATTATCAGAACGAAAACGAAGAACATTGTTACGTTATATGAATCGACAATCGAGTATGTATTTTGTGTTCGTATTGTTAAGTAGAATTTTATTTATATATTTATTATGCACATAATGAATATACTTTTCATATAATAAGAAGCCTTTATTTTACTTTATTTTTAGTAAAAAGTAAGGAAAATAATAGCAAACCTAATACTTCTTTGAATACTGATGAAACTGACAATAAGGATAGGAATGAAGATGAAACAATTCCGAAAAAAGAAGATTTATTAATGAAAATAAAATCATTAGCTCTTATAGAAGATGACGACATTGACAGTGATATTGATGAAGAAGAAATTAATAATTTTGGCAGTGATGTTTATAACTTATGTGATAAAATTTTTTCTAAATAAAAAACTGTAAATTATAAAATATGATCTTTTTCAAATCAACAAAATAAAATAAATAATTCTATCCATAACAGATATAATATGACGAATTGTCGATTAAGTTAATCAGAGTAAGTTTTTCAAAACTATTTTTACAATTCTTTGAAAAACATTGATTTGCAATAAATATTGATGCTTTTAAAAATTATTGTATTATTTACTGGCAAAAAAATGAAGAAAATTCAATGAATCAAGAATAAAGATACAGTCGGAAGCTATAATTATATTATATTACATTAATTCACTGATAAATGCTCGATAGTTTCTAGTTGTTCCATTTCGATCTTCTTATAAGAATCGTATTGTACTCTTAGCCGTTCCAGTTCCACAGACTTTTCCAAAATCAATGCCTACAATGAGAATAGGCGATAATCGATTATTGGCATATAGCGATATTAATGATCTAATCTTAAGTTAATTTTGATTATAATTAATTCAATTAACTAGCAATTTAACTTAACCAGAATAAATTTATAATAAATTTTTCAACTATATACATAACTCTTTATTAATCTAATCTTTCTTTTCGTATGTCAAACAATAAAAAATTAATTGTTCTATCGAAATTAATAAATGCAAATTTTATTCGGTAAATTAATCGCCGAATTAATTAATTCGAGTTTGATGAAATGTTCAAGATAGTCAAATTTAATCGTAAATAGTCATTATGGCCAAAAATAGAACCGATTACGAATACCGGCCAAAGATAGTATAAATCTTGCAACTGTCTATCATTTAAATGATGAATACACGTTGATAAATATTAGGTATTTTTGATACGTAATTATTTAAGAACCTCCATTTGCTGTTTCTGGGCTTCTCTTTGCTTCGCAACGGAACGCAGCAGATTCCGCGCTCCAATCGTCTTCATTTTCTCTTTCTCTACTTCCTTTGCTAAATTGTCTAATATCCTAATGAATTCGTCGGAATTTTTTTCAAATTCAGTAATCTCTGCAACGTAAAAATTCTCATTCATTGCGACAATTGTTTATACTTTTGAAGCAATATTAATAAGCAATATTAATAATTAAATGTGATCGACAATAAAGCATCGGAGTGCAACTTTTTAAACGGAGCTCAAATTAAAGAGAATATCAAACTTTGATATCAAACTTTGATTAATCGTTTATTTTGTATCATAATTTCATTTGCATTTAATTTCTCGTATAATTCCAAATACATCTGTCAAGTTATATTTTTTTTACAAATTTTCATTTTGATCGATAATATAAATAATATTAATTAATTGTAATTGATACTAATATTCATTTCTGTTAATTTAGATTAATTTTAATCTTGGTTTAAGTTACTTTTTATATCTTTCCAGTTTTAAATCCCAGTTCCATCAATGTGCAAAATTACATTAGCCACTAGAACATGATGCTTGTTTTTTTTGATTTTTTTTATCTTACTCTAATTCTTAAAACTACAAAAAAATAAAAGATAAGTCAAACCGAGATTAAAGTTAATTACTAGAAATAGACAAAAGTTAAAAGTCGAAAGTTCAAAGTCATCCCAACTACCGAAGGCTACTTTCGAAAACACTATTATACCTGAGAATATCATTTTATTCTTGTTGTTCAACGGATAAAATGATATTCGTAGGCACTCAGGTAGTATTCTCGAATACGCCAAAAGGTGTAGGTGTGCTTTCTTGTGCAGGAACCATAAAACGGTGACGATATATAATTATGCGAAGGGTGAGTATCGTGACAATCGGTCAATCAAGTAAATTCATTGCGTCGCTTCGCTGTGACGTCACTCGCGAACGCAACGCAACTTACTGGACACGAAGCTCTGACACTCCTCCTTCAACTTATTCGTTTGATTCGCCGCTTCCGGCTCTAAAACACGTATTTTGCTCAAGTCATCGATGTAAACGCCATATCTCGCCAACAAGTCGGCCATCTTTTCGAGTTTTGCGAAACGACATCACGTGATCTCCTCCTTCCAGAGTTGCGTTCCAAAATTCAACTCTGTCAATTCGAGTATTATTTTATCCTTATTGGTTACCGAATATTGAATAAAAATAAAAGATACTCGGGTTGGTAGAATCAAGTTTTAGAACACATCTCAGTGATTCCAGGAACGCGCGGGCGATGCTGATTGGTCGGCGAAGGCTGCACTTGTCATGCCTTGATACCTCGCGATATTCTCGATACTTTTGCACATCAAGTCGATTCGTTGCTATGTTCAGCGCGTAGCGTTTGTTCGCCATTGTGGAGTTCGCCGTAATTGATGATAAATAAGCCAAAAATGGAGCGAAATGAAGATATATATTAGTATCTCGCGCAGCTTTCTCGCTTTCCCGACGTCAACGGGTGTGAAACGAACGGCTCGACAGCGACACGAGCGTCGTTCACGTCGCTTCGACGCAAACACGAATCTGTCGCGGATTCGCATTATTCGCATACGTTCAACATTCAATCTGACATCGAGAGAATCGATATCGCCCCATCCTCGCTCCATTCCGCAGTCGTCACGTTAGTAGTGCTAGTGTATTAGTACTCGCCTCGGCTTCGCCAGGATTTGATTTCACTAGTTTTTCGTTATGTCGGGCGAGCACAAGACGGAAATTAAATACCCGTCGGAATATGTCAAATTGAACATCGGAGGCTCCCTTCATTACACCACCATAGGTACCTTGCAGAAGCATGATACCATGCTGCGTGCAATGTTCAGCGGTCGCATGGAAGTGCTCACCGATTCCGAAGGTGAGATGCTTCTTTTTACAACGTGCGACATGCAATTTCCGACGATGTTGACTTGAAATTGATGAACCTTGAATATCGATCGGTCTTGCGATCCTAATCAAAAGACTCATCATTTTAATGTGATGGGAGAATTTGTTTGATTTGAAAAGAAGGGATTGTGTGGACTTCTTGCGTTGTTTCCCAAGAATTTTAAACATTTCATTTGTTATTTTGTTTATACCTTCCACTGATCACGATCTCTCTCCGTAGGTTGGATATTGATTGATCGGTGTGGCAAACATTTCGGAACTATCTTGAACTTTTTGCGAGACGGCTCGGTTCCGCTGCCAGAAAATACGAAGGAGATGGCTGAATTGCTCGCAGAGGCAAAATATTACTGTATCAGCGAGCTAGCAGAGTCCTGTGAACAGGCGCTTCTACGAAAAGAACGTGAAGCAGAGCCAATCTGCAGAGTCCCTCTTATAACCTCTCAAAAAGAAGAACAATTACTCATAAGCAATACTACTAAGCCTGTGGTCAAGCTGCTCATTAATAGGCATAACAATAAATATTCCTATACAAGGTAATGTTAAATGTTACTTTATAGTTGTAAATATTGATGTTTTATTATTTCTTTATCTTTTATAAATTGAAATCCAAGTGTTTTATATTGGCATTAAAATCTCTATGTACTCTTTGTTTCTTGTTTTACTTTTTATTTCTTCTTATCTCTTGTTTCTTATTCTATTTCTTTGTTTTCTGTCATCCAAGAGATATTTTATAAATATTATGATATTTCAAATTCCTTTCTTATTTTTTATAAATATTTACAACCTAAGCGTTTTCATTAAAACTTAATGCTCTTTGTTTTCCATTTCTTGCTTTTTATCATTTTGTATCTCTTATCCTTTTGCTTCTTACTCTGTTTTCTGTCATCGGAGTAAAAGTTAACAAACTTCCAAAGAAACAAAAAATTGTTGATAAAAAATTACGAAGAAAGAGAAGGCAAGAGATAAAAAGCAAGATACAGGAAGCAAAGAACACATTATAGATTAGGGTTAATATACAAGCAATTTAAAGCATAACAAGATAGATTGATAAAAAGTATATTGTATTGGGCTACTTTCTTTTTAGCACAGTCTATATAAGTATTCATCATTGAAGTATTCTTCATTGTTATTCATTAAATATTAGATTAGAATAACAATCGTCGACTGTGTCTGCTAAAAGAAAGTTATATGTTGCATTCAGAGAGCACACTATTAACGTTCTATTTTTATCAGTCATTTCATTATACATAAAATAAGAGTAGAATAAGGTACAAAAGAACGCACTGAATGCGTTCTCTGAACGCAACTATAATTTAAGTGTATCATAAACTAATATCTTAAAATAGTAGCTCACAACCTCTTGTATATTATATTCGTTTTGTTTTGGTTTTATCTGAAATTTTATTGTGAAATTATCAATTTTAACTTTGGATTCAAATCATGATTCAAAACATTCTGTCCAATACTGAAGACATTCTACTGTTAACTTTTTATTTCGGGACATTAGTCTCACAATGTCCTCTGATTTGATATTCGTTCCAATAACCTGTTTTTATTGTAAGCGAAATATTTATTAATATTATATTGAAGGTGATCCAAATTAAAGGTCGAAACATCTATATTGTAATATTGTCTATTAATATATTTTTGCACACGATTAATCTATGTGCTCATATTGGCTAATTTTTAATAGATAATATTTTAAATGCATGAAAAAAATGATAAATAAATGAAATCACAATGTATGTAATTACAGCTGTATTATTGTCATAAATTAAGATTATTAAAGAATAAATGGACTAATAAATAAATTTAATTTTTACAGTACATCAGATGACAATCTATTAAAAAACATAGAACTATTCGACAAAATGTCGCTTAGATTCAGTGGCAGAGTATTATTCATCAAAGACGTTATTGGCTCAAGCGAGATCTGTTGTTGGACATTTTATGGGCACGGTCGTAAAGTAGCAGAAGTCTGCTGTCATTCGATTGTTTATACAACCGATAAAAAACATACAAAGGTAATGACATGATCAAATAATTTTAAATTATGATTTAAAATTTATATGAAAATTTATATAAAATTTATATTTTGAAATTATATTTGATAATTAAAAATGCTTTTCTTTTTTCAGGTTGAATTCCCCGAGGCTCGGATATACGAGGAAACGTTAAATATTTTATTGTATGAGCATCGGAATGGCCCGGATCAAGAGTTAATGCAGGCTACATCGTCACGTGGCGTAGTACCTTGCACGTCCGATGAAGAAGAGGGCGAGCGTTCAGGCTTGGCTCGCCTTC
>Ga0157362_1001082_pt1 | contig 10922 bp, 7 predicted proteins | sample AttlaeALBM3_FD_111480 | JGI IMG/M metagenome (GOLD analysis project Ga0157362, IMG submission 111480) | Fungus gardens microbial communities from leaf cutter ant in Ribeirão Preto, State of São Paulo, Brazil - Atta laevigata ALBM3 | ecosystem: Host-associated > Fungi > Mycelium > Unclassified ... | reverse complement strand
CTCTTCTCATACCTCCTCCTCGCCAGTGGTTAGTCCCGGCTCCCTCTTTTCTCCTTATATCTCTCTTTCTTTCCAGGCTGGTTCCTCATCTCTTTCACTCTACCCGATCTCCCCTGATCTCTCACCATCACTGTCTCGCCTCCTCTCACGAGTCTCTTTAGTTTTGTGCGCTACCTGCCTGCCTTGTGGCTCGTTCGTATCGTATCGTATGTAAGTGAAGCGAGGTGCCTTAGCGCGCTGCGGGACGAGACGAGGCGAAATGAGGCGAGGCTGGGGTCCCAGGACGACGGGTTACCTGTGTGTGGCACGGCATGGCGTTGTCTCTTCGCGTGTAGGCACACGGTTCTCTCACACGTGCTCACGCACGCACGCACGCACGCACGCACGCACGCATACCGTGCGCGCGCGCGAGACACGATGCGATGTAACGGGGTACACGAGAACACTCGCGCGAGGGAGACAGTACGTCCGAGTGTACGTACAAGGGACCCGTACACCAGGCCAGCATCCGACGCATACAGGTGCGTAAACGCGCGAGAATGCTCTCCCGATTCCGCTCTCGCGATCGCGAGGCTGCGGCGCGAGAGCATAGGTACATTGTGCACGCGCACTCGTGTGCGAGAAAGAGAAATAAAGAGAGAGGGAGAGAGAGCACACGTGTACTCGCGTGTGTGTGCCTTGTGCCGCTTGTGTGCGCGGCTGGTGCACAAGAGCGTGGGCTCCCCTCCCTCCGGAGCCACACTCCACCTCCTCCTACCTCTTGGTTTCTACCTCCTTCTTCTACCTGCCGGCCCAGCCGACACACATGTATATGTGTACCTTGGTCTTCAGTGTAAGATCTGAACCAGCGGAGAACGCACGCTATTGTTATATCATTATCATTGTCATCGTCCGTGGCCGTTCGTTCGCGCCCGTTCCTGCCGCCTGGTGTGTCGTGAACATTTCGCGTCGGCGCTCATGTGGTATCGTGAGGGAGGTCGAGGCGAAAATTATCCCGATCTAGCCCGGTCGACCAATCACACGTGTATGTATCGGTACCGGGTATAAACGAGAGAAACGTTCAAAACTGCGTGAATGAGGTGAGAGATCCACTGCGTCGTCTTGCAGCCTATATGCGGATAAGGTCAAGCAACGATGGGGTGCATGTTGGTACCGCGCCCTCTTACAGTAAAGCGCGCACGGGACAGTACGATGTGAACACGTGGAAAATCAATCATCGTTATCATCTTCGCTATCAGCGATAATCACATAATTTTTATTAGTTACTAAAGAAATCTACAAGCAGATTTTACTTTGCGTCCAAGAGATTCATAAATCTATTGTCAAGAAAGAGTGGATGGTTAAGGAAGGTTGTTTGATCGAACGTTCATCATCTCACGGAGCTCACATGATGAACATGATATAAAATGTCTGTTGTTGGTCGATGTTAGATTTATAGATTGGAACTGCGAGTGGCTCTTAATCGACAACGGTCAGACGTAATCGATCAAAAAGAAGTAGATCAGAATTAAGAGGATCCGATGACGGGGAAGAAGCGGAGGAGGTTCCGAATCTTGACAAACGAGAAGGGCAGGATAGGTTGGAAGGAGACTATGGGTAACGCTTAATTAAAGCGATTAGACTTTGTGGTTAATTGTTCTGGAACATCAAACTCTTACATGATCCTACATTGGTGCTGTCGCCGTGCTTGTTATCATCGTGTCCCTTGGCAGGACTGAAAGAGTAAACGATCCACGATCGGGCCAATTCGATGAACCCCGAGTTATTGCTGTAATTCACATAAACCTGACCTGTGAAAATTGTTTAATCATAGACGAGACATTAATTGTTTCGTCTATTTGAAATTTTTTGATGCTAACTATTTGTGTTGTGATACTATTAGCTCTGACAATTGCCAAAGGCTGTTTATCTTGATGACACACCTTATTATGGTTTTCTTCTGTATCTTCTTTTATTTTCTATCTATATAGTAATTCTGCACCTGATCGTCATTTATAGCCAATCCCCTTTTTCATCTCTCTTCTTTTTTAACATCAGTGATTGAACAACAAATCGTTTGCAGGCTTCTCGATTTTATTATTGCTGTTTCAATGATAGAAACACGAAGAACCGACTCGATATACTGTGTGATCGCGATGATTGCTCAATTAGTTTTAAGCGTGAGTATATATAGTGTACCGTGAAAGATTCGTCCGGTTTGTTTTGCTTTTTTGTGATCGCGCGTGTTAGTGCGAAGTATCTCTTTCTGATTGTCAAGCAGAAACGTGAACTATACAGTGTGGGTGAAATATCTTGACAGTGCAGGAACTTAAACCTCGTGTCAGATGCCATCGAAAAGAAACAGCTAGTGCGTTTTATTAAGAAGCAATTATACGGACGGGTATTCGTAATGACGAGTAATTCGCACGACAGACGTTTCGCTTGTGCGGAAGCAGCCAGTTGAAATTGACGGTAAGTTGCACGTTCCGCTATCTCACACCTTTCGTAGCGAGAGACATTCTCAAGAATGTTGTTGACTTTTATTTGAGAGTAATCTGTGTCCCTCTACAAACATCTTATGCAGAAAAATTTCATCCTCTCATGCTTGCGATCTCTTCGTCGTAAATCAAATCCCGTGTAAATTCGCGCAAATCTTCAATCATCAGTATACTTCAGTCGGACTTCTTGAAAGAAATCATTACGCGATTCCACATGCGAATAGTAATTCTATGTCACATGCTACCATTTCACTTCGTAGAGGGTAGATAAACACGGAGTCACTGCAGGATTAATCTTTTGCAGACGTTAATAGGAATCTTCAAGTCATTATGTCGGAATATCTCGACTCTACGACGTTTGCGGAACCGGCAGACGCCGCGCATGCGGTCAATCTTGGCGTCTCACGGTTTCTCGCGCAGTCATGAACGTAGTTCTCAAGGCGAAGCGTGAGCATGGAACGATAAATCCTTCGATTGTCGAATGTCGATAATCGCTTAAAAGCGTGCACCGTCGTAGACATCGCCGAACGGCAAACATTGTCCAACTAGTTATAGCTAGGTTTTCGCGCACACGTCACATCGCAGTGGCCTGGTTGATTCTTGCCGCCGGTTGCAAGTAGCAAAAATTGTTCTCTCGCCGCTCGATCACTTTTGCAATGTAGTGTATCCCGCGTAGCGGATGTCAATCGGCATTCCGTAAGATCTTTCGATATTCGCTGATTTGTTGAAGCTCCCGCATTATCAGAGTAATCAATTAGACGTTGAGTATACTGAAAAAATATACAAGTATCTACTGAATGTTGAGTGAAATAATTTCAATTAACCTTTAAGTAGATAAGTGGCTACAGCATTCTACGTATAGTTAGCTCAAAAATTTGGAAAAAGATAATAAAAAGAATTGCTCAGACTGAAAGTTACTATTTTTGCATTTCTCTATCTCATAAAAATATAAATAATATAAATTTAATTCTAATTTTTAACATTATACTGTTAAAAAATATAATTACAAAAACAAAATTTGTTTGAGGTCTTTTGAGCACCACTCACTTAAAGATTAAATGTTTAGTTAATATAATAAAAAATATTTTTTCTTTTTCTATAAATATTTAGTAATTATTATAATGATTAGTTATATTATTATATTTGATTTATTAATATTTGCTGAATATTTGGAAAAGTAAAATTATTTTTGGTTATATTAACTAAATATTGATCGAAATTATTTTACTGAACATTTGGTAGCTATTACCGGACTCCTTTCAATGCACTTGTGTTCGCGGAATGTCGCGCAAAACGCGCTTGTCCTTCCTTTTCAAGAAGATATATTTCTCGTTTTGGTAGGCTACCTATAATGGAACCTTGTTTGATACGTTGACTATTTTAATTAAGTGAACAAGAAAATTGAAACGGCCGTAACTGCTGTGTGCGGAACAATTGTCAATGAAATTGCGGTTGCAATTGCCCGCTTCATGCACAAGGTAGCAATGCGACACGTTGAAGTTTCTCGGATTATGTTTATTTTTCTCATATTTGCGCATTTAAGTCAGCGTGTTGTTATAGACACAGAAGAAAGAAACCGCGATTAATGATTGCAAACTCAGAAGATTATCTCTACTTAGGTACAAATTTTTGTTAGATTTCTTTAAGAATCTGTAAAAATTTCGAGTGTCTTCAATTGCTATTTTTCCACATTTTTCGTAGTTTAATTAATATTGAATTATTACATGGCAGCATATTGTGCAAAAAAATCTTTTCACGACAGAACGCGTCTGATAGCGATCTGAAAGAGTAAGACAATGAAAGGTTTCGAACGAGCAAACTGCTGGCTAGGTTAATTATACGATTATCTTACTGATTGTTGCAATGAAACCCAGTGTGAGAAAGCATGTATCTTTTTGCTGCGTGATTACATTTTTACGACCCTAATGCAATAAATTATTAATCAAACCACTTAATTATATGTCTCTAATGCAACTATGATTTCTTCAGGACCTAACGGTCACTGGAAGTCATCTATAGTCCGTATGTTATTATCTTTCATTGTAAATACGCCGTACCCTAGATGCACAATGTGGTTGCATCGAGTTATTAAGTCGATCCCGTACCGCAGCATTTGCGGCAGGAAATTAAGATATCGAATGAATGCGACGTGGCGCAGACTTTCATTTTACAGTGATTCCCTTTTCAAAGGAGCTTATTCCCTACGTTGTATCTTCTCCTCCTTCGTATATTTCCCCATCTTATATTTCTTTGTCTTATTTCTTATATATTTTTGTTTTATTTCTTATATTTTAAATGTACATGATGGAACAGAAAAGTTAAGATACATGTAACTCTTATGCATGGTTTACAATGAGCAGTAGCAGCAGTGGATTAAAGAGTAGACATAGAAAACGACTAATCATAGTTGAATGTAAGAAAAATAATCAACTATGATTGGTCGATTTCTACGCCTACTCTTTAATCAACTACTGTTACTGCCCATTATAGACCATGCATCATATTTCTTTTTATTTTTTAGATTTTAAGGCCGATATCCATAGTCAGATCTTATATTCAAGATCGTCTTAAGTACAGTCTTAAGAAGTCACGAATTAATCGGAAGACCGTATTAGCGTCTTAAGACATTACTTAAGACAATCTTAAAATAAGAACAGACTATGAATACCGCCCTAAATGTACATGAGAGCAAAGAAAATTTCACGCAGTATCATTATTTTTGCACCTGCCGGAGTTTCATACAAGTTTCTTAATGGTGTTATGTTTCTCGCGAAATCACGCACTGCGTACAACTGATAGTGGTCACTTTTAGTGGCTATATTTTTGACTTAAAAGGAATCTCTGTCAGCAATGATTTGAGAGCTGCGTGAAATGCCACCGCATTTATTGTACGCACAGAAGGAGACAGTCCAATTAAGGGCACATTTGTATACTTAAGTGTACTGATATCGATGCATAAATCGGACCAGAAGATTTATAGCTCTACCGAATGTCGTAAAATGTTCACCGTGAAGTACGAACGGAGAAGCAGAACCTTCCATTCTTAGAATCCTCGGCTACTAAAGTATTTAACGTATAACAAATATTCTTTACAATGATAAATATATCATTTAGAATAAAGATTGATATTTAAAAGCTAAATATTTTCAGTTAAAAAAATTTCTCAAATAGATATATTTTACTTAATATAAAATTTACATAAAAAATGAAATGATAAAAATCTTGTTCGGTAAAATTCATGATCTTCATAAATATGCATGCTAAATAATATATAATCCATTGTTTGAAAAGATTCATCGTGTCTGGTGCTTCCACACTGATCTTCAACTCTCCTACGTCTGTAATAAAAAGTGACACAAGCGTGTCTACTTTGAATATCGGTAAAAGTTACCAAGGAAACGTCTCTCGAGCTCACCGCGGGCGAAGTTAACCCCCCCGAAGTACGCAAGGTTAAACCCTTTACGCGCAATATCACAAAGGAGAGCGAGTTGTTGGTAACCCTTACAAGATGATTCTCTCTCTCTCTCTCTCTCTCGTAGATCTTTCTCATTCTTTCGCGTTAAAATGTACACGTGCGGTCGGCATAGAGGTATATTTCCCTTGTCGTAAATCTTCTTCGCTTGTTTCTCACGTGCTCTTCAACGATCGGCGCTGAGTTACGTTCGTCGGTATTGCTGATGCTCTTACGGTCGTTTCGGTGTGTTAGGAGCTCGTAAATGTTCAAAATGAAATCCTTTAAAGCGCGGCATATTCATTTTGTACGTAGCAATTTGCATGTAAATCCACTGTGTTCGGACGTAAAGATCATAGAATATCATAATTTTCTATGTCGAAAATGATAACATTTTTCGTATATCGAGTAATTTTATATGTGTTAATTTTCACAATATTGTAAGAAATGCATGTTATTGTCAGTGTATCCTACTGCACAAATAAATGCTCTAATTAAGTTATTAAATATTGCAAATGTGTTTTTAATAGGATATATTAAATCAAAAACTTTATGTTTTATGATAATTCTTTCCGGCACTTGGAAACACCGAATCACTAATATGTTCGTTATATAACGAGAGATCTATTCTATATCTTTTATATAATGTTCATAACGGTATCTTTGTGTTAGACTTTCTATTGCTCATTGAATTTATCTATACATGGAAGAAACAATTTCGCTGAAAGATATAAAATTTTACTAGATCTGAAAATAATTTTGTTGGAAACTCAAAAATAATGAGCAATGTTGTAACAAATTTTGATATTCTAGCAGTTTAAATGTCCAACAAAATTATTTTCAAATCTATCCAGCAAAATCATTCTTTTCGTGTACATTCTTGCTTGATTTGTCAAGGCGTATATAATCACCGATAGATCGATGCCGAAAGCATCGGCGATACAACACACCGACGAATTTTTGCGAAACAGGTGGTTTTATCCATATAGAATCGGGCGAATACAATGTGAGCTCACGCTGTTCGTGGATCGTGCGGTTTGTCTTCGTAGCCAATCTCGTTCGCCTTGGCATGGAAAATACGCGCGTGCCCTAATAGAGTCCTTTGTTCAAAACCGAACTCAATTGTTACGGCTGGTTATTCAGAGTGGAACAATGTTCAGTCAGCCAGATACCAGTTTGTCTCGAAATGCATGCGGTTGCGTTTACTGATCGCGGTATGCGTGATCTTATCTCACAACCCGGAGCGAAATGCAAATTAAAGTTTTCTCGTATAATTGATCCTCTTTAAGCACTTATTTATCTGACAAACGCGTATGGACGGATGAATTAAGTTTGGTATCATTTTTATCAAAAATTGACATAAAATATAAATATTGAAACACTTGATAATCATAACATCATTTTGCAATTATTTTGTTCCATGTTTCAATAGTAGAAAATTTAATTACTCTAGAATAATTACGCGATAGGTTCTATTCTTATTGTTTATTTAAATTAAATTAAATTTAAAGTGATACAATTGTACTGTTGAAAACGTGTTGAAACGTGTTCAAATACTGTGTGTAAAAATCTAATTATTACTTTAAAAGAAACTTTAGTTTTGCACGCGTATCTTCATCATTTACATTTGGCTGATTCGCGGCGAATTTACCTGACCCGTTCGCCCACCTGAACTTATCAAATCCCCCTATTTCATTCGAAATAAATATAAAAGATCAAAGCAATTCACAGATTTAATGCTTGTGGGTTCGACCCATAAAAGAGGCAACTGTGTGGAAATAAAGTGAGACGATCATTCTTTCCGCGTCCACGATACCTTTCGTATTACAGCCTAAGAGACAACACGCCTACTTGATGATTATTTGAAAACGATCCGTGTTCCCTCGTAATACATTTTATAGTATCTAGATCCATTATTGAGATCAGAACTAAAATTAAAATCACAAAACAAAAGATGTTTTATTTCTCAATCGTAATTGACGATAAAATCATCAACTTGTTGTTATACGAGAAGAACGATTTTATTGAATTATTTAAAAATTTAGCTGGATACAGATCTGAAAATAATTTTGTTGGACCATCTAAATAATTATATAGGAAATGCAAACATATTCAGCAAAGCTGCAAAAAATTTTGATATATCTAGCAATCAGATTGAGCGCTCTACATAATTATTTTGATAGTTAAATAAAATTATTTTCAGATTTATGTATATATATTTAGCTAAGTTTTTTAATATTTCAGCAAAATTCTTTTTTCCATGTATCAGAGTGTACAAGTCTGATTTGTTAGTGAGATAGTAATTATAATATCTTACAAAATGGAGTGATTTACGTGATGCTGTTTGATCGAGTTCTAACCGGAAACGCATAAATCTTCGAATACGAAGTTCTCTCATTTAAATCTTTCTAAATTTCCGTCTAACCTGATACATCTACCACACGTGGAACGTTACCTGTAGCTGTTTACGCTATCGATGAAATGGTCATTGACCCGGTTTGGAGGTACCCTAACGAGTTTGCTCCTCAGAAAATGTCAACGAGAGTGCCGTCGTACAACGAAGTGTCAACGGAGCTGATCGCGAACGGTCATTCGCGCGGCGATTCGCCAAGGGTTCCACTCCTCTCCCCTTTCGTTTTGCTCTTTGTCGAGACACGATCCTTTATAGCAGCGATCTGGCCTCTGGAATCTCGAGGCATTTATCGGTGAAGTTAATACAGGTGAATGAGAGAGAAACTGCGAACGTTTGTTGTAGTCGCCGTTGTCGTAACGAAGCAAGCTTCTCTCCTTTTCGTCTTCGTCTTCTTTCTCTGTCTTTCTTTCTTTAAGAACGAACAGTTAGTATTCCTCCGTTTGTGTTCGGCGAAACACGATGGTTTCTCGACGAAGAGAGGTGACTCCTGATGGGTGGGAGGTCGGTATCATCGAAAGGGGTGACGGGACGGAGGAGAGGCCGAAGAAAGAAGGCAGGGCGACGGTGGGCCTAATTAGTCAGGGATATATCTGGAATCTCATGGAGGCTGAGTTTTGTAGGCCTCCTTCAGTTTTATGTACGCAGGCGGATTTCTCTCGTGGATTAGCATACAAATCGATTTAAACTCGAGATAAATAGCCACTCACAGGCTCCTCACACGGAGCCGACTTCGGGCATTATCTTGTCCACCGACGAGATTAACGCTTAATGCTTTATACTTTACAGCCGGGGAGCCTCCCCGCGCTGCCTCCTGCGGGTACCACTATATATACTTAAGTACGTACCTGCGTTTTGTCGTGACACCGTCGAGTGGCTCTTCATCTCTTCCTTTCTCTCTGTCTCTCATCGCGATGTCTGCCTCGCGCATTTCGCGCCAATGTTCTTTCGTTACTACGACCGGCCGATCGGACAAACTCGTTTCCGATTAGTCGAAACGCCGGGTCATCGTTCCAACAATAACAGCTCGCCAATGTGGTGGATCGTTTACACTTTATACCCTCGATGGATTTTATGAGAGGACCTACGACATGGTGCGTGATACTCTTTACGTGCGCGTGGTTGTACGTAGCGCTAATGCCGATGAAATTACTCAAAGATACGCTATTATGATATTACACGAGTTTACGCTGTGTCACGTTACGCTATATTCTAGTAAACACGCGTAGCAATTGTATCGTGTTCATCTCATTAAAATGAAGAAGAAAGATAATTTGCATATGTCAAGTAAAATTGGAATTTTACCTCGCGGATACCTCTGATATGGCCATTTTCTCGAAATATTGTACATTAGTATTTCAAGACAGTTTTACCCTCGTCTCTGCAACGTAACAGCTCCTATCACTCTAACGAACTAAATAGTTACGTTAGCGTTTATTCGGCACTTTGATTATCGCATCCCTGCCCCACGAGCGGAAATACAATGTTGGCATCTCGACGAGCAAAGACAAGCCATAATTTTTGTACACTAATAATGAATGTTATGTGATCGATGATTGTGCATTTCAGGAATATTTATTATTTCGGAAACACAATAGTATTTTATATTTTTATTTATCAAGATATATTTATTGCTCGACCAATCGAAATTCCAATTTCATAATTATGTTAAAATTCGATTTTTTTTATGTGTTTATTCAGATGACAATGAAATATTCATCAAGTATAATGCGATGCCGTTGACTTCATCGACTTTATAGAACAGATTTTGATGCCGATTTCTCCGGGATGCATGAGATTCGTTGTGTTTTAGCAGAATATTTCGATTATTCATGACGACTCAAGATTCTAAATAGCGAACGTCGTTCGAATAGTCATTAACGAGGATACACGTGGAGATACGGGAATCGAATCTCCCATGAGATTAGTTGTATCGTTGAGAGAGGTGCTCGTTATACCTCAGTCTTTTATACTAAATTATACCGTTATATCTCCTTATACTTCTGCGAAACTTGTATTTTTTAATTGGTTGTTGGCTATAAATTGATTCTCTACGATCACAGTACAACATAGTACTACATATATTCTGTGTCATAAATTTTCTTATAAAATTCATTGAAATATTTGTCATTTTATATGTATAAATTTACTATCCATTCGATTAAATTGATTTTATCGTATTTTTAATCTAAAATTATTTTTGAAATTTGTTTACGTCAATTATCGTTTATCAATATTATATTTTTATTGTTTTGCCAGAGATGGGCACTGTCATATTCATGATGTCAAACTATACTCGATTTGAGTTATTTTTAATAATTTTTATAGATCATCACTTCTATCAAATATGTATGAGTCATTAATTGAACTGAAACTATATAATAAACAATTTAATTCAAGAAATGTTCCTCTTAAATGTATTAAATTTAACTCAAATTTAGTTTATTATTTATTAAGTGCATACGTTAATATAGATTTTGAAATTGAATACAGAAATTGATTGATTTTGACACACATAAGGGAGGTTAAAAATAACAAAATATGTTGTTTTATTCAAGAGATTGAGTTATATCGTTTTAGTTCT
>Ga0157362_1001081_pt1 | contig 10928 bp, 11 predicted proteins | sample AttlaeALBM3_FD_111480 | JGI IMG/M metagenome (GOLD analysis project Ga0157362, IMG submission 111480) | Fungus gardens microbial communities from leaf cutter ant in Ribeirão Preto, State of São Paulo, Brazil - Atta laevigata ALBM3 | ecosystem: Host-associated > Fungi > Mycelium > Unclassified ... | reverse complement strand
TACCATATATATAAATATAAAATATAAAGATATATAATATAAAAAATATATATATAATTGTATAGAAAAATTACAAAGTATACACAAATGGCGAGGCACCAGCAGAACTGCTGTTACTAAACTTCCCAGAAAACGAAACGAATTACAAATTACAGAGAAATTAGTACAATTTCAGAAAGATAAGTTTCTTGCTTAACAACTCGAGAGATAAGTTTCTTGCTAAATAACTCGATAGTTTTAAGAAAATAAAGGACAAGAATGATTTGAATATAATTGCAAAAAAACATGATTGAAATAATAAACGCAGATTTATTACATAAACAAAAACAATTAAAAAGATCAGAATTAATATAAAAAAATACTGACAATTAAAGTAAATATACTTAAAGCGTTGATACAAATTTTGTAGCAGCAAAGCAAAACGAAAGAAGAGGAAGAGCGGATGGAAAAGAGTAGCATGTTGTAAAATTTTGTGGCACTATAGGAAAACATAGCCTTGAATTTGGAAATTCGATGTCTAGAAAAGGATAAGGAATTATGATATCATGTGTCAGGAGTATCATCAGAAAGAAAATCGGAATACAGGAGGTATCAAGGAATGTCAAAATGAAGGAGACGAAAAACAAAACAACACAAGAACATGACACTGATGCATCAGCGCAAAAAACAAAAGCAGATATGATCATACTTACGTACATACACAAAAAAATAATGAAGATATGAAGTCTGAATACACTGAACTCGGGTAAGCAATTTTTGAGACAAACTGGTATATAGATCAAGTCAAACAAGGAAATTACAACCAGTTAAAATACTAAGAGTTTCTGTTGATAGAATGTTGATGGGATGTGACGAAATGGATATAAAAGGCGGAAACGTAAGAAGGTTGCGCGACATTTCACCTAGATGTGCTCACTAAAAGTTCAGCAGGAATCAAAATGGAAGAAAGAATTTTAACAAAAGAAAGAGAAGGATTTGTGAATGGTTAAGGAGAATGTTAAAAGAAGAGAGATGGAATCATAAGAAAGATAATCTTACAAGAGCAAAGAGAATTTAGAAGGGTTAAGATGGAGTGCAAGGAAGAGGTCTATTGCGCAATAGAGCAAAGATCCTGGTTTATGTCAGCAGAAACAGAGGAAGCTTCGAATACAAAAAGAGTACAATAGTACGGCATCATCAGTACATGAAAAGTTTGGAGTTAAGTGGACGCAAAGTCAACAGTAAATATCATAAAAAATAAAGGACCAAGGATAGAACCTTGGGAGACGCCGGAGATATTGCGAGGAGAGGAGGGAGAAGGATTATAAAGAAGGATTGAGAGCGATTAATAAGGGAACATAAAAATGAAAGTGGAAGATGATAGGCTAGAGGAAAGAAGCTTTCGTGAAGAATTCGTGATCAACTGTAAAAAGGCAATAAGCCTCGAAAAATCAAGGGCAATAAGCGAGGTTAATAATCCTGAGTCGAATCCATGTAACATAGTATCAGATAAATAAAGTAGCTCAGTAGTATTAACTATGAGAACTGTGAAAGCCAGACTGACAATCAGGAATTGAATTGCACTTTCGGAAGAAGTCATTCAATTGATCGAAACAAATATGCTCAAGCAATTTAGAGAGAAAAGAAGGGATAGAAATTGGTTGAAAGGAGGAAAGTGAAAAGGGATTACTATTTGTTACTTTTTTTATATATATTCTAATACAACAAGTCTCATTGAGTCAAAGTTATCTAAATCGATAGAAACTCTTTCTATCAAATGTGATTCGACATTACTTGACAAAGTCGAATTCAATCTCTTAGGAAAACAGCTTCATATCTTTACGAGATTAACTTGGAACAATCTTATTCAAATAAAAAAATATGATGATTTCAATGAAGAATAATTTGAAATTACGTAAAACTTACGTAAAACTTACGTAAAATTACTCCAATAAAATGATAGTTTCCATCTTGCAACTGGAAAACAGTCCGTTTCAGATTATTCTACGATAAATCTTTTGAAATGACATTTTATCATTTCATTTTGGCTTACATGCTGTTAATAACGATAATTATCAATAAAATCATACTACGGAAATAACAAAAAATTGTTCAATGTTCATAATTATGTTCAATATTTTTGATTTAAGATGGTACGTACACCTGACATTAAAAAAAGTACTAATAATGAGTATCAAAAGAAATCTTTCTTAAGACAGAAAAAAGTTCTTGTCTTCATTTTTTCAGGAAAAGTGGATTCATTTCGGTAAATTTTATCTTTTATAAAATTCTATAAGAAAAAGTTTAGAGGTGTTAAATCCTGGAATCTTGGTGGAAAGAAAATCTTACTTCCTCTTTCCTATCCAACGATCAAGAAACATGTTGTTCAGTGTTTTTTGAACTTGGCGATAAATATGGGCGAGGCATCATCATACTGGAACCACATCCGGTATTATGATAGCAAGTGGAAATGTCCGTAAGTAAAAAGACTTGCAGTCATTGATCAGAAAATTATTGTTGTTCTGTTAGTGTACGATAAAAATATGGGAATCCACAAAGTGTCCACCTACTATACCACATCAAACATTTAACGATCATTGATTGATGTCAATATCTCATTAGATCAATCATGGCACGGTATCAATTTCTCATTAGACCAACAATGGAAATTACGTCGATTCCTCACTGTTTTTTGATAGTAATTTCATCAAAAGAGTACCTAAGAGAAAAAAAAGAATCAACATGACATTGTCTGTTGCCATTCACAAAACCGCAATCTGGTAACATCAGATGTTTAATGCAAAAACTCTGGTAGGGGTGACAGTAGATATATTGTTTTAGTGTGTTCTGAATCGCACTAGATCGCAGTATATCGTAATAATTTTCTATCTGCCGGATACTAATATAAGGGTTCACAGCCACTGTTCCGAGTGTTACAATAATCTTGTGAAGGTTGCTTACTGATATCGATGCAAATTCTCGTCGATAAAGTTCACAATTTCAAATTATATCAGTTGATTTATATCAATACTGATCTAAAAATCTTTCACGATACAATCGTACAGCTTCCATGTAATTATGTCGGCATTCTTTTAAAACAAGAATCGACAATTTCGTTAGGCATATAATAATAAGCCTAAAAATCGCAACGAAGAACGCATAATGCTATTCACAATACTTCCCAAATGAACATACAGCAGATGTCCTCTGTTTGTAAACACAAGCAAAAAACGATAGGTAAGGAAAATTTCTGAACGTTCAGCGAAAGAAAAAAACGGTCATAGACAATCTTGAATGATCTTGAAAAGATAATATATCATTAGTTAGTGAATACGATGGGCTATACAGCCCTAACTAAACGAAAACATATAATTCCATTTTTAAAAATAAAGGTCATCTTGGAGGCATGGCCTTCTAGAAGATGACTATCAAAAGATGTCCCTTTCAAAACAAAGTAAATTCCACTTAAAATATTTTCTGGAATAACAAATATCATAGGAAATTATTGCGTTCGAAGCTTCAAATGAAACAACAATGAAAACCTATATAAACAAATGGAACTCTGTATATGGATAGATCAGTTTAATCAATACATACGAATATCTCGAAAAGAAAAAATTTTTTCAAAAAATTTTTCAGACAAAAATTGTATGATTTCATGGGGAAAAAAAGATGATGCCCTAAGTTCACCTTGATAAGAAGGTCCATATTATATAACATTTTTTTAATGGAACCCTCTATTTTTATTGTGAATTTTTGTAGCTTATTTCAAGAGTTTTTCAAAACACTATAATAAAGTATTTTTTCATTAGCTATATTTCGAGTTATGAGGTTCGAAATATAGTAGTGCCTATACTTGCATTATCTAAGGTGTCCTGACGATTAAAACTTTCTAAATATTACTCAAAGTTATAATCTTAACATACCTCTCTCTCTCTCTCTCTCCCCCTCCTCCCCTCTCTCTCTCTGTGTGTATCTGTATGTGTGCTCCCATCTGTTTTAAATTCTGATTCTAAGTTCTGATTCTATTTGATAGTTAACCAGGCTCATTTACACATATTACTTTCTCGTGCTTAGCATTACCTAGGTAGCTTTAAAGTGATTGCATAAAATTTAAATACGTGAATAAATAGGAAGTACAAAAAATACAGTTTATTATTCGGAAATACAATGTAACATACTGGATAATGCAAATGAATAATGTAAATGGATAATGCAAATGCCGGCAGTACTGTAACTTTCGAACCTCATAATTCGGAATGTACTTAACGAAAAAATATTTTATTATAACGTGTTGGAAAATTCTTGAAATAAGCTAGCTAAGAATTCATAATAAAAAATAGACGATTCCATTTAAAAAATGTTATGTAATATAGACCTGACTTTCAGGACTTTCATTTTTCAAGATAAATACCAAGGTCACCATCTTTTTTTCCCCTTGAAACATTTTATCTTAAATGAATAAAATTTGTCTGAAACATTTTTCGAAAAAATTTCTCCTTTTCAAAATATTCGCGTGTATTAATTAAAATGGCCTACCCTGTATATTCACACGATATTCCGAAATTCACTAATCAAAATACTGTAGCAAAAAAGTTCTCGAAAAATTTAGTTAAAAAAAATTATTGTACATTTTATTTGAATTAGCAATTTTTAAGGTAATAAGGAATTTAAATATGACCAATTGCAGACGGTTGATCACGAGTTCATTAAACTATCGTGCATGCGATAATATTAGCGAGCGATGGTGAACACGTACTTTGATACGCTAATTAATAGAGAGAGAGAGAGAGGGAGAGGGGGGGGAGGGAGAGAGATGGAAGGAGAAAGAGAGAAACAGAAAATTATAGAGAAAGGGATGAAGAAGAGAAAAAGGAAGAGAAGGAGGGAGGGAAAGAGAAAGAAAGAGAAAAATAGATACATATATACAGAAATTATGCAAGAGATTAGAAAAATACGAAAATTCAAGAAGTTAGAACAATTGCGTTTTTCTATACAATTATATTCATATAATACACATAATCACATAATTTCATATAATCACATAATTTTGTACGAGAGAGAAGATCTACAGAAAAGGACAGAAAAAATGAATCATAAAACGAACATTAATTCTCAGAAATTCGCTAGAAATAATAGATTACTCATACTTGTACATACCTTTAAAATTGTACCACTTCTAATAGATTCCATGAGCATTGGTCTAAGATCAGTTATCGACTCCTCATTATTATTATTAATAACATTTGTGTTTATTGTTGTGTTATTAGAACTATTTGAGTTGGATAAAGGTGGCAGAGGCGGTGGTGTAGGAACATTCGTACTGATTTTTGAAGGAGCTGGAGGTGGAGGTGGAGGTGGAGGAAGAGCTGGTGCTGATGTTATAGTTGGTGGAGGTGGTCTCGATGGTAAGGTTCTATGTATTGGTGGAATATTCGAAATATTTAAAGGTGTGCTCAAAGTTAAGTTAGATGGCGCACTCGGTAATGCAGAAGATACGCTAAACCGATTTGGAGGTAAAGGCGGAGCAATACGAATCTGATGCTGAAACATAATATGTTGTTTTCATTTTATTATGTTTAAAATTATATACTATTTTAATATTTATTTTAACATTATATATATATATGATATCATATGATATCAATAATTTAATTATATCTAATAATATAAAATGTGCAAATGTAAATATATCAATAAATTATATATATAATTAAATTATAAATTATATATTAAGTATAGTATATTATGTATAGAGTAATAGTAATAGTAATAAAAAAAAATATGTACATTTAATTCATGTATATAAAAATTATATATAAAAGAATATATAAAAAAATAGGATTTTATAGATTTTTATGAGCTATTCTTTGTCAAGTCGGCCACTCACCGTTTCAAAATTGTACTTAACGTAAAAAAACCAGCTTGCACACAAATATAGCTTTAAGCATAAACTATCGAAAACCGTGTAAACAATTGCAATATTCAAAATGGTGGATCCAGTATGGCGGACATTAAGCAGAAGAAATATAGAAATAAGATAAAAAACGGTATTAGTATTCATTGAATTAAATTTAAAGTCTGTTTTTAAATGTGTCGTGAACTTTGATTATCAAATCTGTTGTCAAATTTTAGACGTTTAAAGTGATGAATCTATCATAATGGACATAAAGAAATGAAATAGAAATAGAAATCAAAAAGCTCTTTACCTTTCACAGGATTAAGACTATGTAAGGGTGATTCAGAACACAACTCAAGTGTCCCTGAAGAGATGTATTCCTGAACGAATTCTAAAATTTTTCCTTTACAAAAATTTTGTCCTTAGTTTTTAAACGCGCATTCACACGTTTATAAAAACATATATAAAGCATACTTTTCTTTTTTTTAATTTTTTTGTATCTTAATTTTTTTTCATTTTCAATGTGTTTACTTTTATGCATATTTTTAAATGAATATGTATTTCAATAAAGTTAGAAAGTTAAAGTTTGAAAGTTTTTTTTAATAATACAGTATATTTAATACAAAAAATATAATTGTCTTAAGAGTCAGGCACAAAGTATTAAAACTTGTTCTATAATGTGCTTTTTGTTTTCTGTTTCTTGCTATTTTTTATTTTTATTTTGTCTTTTTGCTTCTATTCAATTTTTGTTTTATACTTGAGATAAAAGTTAACGAATTTCGAAAAACAAGAATTACATAGCAAGAAATACAATTGTCGATAAAATAGTTGCAAAGGAGAAGCAAAAGATAAAAAAAGAAAATAGGAAACAAAGAGCTCATTGTAGAATAGGCTTAAGGGGAGCCGACTGTATTACCGATAAAACTAGCATTTTTGATATTTTGTTTTTATCGAATTTCTTCGTAGTGATTCAAAATTCTTTTTCCATAATGTACAAAATGTATTTGTCGTTGGTGTATTTTGTGTTCAAAGCTGGAGAAAATAAAAAATTGCAGATTTCTATATACATTTTTATCAATCAGTATGGCGACCAACGCTGAAGGTAAAATGGATAAAGGAAGTTGTAATTTTTTATTTTTTTCAATTTTAAATACACCAGCGACAAGTATATTAGCATGTATATTTTAATCGTGGAAGAAGAATATTTATTCTGTGAAACCATTATTGAAGAAATCCGACAGGAACAAAAATGTCAAAAACGCTAGTTTTATCGATAATATAGGCGACTCTAGTATCTCCTTAATGTGTATAATTTCAATTTATTCGAATAATTAAGTAACAAACATTTTGATTCATGCTTAGAGTCCTTTTCAATATAAGGTACAGTCCGATAAATTGATGATCAAATTTTCGTACAATCCAAATCGCAATGTTATTATGTATCGTTAATGTACAATATTACGGTCGCATGCGCAATGTTTCAACAAGTATCATTAATTTTTTCCAGGTTTAACGAACAATATTATGTCAGAAAATTAAAATAAGGTAAAAAATATGAATTAGACTTAATAATTGTTGGACACAGTAAGTAAGTCGAATAATTCCGTGTCTGTTTGCATTTAAGCTAATTTTTTTTGTTTGCGTAAGATAATAATAAAAATTTTGGCGATAATATTTTGTAATAAATATTGTCAAATGACTTCTAACTTGCAAACAATTACCATCTTTAATCATGTCCAACAACGATTATCATGTAAGTCTAATTCATATTTTTTTGCCTTATTTTAATCTTCTGACATAATATTGTTCATTTAGTAAACCTGGAAGATTAATGATACTTATTGGAACATTGCGCAGGTGGCCGTAACACTGTATGTTAACAATATATAATAACATTGCGATTTGGATTGTATGAAAATTTGATCATCAATTCATCGAACTCATTGTACCTTACATTGAAAAAGATCCTAAACACAGATGGAAACGTTTGTTAGCCAATTAATCGAATAGATTAAAATTATACACATTAATACCTTATGGCTGGCTCTTAAGGCAATTACATTATATTTGATTTATCTTATGAGCCTCAATTTCCATTAAATAGTATATTTCGATAGTTTATTTAGACCAAGTATATGCTGATATTTGAGGAGTGGAGTAAAGCCCTAAACATAATACAAAGCAACAGCGATAAAAACATAGAATTCTAATTCGTCGTTGTATCGCTATTGCTTATTCCATGTTTCAATTTGCATTGATATATTTCCTTCCCGTATGATAGATTCATTTATTTCTACCGTTGTGCTTATTATCTGTTACTTCTATCTTTTTTATTGTTACTTCATATTGCATTTAAAGCTTAATGAAAGAACACAGTAATTTTCTTCCATTTTTTTTGCGAAGAAGAAAAAATACATGACTGTATTCACGACTCTATAAAAGCTTCCTCCTACTTCTCCAACGCTTGATCTATACTATGGCTAGAACTTCGTAGTCCATTCTTCGTAGTCCATCTTATTTCAAGACTGCTCTAAGTAATGTCTTAAAACGTTAATACGGCCGTCTGACAAAGTCGTGATTTTTTAGGGATGTACTTAAGACGATCTTGAATATAAGATCTGACTATGAATATCACCCTCTTCAGGGAAACATACTAATAGTGTGTGGGAATAAGTTAACAAGCATGACACCCTACCCTAGACAATAATACTGAAAATAAAACGACTTAAGAAATGAAAAAAGAATGTTCTTCATTTCAAGCGCAAAATTATTTTATTACGATCAGATATTTAACAAAAAAAAATAGAATACGTATTCGCAATAAAAACTTTATGAAAAATAGAAAACCAAGTACTAATACCGTTTCAGCATTTTTTATTCGAAGCATTTAATAAAAGATTGAAGTAAATCTTTAAATTATTTTATATTTTGTATTTTTTTGTCCTTTAAATTCATAAAATTTGGTAACATATTTGTAATCAGAATCCATGACACATATAGAAACTTCAAAGTGATTTAATAAATACTGGCACTGTTTCATTTTATTTCCATATTTTTCAGTTTCATGTCTGCCACTGGATCTGCCATCTTGAATTTTGCAATTGTTCATGGTTTCAATAGTTTATGTGTGAAGCACATTTCTGCAAGGTTTTTCTATGTAAAGTACAATTTTGGAATAATGAATGGTCGACTTGACAAAGGGTTCATTTCTATTGAAAACACACCGGTCGTACGTCGTGTTATCACGAATTAATAAAAATCCCATCTGTGTATAAAGCATAACCCTCCTCCCCCCCCCTCTCTCTCTCTTTCTCTCTCGCGACACGACGCGTGACGCGCTCGGTGGAAACATACTCAAAGAATATCTCATATATATATAAATATAAATTAACATTTAATTCAAAAACAAAAAATTAATTTATATATAATGAATTAAATAATATTTTAATTATAATAAAATTAAATTGTAATAAAATTATCAATGATATTGATGATATTTATAATCTTTATATGTATTAATATTCTTTTCGAAATATTATTTGAAATGTTTTCCTAAAAAAGAAATAATTTATATAAATATAATTTATATAAAATTATTGCAATTAATATTTATTTACATAATAAATTTAATAATTTATAATAAATTTCTCTATTATATTCAACATTATCATTCCCTAAAAAAACTATCGATCATGTAATTTTCCACTAGGGCGGAATCGTGAAAAGTGAAAATTTTCACGTGAACCATCATGTAATTTTCAAACTACGGAACGTGAAATTTTTCGCATGAACTTGTGAGTCATAGAATTTGTGAGCGGAAAGATGGAAATATAGAGAAATAACCTAATTTTCACCGAAAGCATTCCCCCTATCATTCGACTGACAGGAGAATACTCGACTATAGTTGGTTGATTCTTACATTCTGATCCGGTTTAAACTCTCGGTGGAAATTAGGTCTATGATGTAATCCAGTAATACTTATATCGTCTTATATATGTGTATTGTATGAACTACTTTAATAAGTGTGAGCGGCATTTGAAAAATAAAAACAATATTAAAATTTTAAAAATCTAGCGCAGAGTATCAGAATTAATACTTACTATTTTAATTTACTATATGAACACGATTTAATCTTATTCAAACTCTTAAATCAAACATTTTTAGATTATGAATACATATTTATATATTGGGAGTGCATTAATTTTAAGGAATTTTTTGGTAAAAATACGGCTTTATTGTGAAAAAATGATTACAAATTAATCATTCAAAATATTATCCATCGCTAATTTTTCCCATCTTTTTGGTAATAGGTGGAAGGTCCATGTCGAAAGAACGACATATCTTTTGAGACTATTTACGAATCGATCCATTTTTTGGTATTTTCGTAAGAATGAAAGCGTTGCTCAGACAGATCATGAGTCATCGATCGAAATAGGTGATAATTAGAAGGAACAATATCTGGAGAATATGGCGGATGTGATAGGACATTCCAATTAAGTGCTTCTAACCTTTCCTTGATCGGTTTCGCAATATGTGGCCGAGCGTTATCGTGCTAGAAAATTACTTTGTAGTGTCTTTTCGCGTAATCTGATCGTTTTTGCTTCAATGCTTGGCTCAATTACATCAATTGTTGTTGGCAACATTCCCCAGTGATGGTTTTATTAGGTTGAAGCAGCTCATAATACACTGTACCCAGCTGATCCCACCAAATGCAGAGCTTGGCGCCATGAATATTCGGCTTTGCCATCAATATTGATGATTTGCCTGGTCTGCACCGTGATTTTTTGTGCTTTGAATTTTCGTAATGTATTCATTTTTCATCATCCGACACGATGGTCGATGCATCCGGTACGATGCAAAAAACTTTTTCTTTTGTCTTTGAAGCAACAATTCACAGATCATTTTGTGCCTTTCAACATTTCTCGGCTTCGACTCGTATGACACACAATTTCCTTGCTTTTGAATCATTCCAATGGCCTTCAAATGTTTGGAATCGTTGATCGATCATCAACATTTAACGATTTTGCAAGTCTTCTTGCGTTTAACTCGG